>Ga0209542_10017864_pt1 | contig 11554 bp, 11 predicted proteins | sample RifCSPhighO2_01_FD_184028 | JGI IMG/M metagenome (GOLD analysis project Ga0209542, IMG submission 184028) | Soil microbial communities from Rifle, Colorado - Rifle CSP2_plank highO2_0.1 (SPAdes) (version 2) | ecosystem: Environmental > Terrestrial > Deep subsurface > Rock core/Sediment ...
CTGTGCATCGTAGAAAAAGAAAACGATTTAATTTCCATTGAACGGACTGGGCGATATAAAGGTCTTTATTTTATTTTGGAGGGCCAAGAGCCAGCAAGAATAAAATCACTCAAAGAACGCATGCAAAATCCAGAGGCATTTGGCATGCCCCGCATAATTTTTTCAGAAATCATTATCGCCACCAATCCGACTCCGGAAGGAAAAACAATCTCGGCGCTTATTGTGCAAATGTTAAAAGAGCTGCCTAATTTTACCGCGTTAAAAATAACCCACCTGGCAAAAGGACTGCCGGTGGGAGGCGAATTGGAATACGCCGACGAAGAAACACTGGAATCGGCTCTTGAGGGAAGAAAATAATTAATTTTCCATAAACTCCGCAGTTACCGCGATTCTTTGGCGATTTTCTCCCGGCGGCCAACAGCTTACCAGTGTTAAAATATTATTTGTCCCGGATAGTTTTTCAATCCCCACTTCTTGTCCTGGCTCCACGATTTTTTTGCCCATTACTTTATAGGAATATTGGACGCCCTTAAAATTGAGAAAAATAATGTCTCCGTTATTAAGATCTTCTATATCGCTAAAAATATAGTCATGTTTTATGCGCGGCCAATTTGGCGGCGCCGAGTGGCCTAAAATAATAATCTGTCCTTGTTCTTTTGGCAACACCGAGCCGGGGTAATACACCGCCCCCCTGTCCAGATCTTCTTCCAATGCCCCTTTGTCGGCGCTCGTTCCAATAATAACAGGGGTTGATAATGTAATACTGGGTATGGTTAAAGAATAATAATCAGTATTTTGCGCCGTGGCGGGACTCTCAATAGCGGTCAGCGTGGCATATTTTTGATAGGGGTTGAAAAAATCGTACAGCAACCCGGACGTTTCTTTATAATTAAAAACCCAAGAAACGTCGTTCCAGTTAACCATAACGTAGCTTACTATAAACAAGAATATAAAAATTGTCACCAGCCGCTTGGTTTTTTGATCCATACTATAGACCTACTGCGTAAAGATTTTCCCATTGCAATCCTAAAATTTCAACTGCAAATTTGCAATAATTATGTTCAGATGTCCAAAGTCCCGCGGGACGTTGGACATCTGAACATAATTCTATTAAATTTTCGTTCTGAAATTTTATAATTTCATCTACGGAAACCTTTAATTAGTAGGTCTTATTTATAATAAGCTCTGTCTTTATACTGGAGGTATATATACTGCAGATCCTTTCTTTTGTCTTCGGCAATTTCATCTTTCAAGAGAGCGTTCATTTTTTTGATTTGCAATTCAATGTCTAAATCTGGGTTAAAATAAACCCGCCAGTTTTCAGAGGTGGTAACCACGAGCGGATTACCTATTAATACTCGCCTGCTGTCTATATAAAAATTATTTTTCAAATCTTTTTGAATATTAACAATCGCATCCATGGTATTTTTTTCAATCACTTTTTCTCCGGGCTTTATGCCTTCATGTTTAAAGGCGTCTATTATCACAAAATCATCTTCCATAATATTTTCTATTGACTCAAAAATAATTCCGTTTTCATCCAATAAAAAGCATGAGCCGGGGTTAATATCTTCTGACCCGCAAAATACCGCGTAGGGTTTTCTTTCTGTTATTTTTAATACAATGTTTTTGGGTAACTTTTTTTGCACCTGTACGTTTTCTATGACGGGAAACGCTTGAGCCACATTTTTTACAATTTCTGCTGAATTGGCCATAAAAATACTTTTATATGAAAATGTAAGTATTTTTTTGTTGACACTATTCCATGCGGTGTTTTCTATATCAGAACTTTTAATTTTCTGATTGCCAGAAATACCAATTGCGGCAACTTGAAACATCGGTGAGAAAAATAAAAAATATACCACGGTAATTATCAAAATAAAAGACGCCACGCAAATCCAAAACAGAGGCGTTTTAAAGACGGGCTTCTTTTTTCTCAAATTTTTGATTTTCGGCTTTATGTGCTTTTTTCTGTAGCTCATTGTTACAACCCCCTTTTAATTCTTCGCGCGCTTTCTATGATATAATTTAACCAATATTTTTTAGAAATGACAAAGTCCTGGGTTTTCACATATTCTTCTTTGTGGCCGCCAAACCCCATCTTAAATAATGTGGGACCCGCATAAGGATGCCGCGGATATTTTACAGGATCAATATACCCCCAAAAATCATACACGTTGCATCCCCTCTTTTTAGCTTCTTGTATGGCTTCCCATTGCAAAAGATAAGCAACGGGGATTTTTTTATAAGCCGGCAAAAGAGCGGCGTGATGGTAAAAACCTGCGCCTGACCAAAAAATTTCATAAGAAGCGGCGATGATACTTCCCTTGTATTTAGCAAAAAAAATGGCGATCTGGTTATCTGGTAAAAAAGCCAGAAATTCTTTTTTAAAATAATCCAAAGAAAACGGCACAAATTTTTGTTGTTTAGCTACTTCTAAGTGCATCGTATTAAAAAGTTCAACGTCGTTTATATCGTAGCTTTTTAAAATTTCTATATCGTTATTTTTTTCTGCTTTTTGGATTAAATACCGTGTAGTTTTTCTCATGTCGCCCAAAAGCTCGCTATCTTTTTTAGTAATGTCTAATTTCCAGCTTGATTCAGGATGGGTGTGAAGGGGGCGTAATCTGAACCCTAAATCTTTAAATAACATTTCATTTTCTGGGGAGCGCTCCCAAATCGGACTGATTCGTATAAAATCCGCCTTTTCCTGCATTGCCAATGCTTTCAACGTATGCAACAAAACTTCTAATATTTTTGATTTTTGTGGCCGGAGCCGAACTTGTTCATTTTTAATATTTAATTTTTCTATCGGTCCATGCGGCACCAGCAAAAACGAACCGCGCTTGGCCGTGGTTTTAACGGTTAATGCCACAGAAATTAATTGGTCATTTTCGTATAGTCCAAATCTCCATATCTTTTTTCCCAATAGTAAATTAAACTCCCCCCAATTCCAAGAATGTAAAAACGTCTTTTGGTCGCACTGTTCCAAAAACTCTTCCCATATTTTTTTATTTGTCAGTTCCTCTATTTCCATACTCTTGACTACCCAATATTTCTCATTTTTCTCACACGTGTGAGAAAAATGAGAAATTTAAATTTCTTCTATTAAAAATATTTTAACGTATTTTTCTAATACATAATAGCGGAGTAATTTTTCTGTTTTTTCAGAAACATCGTATGGAGTAACCCAAACACTGTGTTGAAATAACTTATATCCTAAATTTTGCAAAACACTTCTCATTAAATCTCTTGGTTTCTTATATTTAGCGGGCATGTCAAAAATAAGCATGACCCATTTACCATCTTTTCTCTTTTTTTTGTTGTCTAACTTAAAACTTGCCTTTAATACCCTTTCAATTCCATTCTTTGTAATCATAACCGCTTTGGCGCCTTCTGATGTATTAACCCTAATATGTCCACCCGATTTTAAGCGATAAATTAATTTACTAAAATCTTCTCTGCTTTTATAATTTTTACTCAAAAATAAATTATCTAATTTTACAGACATCTGATACATTGTACGAGGAGGAAAAAGTAACATATCTAAAAAGTTCCCACTAATATCTATGGCATTATATAAATTCCACAATAATTCTTCGGAAAGTGATAATTTCATAAAACTTTCTCACTTTTTTAACACGTGTGAAAAAAGTGAGAATAAGATCAACTCATTAGACCCGTTGCGTATTAAGGATTTACTGCAAATTGAACCTTTCGGCAGCAAATTTGCAATAATTTTTAGTCTTAGCTGAAGCTAAGACTAAAAATTCTATCAAATTTGCTGCTCCGAAATCTTCATTTTTCGTTACAATTCTTAATACGCAACAGGTCTATTACTTATATTTTTTTAAAAAATCAACCACTCGTTTTGCATCATCCATTGAAATATTGATATGGGTCGGTAAATTTAGTGTTTTCTGGCTCAAATGTTCAGCGTTTCTGCAAGTTCCTGCGCTATAACGCATTCTATCTAACTGTGTGTCTGCGGGCGCTATTACGCTGGTGTACCAATCACCCAGCAATATATTTTCTTTGTGCCACGCTTCATATAAGATTTCGTGGGCTTTAGAGTGAGTTACCGGAAAACGTAAAAAAACATTGTTTTCTTTTATTGGCAAACCAAATGCCTTGCCCGCCAATTCTTTATAATAAAATTCGGCAATTTTTCCCCTGTGAGCGTTAAATGTTTCTAATTTAGCAAATTGATGGCAGGCAAGCAACGCCAAGGCGTTGGGCATGGCTTTGGGAAAATAATCCGGGCGCTGACCCCTTTTTTCTTGCCAGCTGACGGCTTTTGACAATACGCAGAGCCATTGAGAAATAATCAAAAAAATCTTACCCAAATCTAAAAAATGGTATAAAGGCAAAATAATATAGTGCAATAATATCGGGTGCAATAGCTGCTGCTTTGTCCAAAGAAGCGAGGGGGCGCCAAATTCCTTTTGCAGCGCCTGTAATTTTCTGCCGATTTGGTCATTATTGGTCGTGGCCATTCCGCCGTACACTGAAGAAATAACCTTGTCACGGGAAAAACTGAAAAATGCCGCGTCGCCGAATGTCCCCACTTTTTGTTGGTTATATTTCGCCCCCAGAGCATGAGCGCAATCCTCAATAAGAACAAGTCCGTTCTGTCGCACAATAGAAATAATTTCATCCATGTTTGCGGGCAGTCCAAAGGTGTGCTGCAAAATCAATGCTTTTGTTTTTGGGCTGATATTCTTTTTTAAGTCGCCAATATCAATATTAAAATCATCAGCGCAATCCACGTACGCCGGGTTAAAACCGACCCACAGTATGGGGTTTGCCACGGCGTTACAAGTAAAAGTTTGAAGCAGTACGTCGGTTCCCTCTTGCAGGCCCAAAGATTTTAATATTGCAAAAAGCGCCGACCGGCCGCTGTTAAAAGAAATGGCGTATTTGACACCCAGGTATTTTTTAAAATCATCCTCTAATTTTTTAATGCCATCCCCCGTTTTCCATGTCCAGGGCGAAAAAAGCAGCTTTTGCGCCAAAACTACATCGTCTTTTTGGACATTGGGCGACAATGAAATTGAAACAGGTTTAAAGTGATTCATTACTGACAAGTTTTTTAATTAGACCTACTGCGTAAAGGTTTCCGTAACGAAACGTAAAAATTTCTCCAGACGGGGCGAATTTGCTTTAGCCAATTACGCCCACGTCTCGGGAGCGAAAATTTGATAGAATTTTGAGGTTTAGCTTTGCTAAATTGAGAAATTATATCAAATTTGAGGACGGGGCGAATTTACTGCGGTAAATTACGCCTCGCGTCCAGCCAGTTGAAATTTTTACGTTGCAGTAGGAAAATCTTTACGCAGTAGGTCTATTATTGTTTCAGATACCCTGCCCTCCAAAAGTACGGTGTCGCCTTCCTTGCAATTCATGGTTACCGTATGAAAAATGTCTTTTGGTGTTTCGGAAAACAAGATTTGGCTGTTTTTCATCTTGTTTTCCAATGCCCCCTTTTTTATTTCTATAAAATAATCCCTGGTGGTAATAATCGCCATATCGCACACAGCGGCGATTTTTTTGCCGATTTGATAATGCACTTCCATTGATTTTTTTCCCAGCTCAATTAAACAGGGCATGATGACAACCTTCTTGCCGGGAAAAATATTAAGGTAGTTTAAATCAGCCATCACGCCGTCTGGATTTGAAGAATATGAAGAATCTATCAATTCAATGCCATGAACGCCTTTTTTTATTACCATACCGGCGCGCTCTGCCGCAATATCCTCACAGGCGCGGGAAATTTCTTCCAGCGTCATGCCCAATTCCTTTGCCACCAATATGGCGCCCAGTAAATTCTGGACGTTTTGCGCGCCCAGCACCCCTACGTTAACGTGAGCCATGTGATTGTCTTTGGTTCTTGCGATAAAAGAAACATATTCTTTCTTTACCTCAATATCTTCTGTCCAAATATCAGAATCTATCTTGTCTTTTTTTAGGGTATATATTTTTTTATGGTGATTTGATTGTTTATATAATTCCAGGCAATATTTATTATCGCCATTAACCACTAAAAATCCTTTATCCGGTAACTTTTTTTCTAACTCCCTTCCGCCCTCGGCAGAAAGTAAATTATCCAAAGAACCAAAAGTTGATAAATGTTGCTCATTTACCCCGGTTACCATTCCGATGGTTGGTTTTACCATGTCGCACAATAAGCTAATGCCGCCTTTATTGTAAGCTCCCATTTCCACCACAAATACTTCGTGGTTGTCATTAAGGTCTTGCAATATCGTAGTGGCAATACCCATTTCAGAATTTTTATGTTCCGGCGTTGAAAGAACGCGATACCTTAAAGACAGTATGGTGGCAAGGAATTCTTTGGTGGAGGTTTTACCGTAACTTCCGGTGATGCCGATGACCAAAAGATCAGAAAACGCTGTTATTTTACGTTTGGCTTTTTCTAAAATCCTGTTTCTCATAACCACAAATAACGGTTGAAACGCCAATACCACTATGGATACTATCACGGGAGACAGAATATCAAAAATTAAAAGGTAACCCAAAAAGGCCCGCCAATGCGCCGCGGTAAGATAGTTTGCCGCAAAGAAAAAATACCAGACAATGATGGCAAACGATACCGAGGTTAACATAATCGTTTTTGCCGTAAACGCGGGTATTTTTAAACTCCGTGAAAAAATATTCTTTAAAAATATAAAAAATTCGGCAATGTATATTAAAAGCAACAGCAGCGCCGCAGACAAAAAATAATTACCCGGCGCCAATACTACAAGAAACAAAATATATTTTGATAACGTAAATAAGTTTAAAAATATTTTTTTTCCTTTAAATGTCCTGAAGTGATCAATAAATCTGCCAACATGATACTCTTTAAGCTGCCACAAATAAATCCAAAAAAGGGCGGATTTAAACGCCCTCACTATCCAGCAAAGCACAAACATATTTATCGCCGCTACGATAATAAGGTACATATTACGCGCCGTTTAGTTGACTGATGATTTTTTCAACCAACAACTCTGGCATTTTAATTTGCAAACCGTGCGGCCCCCCTGGCAGAATAATTAATTGGGAATTTGGAATTTTTTCATGGACAATATGCGCCTCTGCTATTGGGGTTAAGTCGTCTTTATCTCCCCATATAATAATGGTTTTTACTTTCAGGGAAGGCAAGCGCCAAGACAAATCTTCGGAAATTAAACGCAGGTAAGTCTCTTGCATTACGCCAGTGATATGAAGATAATCGCTTTTCTTTAATATGAATTTATAAAAAGCTTTTCTGGCCAAGGAATATCCCGGCACAAATGAAAAGACCTTGACTATTTTTGAGACTCTATATAGTAATTTTTTTATCCATGTATTTTTTCTAATGCACGCGGCTGAAACCAAAAATAGCATTTTTACATTTTGGTTGTATTTTATGGCAAATTTTGCGGCCAGCGCGCCGCCAAATGAATGTCCCACCAAATAAAAATCCCCATGCAATTCAGGCGCTTTTTCAACAAATTCATGCAACCAATCAACATAGTTGTCCATATTCCAGGCGGCAGCCGGCCCGGGCGTGGCGCCAAATCCGGGTAAATCAGGAATAATTACTTGCATATGCCCTTCCTCAAAAGCCGCGGCGCTGGCTTGGAGCAACAACTCTGCCGTTCTTTCCCATCTTCCAGAACTTGATCCCCACCCATGCAAAATTAACATCGGTTTGCCTGCCCGTAGAGGCGGGCCTTGGCCAATAATTTTATAGTTGACTTGAAGATTTTTAACGGTAACTTGCTTTTCGGTCATTTGCTGGCTTTGATTGATTTAAACCCGGTATACTTTTGCAATACGGTTGGGATTTTCACACTGCCGTCTTTTTGCTGGTAGTTTTCTAAAATGGCAATGATAGCGCGCCCGATAGGAAAACCTGTTGCGTTGAGCATATGTAAAAATTCTGGTTTCCCTTTACTTTTATAGCGAATATCTAAACGACGCGATTGAAAATTAGTTGTATTTGAAGCCGAACTTACTTCCCGGTATCTGTTTTGACCTGGAAGCCACGCTTCAATATCTATAGTGCTGGCAGAGGGGCGCGACATGTCGCCAGTAGAAAGTTGCACCACTTGATATGGAATCTTAAGTGCTTGCCATAGCTTTTCCTCAAAACTTACCAAGAACCTGTGTTCTTCTTTTGATTTTTCGGGATGGCAAAAACTAAATAACTCTATTTTATCAAATTGATGAACTCGTAGAATTCCACGCGTGTCTTTTCCATAACTCCCGGCTTCTTTTCGAAAGCACGTTGAAAAGGCAATAACCCGATTAGGTAATTCACTTTCTTCAAAAATTTCTCCCTGGTGCAAACCGCCAATTGATTGTTCTGAACTGCCTATTAAAAACAACTGATCTTTTTCTAAATAGTATCTTTCAGCTAAATCCTCTGGAGTATCAATATAGCCCATCCCTTGCATAATTTCTGGTTTAATTAAAACTGGTGGAACTATCGGAACGAATCCTTCTTTTACAGCTTTTTCAAAAGCAAGTTGAACTAATGCAAATTCCATAATCGCTGCTTCCCGTTTAAAATATCCAAATCTTGACCCTGAAAGCTTTGCTGCTCTTTTTACATCAATGATATTTAATGCCTCTCCAAGCTCTAAATGGTCTTTTGGTTTAAAATCAAACTTTGGAATCTTCCCATTTGTTCTTAAAACCTTATTTTGAGAGTCATCTTTGCCAACAGGCACATCATCAAAAGGGATATTGGGCAGTTTTTGCATTAGCTCGTCAAACTTTTTTTCTGTCTCTTCTAAATCCGGCTCCAAAGTTTTAATTTCCAGCTTATTTTTTTTAGCTTCTTCTATATCATCTTTGGCTTGCCCTGAGCTTGCCGAACGGGTTAATTTATTTTGCTTGGCGCGCAGCGCTTCCAAAGAAGTTATCAAACTTCTTTTACGTATATCCAAATCCAACACCTGCTCAACAAGCGCTTCGCCATTGTCAATATTTTTTTTGACGCAGGCCTCTTTAACTTTTTCTGGATTTTCCCTGATGAATTTAATATCTATCATAGTTCTTGAAACTTGAATCTTGAAGCTTTACGCCGCTACGCTTTTTAAGTTTCAAGTTTTAAGCTTTAAGTTTTATTCAGTAGCGATGAATGGTATTTTTCCGGCTCGAATGGCTCTAACCTTTTTATCTGTACATTCATTCCCATTTCTTTTATTTTTTCGGTCAGTTTTTCGGTAAAATGGGTTTGGTCGTAGCCGAGGCAAATCACGTCTGGCATTACCTCTTTAATGACTTTATAAGGGTTGCTACCCTCATTCCCCAATCTTGCCTCGCTAACTAATTTTGAATCTTGGATTGCCTTTAATCGTTCTTGTTCATTAAATTTTGGCAGCCGACCCTTGGTTTTTACAATGGTCGAATCCCTCCCCACCACCACAATTAAATACGGCCGATTCTTTGGTTTACCCTGAGCTTGCCGAAGGGCCTGCTTAAAAAAATTCTTATGCCCTTCATGCAAGCCATCAAACGTGCCAAAAACTAATACTTTTGTCATAGGCATTCCGTTATATTAACAAAAATGTCAAACTTCGGCAACTATTCGCATCAAAAAATAATGGTGTTATATATATTATATAGACAGCATTCATTCACTCGTCCACAGGGAGTCCGTGCGATGAAAAAAAGCAACGCCTCGAGCTTCGGTAATAACTACCTATTTATTTGCCCAAAGAAAGGATGTGGCTGGCGACTCGGCGATCGGCGGCCCTACCCGATGCTGCATGAATCCGACCCGCAAAGCAGTCTACTTTAACAAAAAGTAAGCTGTACCTGCAGTCATCCCGGCTGCGAACAAATAACCGCTGCGCTCTGTCTGGCAGAGAATGGCCAGTGGAAATCAAGATGCGATGAGCATCGTAATGAAACCTCAGTGGCAGTGAGAAAAAGGTGCAAAGGGCGATGGAGAAAAGTTTCCGAAAAAGACGCTCGGATTGCCGAAGCTCAGCGCTCTTCGGGAAAGAGGGTTCTCCGCAAGGAGAACCGATCTTCATGATCAAAAACCAAAACCTCGCGTTATGGATGCGCGAGGTTTTGGTTTCCTGGTTTTTTTACAAATCTTTTATTCGTCTCTATTCTCTCTATCTAATTCCTCCGCTATTATTTTTTACTCTTTTTGTAATGTCTCGCATCATTTTTTACTTCTTTTGCAAGAAATTCTTTTTCCACATCAACGCCCAATTTAATCGCTACGGCAAACACCATATTTATAACGTCGGTAACCTCTTCTCCAACCGAATGGTCTTTACTATGCTTGCCTACATTCATTCCGCTTATTTTTCTGCACGCTTTAGCCAACTCCCCCACTTCTTCGGTCAATAGAAGCAACCTTTCGTGCAAGGATTCGTCTTCAAATCCGCGTTCCTTTATTTTTGCAACCATATATTCCTGCAGTAAAGATATTGTGTCCTTTTTTAATTCCATACGATTTTCGTTATTGTTTTTGCTTTGTTTGAATGCCCAATTTTACAAACGCGCCTCTTCCATATGCCTTATCAATTGCGGCGGCTAAATTTGAAAATTCACCCGCAATTACCGCTTTTGCAAATATAGTGAAAATTTCTTCGGGTGAAGTAAATGCGCTTCCGCTTTTTTCATACATATCCGTAATGAATCCGTTGAGGATATTTCTTTCTTTTTCCATTCTGTATAATATCGCATCTGCATGATCAATTTTTTTATCTTGCATTTTTTTTGAAAGTACAGCAATGCGAGGAAAATATTCTTTCGCAAATCGCATAACCAATTCTTCAACCACTGCCTCGTCAATCTGCCAAAAATAACAATGTTCATCTTTCGGATTAAATATGGAAATCCCCCTAACAAGACCCTTGGGCGATTGAAATGATTTTGAGTGGATTGCTTCATGGACAATGGTTAGCGCTTCAAGAATACCATCTCCCGAATCCACAAGATACACATATCCGTTTGCATAAATTCCATCTACCTCCCTTTCATCAATTCGAAGCTCTTCGCTTATTTTTTTTAACTCCTTTCGTTCTATAAAAAATACATTCCTCGGATCCGCCAAACCCCTTGAAGTCACGCCATATTTTTTTAGAAACTCTGGAAAACAGGCCAACACGCTTTCCACGATTTCTCTTTGCTGCCGGGTTTGTTTTTTTTCTGGCAAATGATGCGGATTCTCCTCCAGTAAAATTCCCGTTAACGCCGGGGCTGGATCAAGCATCATTTCTCTTCTGTGAAATAACTCTAAACAAGCAAGTGAAGATTCTATTGACTTACCCTGCAGGAGCTGCTCTTCAACGCACTCCCCTTCGGAGTCGTAGATAATATCTTTTTCTGTGACCTCGTAAATTTCCCGAGCATTCTCTGACATCATATTTGCCGTGATTTTTTTATTTTTCCTTAGTTTTCTCTCCTAATTTTCTAAAAGAACCCTTTCCATAAGTTTTTTCGGCTTTGTTGAATAATTTGACTGATTTTAGGCTCATTTCTTGGTATAATAGGAGTATATGAAAAAAACAAAACCTATTAAACCAAGAAAACAACCTAA
>Ga0209542_10017865_pt1 | contig 11554 bp, 11 predicted proteins | sample RifCSPhighO2_01_FD_184028 | JGI IMG/M metagenome (GOLD analysis project Ga0209542, IMG submission 184028) | Soil microbial communities from Rifle, Colorado - Rifle CSP2_plank highO2_0.1 (SPAdes) (version 2) | ecosystem: Environmental > Terrestrial > Deep subsurface > Rock core/Sediment ...
AGACCCCCCATGCCTCCCCCTGCCCCTCGTCCAACACCTCCGCCAGCTCAAGCTCCCGCCCCCGTCCCGCAAGCCCCGACTAATCTTCCAACGGGAGGCACTCCCACGCAGAGCAAACCTCAAGAGGGAGGGCCTGACATCAGATTTTTCCTGAAATAGGAAATGTTTTCTCCGCGCACGAAAAAAGTTCTCGTTCTTTTAGGTCATCCCGATTGCGAAACGCTCTCGGGGAAGCTTGCCGATGCGTATGAAAAAGGCGCGCGTGACGCGGGACATGAGGTTCGTCGCGTGAATATTTGTGACGTGAAATTTGACCCGATACTCCACAAGGGATACAAGGTCATCCAACCTCTTGAGCCTGACCTCGTACAGTTACAGGAAAGTTTTAAATGGGCTGACCACCTCGTTATTGTGTATCCCAACTGGTGGTGCTCTATGCCCGCGCTCCTCAAGGGTCTTTTTGACCGCGCGTGGCTTCCAGGCTTTGCTTTTCGTTTTCATAAAAATAAGGAAGGAAAATTAACGGGAGGATGGGACAAACTTTTATCCGGAAAAACCGCGCGGATTGTGATTTGCGCGGGAACGCACCCTTTCTTTATTCATATTCTTTTCGGTGATTTTACAAACGAGCTCGCGCGCGGGATTCTTTGGTTCGCGGGTTATCGCGTCGCAATAACAACCTTGGGGCCTTCGGAAAGCGTTCCCGAATGGAAAAAAGAGGCGTGGAATAAAAAAATGCTCGCCTTCGGAAAGCGAGCGAAATAGAATTGGGGGACACGGCGTGTGCCCCCCTTATACACGGCAACTATTTTGGCGGGAGAACCCATTTGTCCATGATGCTAATCGGTATGCCAAACACCATACCAATCAAGAGAGTGAGAAAGATGAGCCCAATGTCCGATCCCACACTTTCTATTACCCACATCAGGCGTTCTGGCGTAAACGTACTCACGATCAACCAGTCGCATAGCTTACCGAGAAGCGCGACATTCAGAATGTAGACGCCAACGATTAACATCCGTGCGAATCGGCGCGTCCCTCCGTGAATCCTGATGAGCTTGCCCTGCATCTGTGCCCAAAAGGAGCAGATGGCAGAGAACCAAATTCCGAAGAAAAAGGCGGTCGTGCTCAGGACAAGTGTTGAAATGTTCATCGTATAGAACTCCGTCCGCGCTACCCGGCGGAATGGGTGGCGCTGAGCCGAAGCACTCCTTATTAATAATAGCATATTATAATATATAAGTCAATAGCTCTCTTGAGCTTTGAAAATAAAGGTTCTATAGTGCAACCTCTATGTCGTTAAGTATAGGAATTGTAGGACTTCCGAACGTTGGTAAGTCTACGTTGTTTAACGCGCTCACGAAGAAATCCGTTCCTGCGGAGAATTTTCCCTTTTGCACCATTGACCCTTCAGTTGGTGTTGTTGCCGTCCCTGATGAGCGTGTGGACAAGCTTGCCGAGTTCAGTAACTCAAAAAAGAAAATTCCCGCGGCAGTTGAATTTGTGGATATTGCGGGTCTTGTTAAAGGAGCGGCGGAAGGCGCGGGACTTGGCAATCAATTTCTTTCACATATACGCGAGGTGGACGCCATAGCGGAAGTTGTGCGCGTTTTTGATAACACAAACGTCATCCACGTCTCGGGAGAAGTGGACCCCGTGCGCGATATTGAAGTTATCAATCTTGAACTCATCCTCTCGGACATGGAGACGGTGGGACGACGTCTCGGTTCTCTGGAGAGGGATGTGCGCAGCGGGAACAAGGAAGCAAAGATAGAACACGGCGCCCTTGAAAAAATCCGCGTGACGCTTGAAGCAGGGAAACTTGCTCGTGGGGCCGCTCTTACGGAGGAAGAAGGACGTTTGATTACACAGTCCCACCTCCTCACAATGAAGCCCATCCTCTATGTTCTTAACAAAGAAGGAGGGGGACACAACCTTGACGAATTGAATGATGGTAGATGGGAAAAACTAATGGAGTTTTTGGAATCTTCAGGCTCGCCCTATGTCATTGTGGACGCGCACGTGGAAGAAGACCTCAAGGATTTGGGTCCCGAAGATAAAGTGCAGTTTCGGCGCGAATACGGAACGTTTGATGATGGCGTGGATACCCTTATTCGTGCGGGGTATAACATTTTGAATCTCATTTCGTTTTTGACGACAGGAGAAGACGAGACACGCAGTTGGACTATTAAAAAAGGTTCCACTGCGCCTGAAGCGGGAGCCGCAATACACACCGATTTCAAAGACAAGTTTATCCGTGCCGAGGTTATCCACGGGGACACGCTTCTTGAAGTGGGTTCCTACGCAAAGGCACGTGAGTTGGGGGTCCTGCGGACGGAAGGTAAGGACTACGTTGTTAAAGACGGCGACGTTATTGAGTTCAAAATATGAATAGTGGAGGTTTTCTATTGACTTTAGACACAAAGGGAAGGTATACTCCCAAAAGGAGGGTGTCTTGAGGTGGAGGGTCGGCTAGGTCCGGGAGGTCCTGAGCACACAGCGCCTGAGTGGCGGATTCTCTATCGCACAAAAGAGACGGAGCGACTTCCCCCTGATGCGGTCTCCAAAGCCGTGTCTATACGGGGAAGCAGATCGACCTGCCTTCCTATTTGTGATGGCCCAGCTTGTAACTTCGCTACGCTGATACGTTGTTTCGCCACCGGGGTCTCTTCTTTCTTAGAGGGGACCCTTTCCATTTATACCAAGCGGGATTATCTTGACTTTATACTAAAATAGTGCTTTTATTTAAGCAGACCGATGACGTGTACCACTGATATTTTGGTGGAGGACCAACGTGGAAGTCCAGAGCGAAGAAAAAACACCACCTGAAGAAGTTCTCGCGGAAACCTTTGTAGAGAATCCGGATTGGACGCTGGAACTGGTCGTCCCTGCGGACTATGACCATGAGATGTGCCTCCGGCGTTTCCACAAGAAATTTGGCGTTCTATCCGCTATGGACCCCCGGATTACCGACGCCAATTTCCAAGCCAGCTTTCGGTTGGAACCGTGGACAAGGTTCGCTGTACGTGCTGCTCACGTTAAAAAGCACACGACTGGCGACATCTGCCTTGCCTATCTGGAATCCCTCCATGTGGAACTCCTCGGAGCGCAAGGCCTCGCACTTCTCTTTGAACATCACCGCGCTTCCTTGCCGGAGAAGACGTACAACCTGTCCTTCAACAAGAAGGATGTCTTATGGCGAAGCCCAAAGGGATATTTAACCGTTCCCTTTATCCGTCAGCCGCGCGGCACGACGGGGAGATTTGGCATCGGCCAGTTCGACGTCATCAATGCAGGTAACACCCTGCTCTGTTTCTTCAAAATCTAAACGGTGATAGACCGAAAAACCGGGGTGGCATACGCGCCCCGGTTTTGATTTTTCCAGTTTTGGTATCGTGTATATAAAATTGAACGGCGCCCCTTTTGGGGCGCCGCGCTAGTTCTCCAGCTCTTTGTGAGCGAGCCACTTTCTCATGACCCCCACCTCGTAGTCTTTGAGGTCAAGGTGCCCCTCCCTTTTTTCGATACGTTCAAGAATTTCTTTTCTCAAAGCATTGGACGTGGACGGATTGAAAAAAAGAGCATGAGGCAGAAGCCAGGAATCCGCATTCTCCCGTGAGAGCTCCTCTCCGAGATCTGCCAGCAGGGAAGGATTGCCCGCGAGGCATAGACACAACCAGCCATCCAAGTGTCTGAGAGAAAAAATTTCGCGAAGGAGAGACTCAGAGGTCGCAACTCCCGCGATTGCTCTCCAAACCAGGGAGTTCTTATTTGTCCGTAACACTTTCGTCTGAAGTTCCGTGGAGCAGGGACATACCTTGTTACGCATCGCGGACCCAACCACGAACGGATTTATATGATGGGCAAGCTCTGCCAAACGTGCGGGGGAAGCTGTCTTCCATGCTTCCCCCACAAATTCCAAGTGTTCGTCTGGGTAATACACGGGAGCACCCCCTTTTTAAGTGAACGCTTGCGACAGGGTATACATTTTTGTTTTTCCTTGCAAGCTTTTTTAGCGGTATACTGGAGCGATATGGAGAATAAAACACGCGTTACCCCGAAGGATTTCTTTTTATGGGCAGGCGCGATGGCGACCCTCTACGCGAGCGCCATCGCTTTTTTAGCGCTCATTTTTAATTATATTGGCCATCTTTTTCCGGACCCCCTTCAGGGTTACTACGACCCCTACTCAAACTCAATGCGCTTCGCGATCGCGACGCTCATCGTTGTTTTTCCTTTGTATCTTTTTCTTACGCGGATTGTGAACCGTGATATTCGCCGCGCACCCGAGAAAAAAGAATTGTGGGTACGCCGCTGGCTGGTCTTTATCACGCTCTTTGTGGCGGGAGCTGCGCTCGCGGTTGACCTCATTATGCTCATCAACGGGTTTTTGGGCGGAGAGCTAACCACTCGCTTTCTTCTCAAATCGCTCGCGGTGCTCATTGTCGTAGGTGCGGGCTTCCTTTATTACTTCTACGATTTTCGCGGACGCTGGGAGGGGAATGAAGGACAATCAAAAATCATTGCTGGGATTGTTTCGGTTGTCATTACCGCCTCGGTCGTCGGGAGTTTCTTCGTGATTGGCTCTCCGATGACCCAGCGCCTTTACCGCGCGGATGAACAGCGGGTGGGAGACTTACAGACTGTTCAGTGGCAGATCGTGAACTATTGGCAAAGCAAAGAAAAACTTCCCCCCACTCTCGCGGAATTGGAAGATTCCATCAGCGGTTTTGTCGTGCCAACCGATAAAGAAACAGGCGCTGTCTATGAGTATCACGTCACAGGCGCTCTTGTGTTTGAGCTGTGCGCCACCTTCAGCAGAGACAGCAGAGGAACGTCAAAAGATTTTATGGCGGTACCCAGCGTGTATCCTGGAATTGAAGGAGAGAATTGGCAGCATAAGCAGGGACGTCAGTGCTTTGAGCGCACGATAGACCCCGACCGTTATCCACCGATACCGAAAGGCCGTTAAAAGCAAAAACACCGCCCGATAACAAGGCGGCGTTTTGTGTGAGGCTTGGGGTCAGCGCCCCAAGAAACACATGAAGTTGTTCCATCTTATCCATAGCCCGATGAAAAGTATCCTGCGACTAGTGTTCAGTTGGTAACGCTGGATACTCACAAGTAGCCATTGGGTGGTGACGATGAAAGAGGTGGCAACACTTATTGCCAGTTCCGCTCCCATCACTCCGATGGTGATTATTGCCATGCAGATTGTCGTACCGATACAGGTGCAAAGCGGGGGCTTCCTGTCGTCAGGTACAAGCATAGGGAAGGTGATGATGACGATGCCGATTTGGCCTATCGCAATGAGAGCATCCGAGTATAAACCGAGTAACTCCACGGCAGCCTCCTTCGTTGAGGACGACTTCTAGAAGCAAGACTATACCGACGAACAGTTTTTGCAACACGTGGCTTGTGATACGCTTATTTTTATGTCATCAGAGAGGTTGAAATACGACCATAAGGCGATAGAGAAAAAGTGGCAGGATGAATGGACTAAGAGCCGTATCTACAATACTCACGAAGATCCGACACGTCCCAAGTCCTATGTGCTTGATATGTTTCCGTATCCTTCGGGCGAAGGCCTTCACGTGGGACACCCGAAGGGTTATATCGCAAGCGATATTTACGCTCGTCACAAGAGAATGATGGGACATTCCGTTTTGCACCCGATGGGGTGGGATGCGTTCGGACTTCCCGCGGAAAATTATGCTTTACAAAATAAAGTGCATCCCCGTCTTGCCGTAGAGAAAAATATTGCGCGTTACAAGGAACAGCTTTCAATGATTGGTTTTGATTATGATTGGTCGCGTGAGATTAATACCACCGACCCCGCGTACTATAAATGGACGCAGTGGATATTTCTCAAACTTTTTGAGAAAGGACTTGCCTACGAGTCGTACGAGCCCATCAATTGGTGTCCTTCGTGCAAGACAGGACTCGCGAATGAAGACCTTGAGGATGGTCGCTGTGAAAGATGTGGCTCAATTGTAGAGAAGCGCCCAATGAGACAGTGGGTTTTGCGCATTACGGACTATGCTGACCGCCTTCTCCACGACCTAGAGGAGCTCTCGGGCTGGCCGGAACATATAAAAATATCTCAGCGTCATTGGATAGGACGAAGCGAAGGCGCGGAGATTGATTTTCAGATTACAAACTCTAAGAAGAAAATAAAGGTTTTTACCACGCGCCCCGATACTTTGTTTGGCGCGACCTATATGGTGTTGGCACCCGAACACCCGCTTGTGAAAGAGTTGGAAGGGATGATAACAAATGCGGATGAGATGCGCACATATATGCAGGAAGCCGCGGCACGAACGGAAATTGAAAGGACAGCAGAAGGCAAGGAAAAAACAGGCGTTGAGCTGAAAGGAGTTAAAGCTATTAATCCCGCGAACCAAGAAGACATACCCGTCTTTATCGCAGACTATGTTCTCGCGCACTACGGCACGGGAGCCATTATGGCGGTTCCCGCACATGACGAGCGCGATTTGGCATTCGCACAGAAATATGGAATACAAATCCGCCAAGTTGTTGCTCCTTATACGGTTGTCGTGGGGAAGATGCCCCCTAAAAGCGATAAAGATATAGTGAAGTTTGATGCCGCCACCGCGGTCATAAAACATTGGGAGAAGGATCTCTACTGCACGGTTGCTTTTTCGGACGACTGGCACGGACTTGTGGGAGGACACGTGGAGTCGGGAGAAAAGGCTGAAGAAGCGGTTGTGCGTGAAGTGACTGAAGAGTCTGGGTACGCGGATATCAAAAATGTTCGCCTGTTGTTTGAGTACGCCTTTTCGCGCGGATATAAAACGCGGAAATCACGGGAGGAGGAATGTCGTGACAGCGCGTACATCGTGGAGCTTGCAAGCGGTGCACGGGTAGATATCACAGACCACGAGACAAAGAAGGGTTCGTGGATGACAGCAGAGGAAATTCTTAAGCTCCCCACATTTTCCAACCATCACAAACTTTTTTTTGAACATTACATCCGTAACCGTGCATATACAGATGCTGGTGTCCTCGTAAACTCGGGGTCATTCAACGGACTTCCTTCAGAAGAAGCTAAGAAAAAAATAACCGAAGCGGTGGGAGGAAAGTGCACGGCGAGCTACAAGCTCAGGGATTGGGTTTTCAGCCGTCAGCGTTATTGGGGAGAGCCAATCCCCCTCATCCACTGTGAAAAATGTGGCGTGGTACCTATCCCCGAAAAAGACCTGCCCGTCCTTCTCCCTGAGGTCCGTTCGTATGAACCGACGGGAACGGGGGAGTCGCCGCTTGCGGCTATCGCCGAATGGGCCACTACCACATGCCCGAAATGCGGAGGCAGGGGTATGAGGGAGACGAACACGATGCCCCAGTGGGCGGGGTCGTCGTGGTACTACCTGCGCTATATGGACCCTCACAACGACAGGGCACTTGTGGCTTCCGCGAAGGAAAAATATTGGGCTCCCGTTGATATGTATGTGGGGGGTGCCGAGCATGCGACGCGCCACCTGATTTACGCCCGTTTCTGGCATAAGTTTCTTTTTGATATCGGAGTTGTCCATACCAAAGAGCCCTTTATGCGCCTTCATTCGGTCGGTCTCATCCTTGCTGAAAATGGCCGGAAGATGAGCAAGAGGTACGGGAACGTCATTAACCCCGATGATATCGTCCAAACCTACGGCGCGGACACCTTGCGCGTGTATGAAATGTTCATGGGGCCTTTTGAAGGAGCGATTGCGTGGAATACGGACAGCATGATAGGCAGTCGGCGTTTTATTGAGCGCGTATGGCGTCAAGCGGAAGATATACAGGCAGACGATGTTGCGTCTTTGGACTCTGTTGTACATCGCACGATACAAAAAGTAAGCGATGACATTGAGATATTTAAATTTAATACGGCAATAAGCCAGCTGATGATACTTTTAAATGAAATAGATAAAGTAGGCATTGGCAAAAAACAATGGGAAACATATCTCAAGCTTCTTGCCCCCTTTGCTCCTCATATTGCCGAAGAGTTGTGGCACGGGGCAGGGCAAACGTCGTCAGTACATCGTGCGGAGTGGCCCCGCGCGGATAAGACGAAGGCAGTTGCGGAGGACGTGACGATTGCTGTACAGGTAAATGGCAAAGTGCGAGCTACTCTCACGTTTTCCGCAGGCACATCTGAGGAGGATATCCTGCAGGCCGCGCTTATTGACGCACGTGTTATAAAGTGGGTTCCTCAAGGGGCCCCGCTCCGGCGGGTATATGTCCCAGGGCGGATTTTGAGCCTCACTATGGACAAGTCTTGACCTTATAAATACCCCGTGATATAACAAGACCACACAAATATGGCACCCGTAGGCTTTCGACCAAAGGTCATCGTCAAGCGCCTTCTCTCGGCGCTCCCTGAACGTTCTCGCGTTGTGGTTGAGGCACGCTTTGGGCTCGGTAAAACCCCCGAGCGTCTTACCCTTGAAACCATAGGAAACAATTATGGCATTACGCGCGAACGTGTCCGCCAGATTGAGAATCACGCGCTGATAACTCTGCGCAAGTCGCCTGTTTTCAAAGAAGCCGAAAGCGCCTTCAAAGAACTTGAGCGTATTGTGGACAGCTTGGGTGGTGTTGTCTGTGAAGAAGACCTTCTCAATTACGTCACCAAGGACAAGTCAATGCAGAATCATATTTATTTTCTGCTCGTGCTTGGAGACCCCTTTACCTACCGCAAAGAAGACGATGAAAGTAAAAAGTGTTGGTACGTGGACCCCGCTCTTGCTTCCAAAGTGCAAACAGCTCTTCAGAAGCTTTATTCAAATCTGACCGATGAAGATCTTGTTCCCGAAGCAGAAATGATAGAGCGCTTTCTTGCCGAAATGCGCGACCTCAATGAACGCTACAAAAACGACGAAATCGCCCGCCGTTGGCTCTCTATTTCAAAGAAAGTAGGTCGCAACCCTCTTGGGGAGTGGGGAATTTCCTCTTCGTCAAACGTAAAGACCAAGGGCATCCGCGATTACGCATACCTCGCAGTTAAGCGCCACGGCTCCCCCCTGCACTTTAAGGAAGTAGCATCCCTTATAGAGAAACTTTTCAAGCGCCAAGCGCATGTCGCGACCTGTCATAACGAACTGATTAAGGACCCACGCTTCGTGCTTGTTGGCCGCGGTATCTACGCTCTGCGCGAGTGGGGATATGCCTCGGGTGTCGTGAGGGAGGTCATTAAAGAGATACTCAAGAATGGTGGTCCTCTGACACGCGATGAAGTTATCTCCCGCGTTCTCAAGGAACGTCACGTCAAAGAAAATACCATCCTCGTCAACTTGCAGAACCAGAAATATTTTAAGAAGGGGAAAGACGGCCGTTACGCTCTCACCAAATAACCCCCAGCACCGGTCTCTTGCTATAACACCACACTTCGCGTGTGGTGTTATACTTTTGCTATGGCGAGTTCCCACCTTTTTTCTAAAACGGTTTCAAAATTGGATAAATATGCGTTGACATGGTACCTCGTCCTTCTTGGAACTATCTATATTTTTATCATATGGTTCCCCGCGCATCCTGAACTCACGCGTCGTGCCTACGGTATCTTTTTCGCTCTTCTCCCTCTCTCTCTCCCTGTTCTCATTTTCTTGCTCTGGAGCTATTCATGGATGTGCTACGTGCGTCTCAAGAAATATGCGGCGACCAAGTACACCGTGCTTGAAGTCCGTCTTCCTGAGGAAATAACCCAAGGAATATATTCAATGGAACTTGTTCTACGCGCCCTCTATCAAACGGGCGAAGTGGACACCCCGATACACACCCATTTCAAAGGACAGACTAGACCTTGGTTTTCCCTTGAGCTCGCCTCCCACGAGGGGAACGTGCGTTTTTATATTTGGACGCGAACGGCATATAAGGATCTTGTGGAGAGTCAGCTCTATGCCCACTACCCGACCGTGCAGGTGCATGAGGTCCAAGACTATACACTGTCAATACCTTTTGACTTGGACAAATATGACTACTGGGGTGTTGAACAAAAACTACAGAAGCCGGACCCTTATCCCATAACCACCTACGTTGAGATGGGTCTAGATAAGCCTGACCTGAAAGATGAGTTTAAAAACGACCCGATGAACTCAATAATTGAGTTTTTTGGGTCAATGAAAAAGGGGGAACACGCGTGGATGCAGGTTATCTTTCGCGGGCACAAAGGGGACGGATATGATGGCTGGAAAGCCCCGCGTTCCAAGATGTATACGGGGAAGAATCTCACTATTGATGAGTGGGCGAAAGTGGAAATAGATAATATTGCTGACAAAACGAAAGATGAAAACGGAAAAATAAATTTTATGCGTTTGACCAAGGGTGAACAGGCGGATATTGCAGCGATACAGGAAAAGCTTGAGAAACAAGATTTTGATGTGTGTATACGGATGTCTTATATTTGTGAAAAAAACTACTGCAACAATACACGCAAGGCGGGTTTTCCAAGCGCCATGCGTGTATTGGAACACGGCTCGGAAGGCAGGGGACTCAATGGTCTTGCCCCCATGTTCATTATTGGCCCCTTTGATTATCCATGGCAGGATTTCCGCAACATCCGCAGAAATATTTTGAAAGAAAGAATGTACCACGATTATGTTTTGCGCCAGAGTTTTTTTTCTCCTTTTCGCTGGCACCCTTACATTGTTCTCAACAGTGAAGAGGTCGCCACCATCTATCACTTCCCAGGACGCGTGTCTGTGACTCCGACCTTGGAGCGCATGCTCTCCAAGCGGGCAAATGCCCCTTCCAATCTTCCTACCTGATGGACCCTCACAGGAAAAATATAATCCACACGCTTAACCGGTGTCGGGAATGGTGTGTGGAGTGCCGCGTCTTTGACCGTGCATTTCTTATGGCGCTTCTTGTGGGTCTTCTAGGCGCGGCGTTCTATCTCCTATTTCTTTCTCCGCCACGCTCTCTTCAAACACCGACGGTCATACGTTTGGAGAAAGGGATGTCCTTACAGTCAGTCGCGAATAGGCTTGAAGAAGACAAAATAATACGATACCCCCTCCTCTTCTCCTTTTTCGTGGTGACGGTATCGGGAGAGAAAGGAGCAGTCGCGGGGAGCTATTTTTTTGCCCATCCTCAAAATGTCATGACGGTGGCTTTTCGCGTCGCGAAGGGTGATTATGAGCTTGCTCCCGTGAAAGTGACTTTTCCCGAAGGCGTCACGACGGGGGAAATGGCCCTCATCCTCAAGAAAAAGCTCGGTACGTTTGATACGGAGACGTTCTTGTCGCTTGTTGAGGGGAAAGAGGGGTATCTCTTTCCTGACACCTATCACTTTTTGCCGGACGAGCTTCCTGAAACAGTCGTTTCCGTGCTTGAGGAAACTTTTTTTACGAAGAGGGCAGAGCTACAGGGAGATATAACTGCTTCAGGGAAAACTCTTTCCGACATTGTCACTATGGCCTCGCTCCTTGAGGAAGAAGCGCGCACCACGCGTTCGCGGCAGATTATTTCAGGAATATTATGGAAACGGATTGAGCGGGGGATGAGACTGCAGGTTGATGCGGTGTTCCCCTACATCTTGGGTAAAAATACCTTTGAA
>Ga0209542_10017866_pt1 | contig 11553 bp, 13 predicted proteins | sample RifCSPhighO2_01_FD_184028 | JGI IMG/M metagenome (GOLD analysis project Ga0209542, IMG submission 184028) | Soil microbial communities from Rifle, Colorado - Rifle CSP2_plank highO2_0.1 (SPAdes) (version 2) | ecosystem: Environmental > Terrestrial > Deep subsurface > Rock core/Sediment ...
GATATGTTTGGTTTTCTAAAGATAACAATTTTTGTGCTGTCTCCAGCGATAAGTTACTATTTTCGATATACATCCCTTTAGCTGTTTCATTCGTTTGTTTCTTTAACAAGCCGTCAGCTAAATACTGCTTTACATTTGATTCTGCTTCCTTTATTCTTTTATCACTAAGCATTTTTTAACCTATAATAATTTTCTACACCATATAATATCACATTATTTTTAATCATTTCTTTAATGACATTTGATTTTTTTGAATCTTTCATTCTTATAAATTCTTCTTCTGTGAAAACAAAAGCATGAGTTTTCATTGGCAATAAAGAAAGAGTATTTGATATTTTTTCTTCAAATCCCTGTTCATTTGAAACAAAAAGGATGTCGATGTCTGACGATTTTGTTGATTTTCCGGCGGCATATGAACCAAAAATAAGAAAAATAAAAAAGGTAGATTTTATTTTGGCCATTACTTCTTGATATAGTTGTTTTAAGTCTTTATTTTTCAGCAGATTATCTTTTCTTTTACTTTCAGCTACATAAATCTCTGAACCATAAAATAGATTATCCAGCTCACATAAACTGCTTTGACCAATCTTTTTGGATAAAAGAATATTTTTTTCTAATAATCGCTGTGTTGCGGTATGAGTTATTTTGTAATCAGATTTGATCTTTTTAGAGATTTCTCTAATGGTTTTTGGAGTCTTTTCTTTGATAAACAAACTAATTATTTTATTTTCTGTTTCCATTATGTATCTTAATACCTTATATTATGTATATAAATCTTTTGGTTGTAAAAACAAATTTCTCACAAAGTGAGGCATTCTGTCCCGAGAGGCGCAGGCAGTCTCTCATAATGAGGGCGGGTGGTCGGGGTCTAGGTTTTTGGGTATAAGCATTAATTTAGTTAATTATAAATAACCTGTTAAGTTCTACTTTATATGGTTCGGAGAAGAATTTTGAATGTTGCTGTTGTTGGTAATGCAAATGAAGGTTTGGAGGGGCGTATTGAATTTGCTATTAAATTTAGAAATAAAATGAGAAAGTTAGGAGCAGAAGTTAAACTAAAAGATGCTTCTCATATTGTTACACCGACTAATAATTCTGGCTATTTCAATGGGGATGTTCCAACTTATCTAAGAAGTGAAGTTTATACTTTGGTTGATAAGTATGTTGTCAAAGAAAAAAGAGATTATGTAAAAGAAAAATTTGATAAGAGATATGGGGAAGATGTCTGGGGAGATAGATTACCTCTTACTGCTGTAAAAAGAGTTTTATTTGTGGAGCATATTGAAGATTTGAGAAAGTAAACTTTCTTAGTTTAGTTAATTATATATAAAACTGGCTCTTAGGTAGATTATAATAGTATTTATAAAAACACTGATTTTGGAGCTAAAATGACTGTAAAAGAATTTCTTCCAATTGGAGATGCCAAGCTTACTGTAGAGAAAGAAGTAAAGCCAAAGTTGACTACGGCGGAGCTTACGACTGTGGAGAGGCCGGGGAATCCTGTTCCTGCTTCACAGCTTGTTGAGAATAATATGGGGAAGGGGAGGAAGAGGGGAAGGAAGAAGGATAATAAGGCCGAGAAGGGGCTTACGAGCGTTGAGAAACCTGAAGAGGATTCCGTTTTGATTATAACTGAAAAGCCTCAGGCGGCAGAGAAAATAGCTTATGCTTTGGGGAGTCCTCGCAAACATACATTTGGAAATATTTCTTATTACGAATTGCAGAGAGGCAAGGAAAAGATATTTGTTGCTTCTGCTGTCGGGCATTTGTTTAATTTGACTTATTCCGTTGGGCAAAAAGGATGGCCTGTGTTTAAAGTTGAGTGGGTTCCGTCTTTTAGATCTAAGGGAGCTGCGTATACGAAAGGGTATTATGATACTTTAAAGAAACTTTCTAGGAGAGCGAAAGATGTTGTTGTTGGAACAGACTATGATGTAGAAGGGGAGTTGATAGGGTGGAATGTTCTTAGATTTATTTGTGAGAAGAAGACGGGGAGAAGAATGAAGTATTCTACTTTGACTAAACTAGAACTTGAGAAGTCGTATGATAATGTTATGCCTGAACTTGATTGGGGACAGGCTTATGCTGGAGAGACTAGACATATTTTGGATTGGCTTTATGGAATTAATTTATCCCGTGCTTTAATGTCTGCAATAAAGAGAGCAGATGCTTTTAAGATTTTGTCTATCGGAAGAGTTCAAGGGCCCGCATTAAAAATAATTGTGGATAGAGAAAGGGAAATTGAGGCTTTTAAGCCGGAGCCTTATTGGCAGGTTTTTGCAATTGTTGATGGGACGGAATTCAAGCATCCAGAAGATATTTTTAACAAGGATGATTTGAAGAAATTTGAGGGGATAAAAGAGGCTGATGCAGAGACTAAGAAAAAAGAAGAGAGGATTATTCCCCCATATCCTTTTGATTTGACAACATTACAGAGAGAAGCTTATAGGCATCATGGCATGGCTCCATCGGAGACTTTAAAGACTGCGCAGAAACTTTATCTTGATGGTCTTATTTCTTATCCTAGGACATCTTCACAAAAGATACCTGCTTCTATTGAACCTAAAAAAATTTTGAAGAGTTTGGAAAGGAATTTTGCTAAAGAATGTGGGATAGCTACAAGAGCTTATCCTATTGAGGGAAAGAAATCTGATCCAGCGCACCCTTCTATATTTCCGACTGGGGAATTTAGACAGTTAGGCGGGAGTGAGGCGAAACTTTACAATCTTATTGTAAAGAGATTTATATCGGTGTTTTCTCCTGATGCTGTTACGCATAATAAAAGAGTGAAGTTGACTGCTGTAGATAGGGATGGGGTGACTTTTACAGCCTCTGGATTAAAGATAAAAGAGAAAGGATGGACTGAAGTTTATCCTGCTTTTTTGGAAGAAAAGGAGATTCCAGACCTAAATGGGAGAGTTATTATTGATGAAATTAAATTTGTTGAGAAGGAGACGCAAGCTCCTAAGAGATATACCCCTACTTCTTTGATAACAATACTCGAGAAAAAGAATCTAGGGACTAAATCTACTAGAAGCTCAATTATAGAAACTCTTTTTGACCGCGGGTACTTGGATGGAAAAAGTATCCAAGCGACACAACTAGGAATTAAGCTGATTGAAGCACTTGAAAAATATTCTCCGATTATAATTGATGAGAACTTGACAAGGAAGATGGAAGAGGAACTGGAAGTTATACAGTCTAGTAAAGATAAAAATATGGAAAGCAAGGAGAAAGAAATTATTAGTAAGGCTGAACATATAATTACCGATATTTCTAAAGAGTTTAAAATTAAGGAACTTGAGATTGGAAAGACTCTTTCTGAGGGATTAAAAGATATGAGAAAAGAACAGAATGAAAGCAATACCCTTATTCAATGCCCTACATGTGGCAAAGGGCAATTGAGAATTTTATATTCTAAGAAGACAAGAAGATATTTTGTTGCTTGTTCTGCATATCCTGATTGCAAACAGACTTATAGTCTGCCTCCCAATTCTTTAATTAAGAAAGGGGAGAAGAATTGCGAGGGCTGTGGTTTTCCTAGGGTAATGGTTATACGCAAGGGGAGAAGACCTTGGGAACTTTGTTTTAATAGCAATTGTCCAATTGTTAAGAAGCAGAGGGAAGAGTGGGAAGCTAGGAAGAATGTGAGAGATAGTGGAGAAAGCAAGAGATAATAGGATAGTTTGTTGATTTTTGAGGTATATAAAGGTTTCCAGTGTATTGGAAACCTTTATAAAGGCTTAAGATATTGAATAATATGGGCTATCTAGAAATATTAAAAAAATGGAATTTTTGGGAGAAAGAGATAAGTATAGGCATAAGAAGGGAAAAATATCTCAAGAGTATTCTTTCATTTATGGAAAGAAAGGAAGTTATAGTTTTGAAAGGAGTAAGAAGAAGTGGAAAATCAACCATTGTTAAGCAACTAATGGCAGAATTAATTAAAAGCGGGGTGGATAAGAAACAGCTTTTATATCTAAATCTTGAGGATTACGGTTTTGCGGACGCTCTCAATATAAAATTGTTTGATGACATATTAAAAGAATATAAAGAATATAGCAAGAATAAAAAAAAGATATATTTCTTTATTGATGAAGTTCAGAAGATTGAATCCTGGGAGAAATGGATAAGGACGAAGTACGACCTTGAAGAAAATATTAAATTTGTAATATCGGGCTCTTCAGCTTCTCTTCTTTCAAAAGAATTATCTACTCTTTTAACTGGAAGAAATATATCCTTTCTCATTATGCCTCTTTCTTTTAACGAGTTTGTCTTTTTTAAAAAAACAGAGAATCTGGATGAATATATGAAATATGGGGGATTTCCAGAGGTTGTTTTAGAGCAATCTGAAGAAAAAAAGTTAATTCTTTTGCAGCAATATTTTGAGGATATAATTCATAAAGACATAATAGATAGATATAGTATAAGAAACGCTAAACAAATTTTGGATCTTGCGAGGTATCTTGTTTCAACATCAGGCTGTAAAGTTAGTATAAACAAACTGTCGAAAATATTTGGAATCGCAAAAGATACTCTTGCATCTTATATTAGCTATATGCTTAATGCATATTTACTATTTGAAGTTCCTTATTTTTCGTATTCTGCAAAGATTAGGCACGAAGTGTCTAAATTGCCGAAGTTTTATGCAGTAGATAATGGCATTATTAATGTTGCAGATATAAAATATTCAGAAAATACTGGAAGAATGTTTGAAAACACAGTCTTTATGAAGTTAGTAGAAAAACATAATGATATATGTTATTGGGGAGAGTTGAAGTCAGAAGTAGATTTTATCTTTGATAAAACCGCAGTTAATGTTACTTCAACAGATGATATTCCACAAAGGGAATATCAGGGGCTTGAAGATTTTAAGAAAAAGCATGGAGATTTTTCTTTCTTAATAATTTCTAAGTCTTTAAAAAAGGATAATGTAACTCCGATTTTAGAGTTTTTAAAGAAGTATTAATTTAACGCTAATATTGAAAAAGAATTGGCTATTGTTAGGAGACAGGGAAGAGAGGAGAAGAGGAAGAGAGGGGAAGGTTGGTCAGAGTTAATTTGTGAAGATGTCTTTTGAAGATATAATTATTTAAATAAGCTAATATTATTGGATTATTATGGCTATTGATATTGAAAAGATTTTAACAATTTCTGCAAGTGAATATGTGGAGATGAGCGGGAGGTCTTTAAGAGATTACGAAGCGAGCGGAGTTCATACTTCTTCGATTAATGATATTGAGAAAAATTTTGCTAGGTTAGTACCTGATGGGGTAGAGGTGGTAGTCGGGTATAGAATGTCTCTTAGTGAGGGATATGCCGCTGCTTACGGAACCGCTTTGATTAGAAAGCCGACTGAGGGTCAAGGAAGGGATATTACTATAGAAGAAGGTCCTGGACCTAAACCGGATGAACCTTTTGTATTGGTGGATTAGAATTATTTCTAATTTATTCCCAAACTACTGGAACTCCCAAAAATGAAGAAGGCTGATTTAGGAGAGGAGCACATAAATCTTGATATTCTGAACTGTAGTTCTTATAACTTGTCTTAGCTTTTTCTTCAATTAACGATTCTATATTGTTACAATTGATACAGTACGATGGAAATATTCCGAAGTAAAGATGTATGGCTTCATGAATCAATGTGATCATCTTTTCTTCAACGCAGAGATTAGAATCAACCAATATAATCCATCTATCATCGTAACCTGCAAGTGTTCCCTGTTTATCTTCTGATTTTCTGAAACACAACTTTTCTAGAGTTTTTATTGTACTACAAAATTCTTTTGGCCCAAAACTATTAGTAAGTCTATCTTGCATCTCTTGAGCATCAAAACTAATTGGTCTAATCATGGGCAGAATGAATGATTACTTCTCTCTTTCCAACAAAATAGGCATAAGTTCTTCGAGATATTTCTTATCGATTTCATCAAAGGCTGCCTTTTGTGAAGAGTCTACGTCGAAGACGGCGATGACTCTTCCTTTATCATCCATGATTGGGATTACCATTTCGGATTGAGAGCGTTCGTCGCAGGCTATGTGGCCTGGGAAATTGTGGACGTCTGGCACTATTATCGTTTCTTTCTTTTTTGCTGAAGTTCCGCAGACTCCTGAATAGGCAATGTTTGGGCAGGCCGTAGTTCCTTGATACGGGCCGATTATCATTTCTTCTTCTTCGGCAAAGTAAAATCCGCACCAGAAGTAGTGAGGCATTGCGTTCTTTAATACGGAGGCAACTGTGGCCATGCGGGGAATTATACTATCTACTTCCTTTACTCTATCCTTAATTTCTGCAAGTGCCTGCTCATACATTTCTTTCTTTGAAAGAGGGATTTTGGAGGACTCAGGAGACTTTATTTTGGATGATTTAGTCTTCTCATACGAGGGTTTCACGAGGCAGAATGGTTGTTCTTTAGTCATATTATTTTTTTGTGAAACTTATTTTATGCTGTTAGCGAGGACTTGGAATTTAAATAGTTTTCTAATCCTTTTTGACATAGGAGTCTATTGATTTAGTAACACTGAGCCAGAGAGCTTTTTTATGATATTGTCTCCCTTTTTTGGCTGGCCGGTTATGTTTAGAACTGGGAGAGCAAGAGCATGTTTTCCATCTGTTGTTCGTATAAATATGAGGTTTCCAGTTATGTTTATTAGGTAATCATCGGTTTGGATATCTGTTGGAAGAGAGAAAGTTCTTGAGTAGCCGTCTGTTGAAGAAGATGCTAAAGAGACTTCATCTTGCAAATTTAAAGCTATTTCCTTGATTGCAATATTCTTTTTTTGTTTTATATCATCTGCTATGCTTGTTTGAACTGCAAGTAAGATAATCATAAAGAAGAAGAGTACGGCTCCTATTAATATAAAGAATTCAATTGATGATTGGGCTTTGTTGGGCATTTTAACTAGAATCCAATATAACATTGTTGGTTTGGGCAATTATTGTTATTATCTTTATGCCCTCTGAGGTTGTCAAGTTTCCTTGAAGAGGGACATTACTGGCATAGGATATTTTTGTCAATCCATTTGATGTTGTTACGTAAAATACTATTTGATCGCTTAGGACTTGGGCAGTTTGAATTCCTGATGGCAAGTAGGCTTGGACTGTGTTTTGGGAGGGCTCTCCTGCATAATAGACTCCTTCGGCTGATGAGATGACTTTGTTTGCGAAATTTTCAAGTTGATTAAACTTTATTTTATCTTTTATCTGATTAGAATATATCATTGCAACGCCTAGTGTGCTTATTACAAGGAAGACTACAAAGCCTGCAATTATAAGATATTCTATACTGACTTGCCCCTTTTTTAGATTATGCATATTAGTATGGTATATGTGGGTAAATCCACTATATAGAAAAAGAAAAAAGATATTTAAAGGTTCTTACTTTAAGAGATTATAGATATGATAAAGAAAAGAGGGATAACTAAGAAATTATTGTTGTTTTTGATGATATTAATAGTCATACATATGGCCTATCATCTTTTTGTTTTTGGCACGGGGTTCTCGGGATTTTACGAGGGAGGGATATCTGGATTTTCAATCGGCAAGATTCCTTTGGGCGAGGAATTAAGGGCTAATTATCAGACTGCCTCTCCAGTCTCAATGATGTTAATATTTGCGGAGTGGGTGGGTCTTGTTGCAGTGCTTATTTTTGTTTTCTTTAGGAATAGGAGAGATGTTAAGAAAGAAGTTGAAGATGTAAAGATGCCTCAGAAATTAAAAGGTGGCAATAAGAGTACTGAGCTTGATACGCTTTATGATATTCTAAAAGATAAGAAACATCTTAGAATTTCTTCAATTATGGCACTTTTCAAGCTGGATAGAAAGACAGCATTGGAGTGGGCGAAGACTTTAGAGTACGGGGGACTTGTAGTTATAGATTATCCAAGATTCGGTGAGCCTGTGGTAATATTAAATGAGTAAGAATAAGAAGAATAAGCATGAGCATAAGGATGGAGTTAGAGCGGAGGACAGTGGTAAACATTTAGAGCACAGGGGAAATAATGTTTTTGGCAAGAGCAGCGGGGATAGGATTCAACTAACTAATCTTCACCATAGTCTTAATCACGAGCATAAGGATTCTCATGCTAATAATAAGTCTGGTATGGGTGGACACGGAGCTCATCATAAGTCAGAACATCATTCAGAAGGTCATAAATTAGTGCATCGTTCTGGAGGTCATAAGACTATTCACCACTCTGTTAGTCATAGGGATACGGGTAAGATGATTAAACATCATCATCCGAATCACCATCATGGCAAGCCTAATCATGCCGGTCATGTTGCAAATAAACCGCAAGGCATTACTAGTCATCACGGTGCTCATCATAAAGAAGAGAAGAAAGAATTGGAGGGAGGGAAACAGATATCTCCTGTTGAGAATAAACTTACGCAGATGAAACTGATTAGTGAAGAAGATGAAAAGCCAAAAGGGCAATTAATTGAGAAATATGTTATTAATGTTGATGGAGCTAAGGTAACTGTAGAAATAAGAAAAGATGAACTTGGAACAAAATATGATTTGTTTATTCCTAAAGTTGATATTGCTACTTCTGTTTTGCTTGAAAGCATAAGAAATGAGCTGGTTTCAATTACTTCTGTTAGTATGAAGGAGCTTGTTGATCCCTCTTTATTTTCTACTATTAAAGAAAGGTTTTTGAGAGATGCTACGAAACTTATAAAAGAAAGGCTTCCTAGGATTGAGGGGGATCTTGAGGAGTTTTTGGTTGGAAAGTTAATACAAGATATGCTGGGATTGGGAGAGATAGAATTTTTAATTAACGATCCGAGTCTTGAGGAAATAGTAATTCCTTCTGCTAAAGAAAAGATAAGAGTTTATAGCAAGAAGTATGGATGGCTTGAGACCAATATAAAAATAGGCGATGAAGAAATAATAATAAATTATTCTAATATTATTGCAAGAAGGATAGGGAGGCAGATTACTGTACTAAATCCTTTGCTTGACGCTCACTTAGTTACGGGGGACAGAGTAAATGCAGTTTTGTATCCCATTAATACGAAGGGAAATACTATTACTATAAGAAAGTTTGCCAGAGACCCTTTTACTATAATTGATTTCATAAATAATAAAACCTGTGATTTAGATACGACTGCTTTGCTTTGGCTTGCAATAGAGTATGAAATGAATATTTTAATTTCTGGAGGTACTGGGAGCGGTAAGACCTCTTTTTTGAATGCATGTATGCCCTTTATTCCACCTAATCAAAGAATAATAAGTATTGAAGATACGAGGGAACTGATGCTGCCTGATTTTCTTTATTGGACTCCTCTTGTTACTAGGACGCCCAACCCCGAGGGAAAGGGAGAGGTTAGTATGCTTGACTTATTAGTAAATTCATTAAGAATGCGCCCCGATAGGATTATACTTGGGGAAATGAGAAGACAACAGGAGGCAATGGTTTTGTTTGAAGCTATGCATACTGGACACTCTGTATATGCAACTGTTCATGCAGATACTGCTTCGGAAACAATTTCAAGATTAATTAACCCTCCTTTAGATGTTCCTCCTAATTTGCTTAAGGCCGTAAATTTGAATGTTGTAATGTTTAGAGATAGGAGGAAGGGTATTAGAAGAGTTTTACAAGTAGCTGAGTTTGAAGCAGAGAAGGATGATGCTAAAGCAAATATTTTGTATAGATGGCTGCCTGATGAAGATAAGATAATAGCTCATGAAGAGAGTTCTAAATTCTTTGAGGATTTAGCAAGGAATACAGGGATGTCGCAAAAAGAAATTAGTGAGAATCTGGAAGAGAAGAAAAAAATTCTTAATTGGCTGATAAAGAATAGTATAAGGCAGTTGAATGATTTTGGGAAAGTTATGAATCTTTATTATAAAAATAAACCAATGCTCTTAGGAGCTATAAGTAAAAATGATAAAAAGATAGTTCTTGGATAAAATGAAAGAGCAGATTAAAAAAAAAGATAGTTTGAATGATGGGTTTTTTAGTTTTACAAAAGGGAAAGTTATATTTGCAATTGTCATTTTAATATTGTTAGTACCTATTTTGATAGAGATTTTTTATACAGCCATACATTGTGAGTTATATAATAAAAATATTGATGATATAAAATGCTCAACAATGATTGACGACTTAAATATCTTTAATATTAATCTTATTACCTTTTTTATATTAATTATTTTATTAGAAGTTATCCTTTCTTATTTCTTATCGTGCATAATTATTTACATTTATAATAAGTTAAGAGGGAGAAAATGAGGTTTCATATTCCTTTTACAGTGTCGGGTATAGATAAACTGAAGAAAAGACCTCATCTGTTTAATTTTACTTTAAAGTTTGATAAGAACTCTAAATTGCAAAAGTATCTGGATATTGTTGAACCAAAAATTACTAAGAGTGAATACCTATCAATTTGTCTTGAAAGTTTTTTGATTTCTTTTATTATACTTTATATAATTGCGACTACTGTTCTTGTTTTGATTGGAGCTAGTCTGCCTTTTTTGCTGGCATTGGGGATTGCTTTCATTTTCTCTTTTTTTGTTTTCTTTAGCCAGATTATTTACCCTAAGGTTTATGACAGCAGAAGAGTGAAGGAAATAGAAAGAAATTTAATTCCTGCTTTAGCGGATATGCTTGTGCAGTTAAATTCCGGGATACCATTGTATAATATTCTTATAAATATCTCTGCTTCGGATTATGGCAGTTTGAGTGAAGAGTTTAGGAAGGCGGTAAGGAAGATTAACTCGGGGTCGCCAGAAGTTGAGGTGCTTGAAGAATTGGGAGAGAGAAATTCTTCTTTGTACTTTAAGAGGACTTTGTGGCAATTAAGCAATGGAATGAGAGCAGGAAGCGATACTTCTATTGTTATTGAGGAAAGCTTGAAGACACTCAATGAGGAGCAACTTTTACAAATACAGAATTATGGAAATAAACTTAATCCTATGATTATGTTTTATATGGTAATTTCTGTAATTCTTCCTGCTTTATCTGTTGCCTTTCTGACAATTATCTCTTCAATGATAAACTTGCCACAGAATACTACGATGCTTCTTTTTGTGGGATTATTTTTCTTTGCTATACTTCTTCAAATAATGTTCCTTGGAGTGATAAGATCTATCAGGCCAAGTTTATTATAAAATGGAAATCACAAGAAGAAAAAAAATAATTGAAATAAAGTCTCAAGATAAGGCGATTAGGGATAAGAAGAATAGTAAAAGGGGGCAGATTATTGGAGGGATAGTTTGGGCTTTAATTTTAAGTATAGTTTTCTATTTTATTTCTGGGAAAGGGAGTTATGCAGGAGTTGCCTTTCTTGTTTCACTTGCTTTAATAGAAACTTATTTCTTTGTTAAACAAATTCTTAAAAGGTCTTTGAAGGTAAAAGCGATGGAAAATGTTTTTCCAGACTTTATTGAACTTATGGCTTCTAATTTGAGGGCTGGAATGACAATTGATAAAGCGCTGCTTTTTAGTTCAAGAAAGGAATTCTCGCCTTTAGATGAAGAGATTTTGGCATTAGGAAAGGATATATTGACCGGGAAAGAGATAAGTATCGCGCTTTTGGATATGGCTCGT
>Ga0209542_10017867_pt1 | contig 11553 bp, 11 predicted proteins | sample RifCSPhighO2_01_FD_184028 | JGI IMG/M metagenome (GOLD analysis project Ga0209542, IMG submission 184028) | Soil microbial communities from Rifle, Colorado - Rifle CSP2_plank highO2_0.1 (SPAdes) (version 2) | ecosystem: Environmental > Terrestrial > Deep subsurface > Rock core/Sediment ...
CGGAAAACGAAAACAAATCTAATTCTTGACCTAGTTTTTTGTGGTCTCTCTTTTTCGCTTCTTCCATCATTGCCAAATAATCGGCGAGTTCTTTGCCAGATGCAAATGCTAGGCCATATATGCGGGTGAGTTGCTTGTTTTTTTCGTCGCCACGCCAATATGCGCCAGCGATTTTGTCTAGTTTGAATGAATCCAATGGAATCGCAGATGGATTCTCTACATGACCGCCACGGCACAGATCTGTAAATGTGCCAGAAGTATAAAGTGTTATTTTCTCTCCTTTTGAAATAATCTCATCAATCAACTCAAGCTTATACGAATTGTCTTTGAAGAATTCTCGCGCTTCTTTTTGATTAACTTCGCGATGCTCAAATTTTTTCCATGAAGGAAGTATTTGCTTCATTCTTTCTTCTATCTTGAAAAGATCTAAATCTGATATGGGCGAGGAAAATTCAAAGTCGTAATAAAAGCCATTATCAATCGCTGGCCCTATTGTGCGCTTCGCATCAGGCCAAATCTCAAGAACTGCCGACGCAAGCAGATGGGCAAGTGTATGCCTTACATGTTCTATATCCTGCATAGTGTCTAGCATAGCAAATACGCGATTTTTTGGAAAGGCGGCTTTACAAAATTATTTTCGGTAGTATAATCCGAAAGCTCCTAGGAGGTTCAATGAATTTGATTCATGTGAAAACAATACCCAAGAGATTCTCTAGATGTCGGAAGATTGGAGGGACATGCGGTCGGAGGGGGCATTGTTGCCCCAAGCCGAAGGCAGGACGAGTCCTGAAGTTCAACAAGAAAAGGAAGAAACGCAAGCGCAGAGAACGACGCGATCGCGAGGCAGCCTGATCCCTCGGGGAGTGCAAAACACTCCCCGTATATTTTTTATGCCACAGTCGCGATCGGTTTTACAGTATCGCAGAGAATCTTTAGTGAGCCGTCACGATTATCTAGTTTTCCAGAAAGAATAACGATTGTATTTGTCGCCCAAGCGTCGGGCGTTTTTTCTAATACTGACGGAAACACGACAACTTCAATTTTACCAGTCAGGTCTTCAATAAGAGAAAATAACATCGGCTTTCCAGTTTTCGTTACAATCTTTTTTGAACTCATCACAAGTCCAGCTATGCGGGCAGTTGATCCTGAAATTGGTCGCAGACTCTTAATTGATACAACGCGCTCTTGTTTCAGACGAGTTTCATAATCGGAAAGCGGATGTTCAGAAATATACAAACCTATTAATTCTTTTTCCCAACGAAGGCGATCTGCTTTCTGTGTTGGCTCTGCTGATGCAAGACGAAAACTCGGCGCCTCATCTGGTGCGTCGCCGAATAATGATTTCTGCCCCGTATCAACCTGTTTTTGAGATTCTCTAGCATGTGCCAAAAGCCCATCAATGCTTGCGATGAGCGCATTTCTTTCGCCAAATTTATCCAGTGCTCCGCATTTAGCGAGTGATTCAAGAGATTTGCGATTCATGTCTTTATGGCGAACGCGCATGACAAGATCGTCAATTCCGCGAAATGGTCCATGCGCATCTCTTTCCGCGATTATTGCTTCAACAACAGTTGTGCCAACATTTTTGATAGCAGTGAGTCCAAATCGTATTGATTGTGGAGTACTTCCGACAACAACAGAAAATCTCTCGCGACTCTCATTGATGTCTGGTTGTAGTACGGCAATGCCCATATCGCGTGCCTCGGCAACGAGAAATGAAATTCGCTCAACATCGCCAGTTTCAGAATTCATGAATGCCGCCATGAACTCTCCTGGCCAATTGGCTTTCAAGTATGCCGTCTGATACGCAATCATCGCATAACATGCCGCATGCGAACGATTGAATGCGTATCTATTGAACGGTTCAACAAGCGCCCAGAATTTATCAGCAATGTTTTTTGGTGTGCCTTCTCTTTCTGCGCCTTTTTTAAATTTCTCTTCCTGCTCGTTTAGAAGTGACTTAATTTTTTTTCCTACTGCCTTTCTCAAAATATCGGCTTCTGCAAACGAGAATCCAGCTAGTGCACGCACAGCAAAAAAGAGCTGTTCTTGATACACCATGACTCCATATGTATTTTTCAAAATCGGCTCTAACTTTTTATGAAGATACTCTACCGGCTTGCGACCGTGTTTGCGATCAATATAATCGGGAATCAATTCCATAGGACCAGGACGATACAACGCGACCATTGCGATGATATCTTCAATGCTTGTCGGCTTGAGATCCTTTAGATATCTCTTCATTCCCGAACTCTCCAATTGAAAGACACCTGTTGTGTGTGCAAGCTGAAGAAGATTAAATGTTGCTTGATCGTCTAGCGGTATTTTTTCAATATCTATTTCTTGGCCTAAATCTTCCCGAACTGCCTTGAGAGTATTTTCAATAATCGTAAGATTCGCCAGCCCCAAAAAATCCATTTTCAGGAGTCCTAAATCATCAACCGCATGCATTTCGTATTGCGTAATTATGTCTTCGTCATTGGTGCCGTGCTGAAGTGGTACATATTCCATAAGCGGTTGTGGAGTGATAACCACGGCACATGCATGAGTGCTTGCGTGACGCGCTACGCCTTCAAGTTTTGCGGCCGCCTGTATTACTGCGCTCGCTTGTGGATCCGTTTTTATGAGCTGTTTTATTTCGTCAATAGTTTCAGCGCAATGAAGTAAAAATGGTTTGCCAGTCCGCTTGCCGGGGAAATCTGGCACTGGTCCGCCAGGAATTATTTTGGCAATGCGATCGCATAAATCATAAGAGTATCCAAGCGCGCGACCGGCGTCGCGAATCGCACCCCTGGCGGCCATCGTGCCGAATGTAATAATCTGTGCGACATGATCTTTGCCGTATTTTTCCCCAACATACGCAAGGACCTCATTGCGTCGTGAATCCGCAAAATCCAAATCTATATCAGGCTGGCTTATTCGTTCAGGATTAAGGAATCGTTCAAAGATAAGATTGTATTTAATCGGATCAACATTTGTAATGCCTAACGAATAAGCTAACAGTGATCCTGCGGCTGATCCACGACCTGGGCCAACAGAAATGTCTTTTGACTTTGCCCAATTTACAAAATCTTGGACAATAAGAAAATATCCAGACCATCCGGTTTGTTTGATGATTTTGAGTTCATACTCTAGCCGTTCAAGAAGCGATGTATCTGGATTTTGTCCGAAGCGTTGTTGTAAACCTTTTTTTGAAAGCTCCGAAAGATATTCAAATGGATCGGATGCACCATCAGGAAGAGGGAACTCTGGCATTTGAGATATGCCAAGCTCAATCGTAACCAAACAACGATCTGCAATTTTTACAGTATTCTCAAATGCCTCCGATACAACATCTTCTGGGAGCGATGAGAATTTTTTTGCCATATCGTCCGGCGAACAAAACGAAAAATCATCCTGGCTCATTGTGAATCTATTTACATCATGAATCGTATTGCCAGTTTGTACTGCAAGCAAAATATCATGCGCTTGCGCATCATCCGATAGCGGATAATGCGAATCTTGTGTGGCAACAAGCGGAATTTTAAGTTTACGAGCCAGTTTGATGAGCTCAAGATTAGCACGCTCTTGCTCCGGCATTTTCAAATGCTGTTGTAGCTCAATAAAATAATTTTCATCTCCCATAATGTCGCGATACTCGCTCGCGATTGTTTTCGCTTTCTCAATATTTTCTGAAAGTATCGCTTGATTAATTTCTGACCCAAGACAAGAAGAGAGAGCAATTAACCCACCATGGTACTGGCGAAGCAATTCTTTATCTATGCGCGGCTTATAATAAAAACCCTCCAAGTGAGAGAGTGAAACGAGCTTAAGCAAATTTTTATATCCTTCGTTGTTTTCTGCTAGCAAAATCAAGTGCCATCTTTTATCCGTATCAATACCAGGAGTTTTGTTGAATCGTGAAGTATCAGTAATATAAACCTCGCACCCGATTATTGGCTTAATCCCTGCTTTTGTTGCTTTTTTATAAAATTCAATCGCACCATAAAGCGCACCATGATCGGTAATGGCAAATGATGGCATTTCAAACTCCTTCGCCAATTTGACCAAGGCATCAATTTTTGAAAGCCCGTCTAGGAGCGAATAATGAGAGTGAGTGTGGAGATGAACGAAACGCACGAATGTATTGTGGCAAAACATTTGGCGCGACTCAAGCTTGTTTCATTTTGAATCTCGTGTTACCCTGATGATCCTATGGGAGTGCCACGACATCATATGGCCAAGGGCAAGCAGGGGCGCAGGCGCTCACATCTTGCCCTAAAAAAACAACAGCTTTTTGCGTGCCCACAATGCAAAACAATGATCCGTCCGCATACAGCGTGTCGTGTTTGCGGATCATACAAGGGCAGATCGGTCATCAACAAAGAAGCGATTGCGATAAAGAAAACAAAGAAACGCGAGAAACAAAAATAGTTATTTTACTAAACGGCTTTCATGGCATCAAGACATTTGGCACGATCCGTGGCGATGCAGTCCCTGTACGAATGGGATTTTCGTGGACGCGCGGACGATCTTTTGCCCAATATTTTAGAGCATGCAATTCGCGAATTTGGCACGGGTCTTGATGATCCAGAATTTGTGGTGCGACTCGTACGAGGTACGGTTGAACATGTGGCGGACATAGACGAGATTATTGTGCGTGCGGCACCGCAGTGGCCGATTGATCAGATTGCGACAGTTGACCGCACTGTTTTGCGCCTCGGATTATATGAGCTTTTATTTGGAGACTATACTGCTGTGCCACCAAAAGTTGCAATCAATGAAGCAATAGAGCTTGCAAAATCATTTGGTGGTGATGCAAGCGGACGATTTATAAATGGCGTGCTAGGAACAGTGTATAAGGAAATGGGTGAGCCCGGTAAAAACGATTCTCCGCCAACACCACATGACAAAACAGCCAACTGAATTAGAATCAGCAATCGGTTATACATTTCGCGATAAGACAATTTTAGAGCAAGCGCTCACACATCGCTCGTATATCAATGAGCATCTTAATTGGCCTAGGGGGCACAATGAGCGACTTGAATTTTTGGGTGATGCAGTTCTTGAGCTTGTTGTGACGGAATATTTGTACGAGCATTATCCGAATAATCCGGAAGGGGAGATGACAAACTGGCGTGCCGCACTGGTAAATGCCGTTATGCTTGGCGGTATCGCTCAAGAATTTGATCTCGGAGCATATTTATTGCTTTCAAAAGGAGAGGAAAAAGATACGGGCCGCGCGAGACAAGTGATTTTAGCGAATGCTATTGAAGCATTGATTGGCGCGATGTATTTAGATGGAGGGATTGAGCCGTGCAGAAAATTTATCGGAGAGTTTGTGCTTACACGGCTCCCGAATGTGATTGATAATAAATTGTATCGTGATGCAAAATCACTTCTTCAAGAAATAGCGCAAGAAAAAATGAGCGTAACGCCCACTTATCAGGTCATGGAAGAGTGGGGGCCCGATCACGCGCGACAATTCAAAGTCGGCGTAAATCTCGGACGCGAACTTGCCGGAGAAGGTCAGGGGGCTAGCAAACAAGACGCACAACAGGCCGCCGCAGAGGATGCCCTAAAAAATAAAGGATGGGGAAAATAGTCTTGCCAATATCACTTTTTTCTGATACACTGCAACCTCATGTTAAAAGTTCGCCTACAACGCATCGGCACAAAACACCAGCCACACTACAAAATAGTGGTTTTAGAGCACACTAAAAAGCCACAAGGAAAGTACCTTGAGCAGATGGGGACTTATGACCCTCGTGCTAAGAAATTTGTGGCAAAACTTGATCGCATTGAGCATTGGCTATCTGTCGGCGCGCAAATTAGCCCAACCGTCAACAATTTGATGGTAAACTACAAGTTTTGGGATCGCCCTAAGATGCAAAGCTGGAAGCCAAAGAAAAAGGCCGTCGCTACGGCGTAATCCTATGTCTGCGGAAATTATTGATGGCCGCGCACTCGCAAACGCGTGGCTTGATGAATTAGCGATTCAATTTCGTGCCATTGGCACACCGATTCATCTTGCCACGATCATTATAGGGGATGATCCGTCGCTGAAGACATTTATCAAGGTAAAACAAAAAGCCGCTCAATCAGTGGGCGTTACTTTTTCATCATACGAATTTTCTTCCAATGAAATAGACGAGGCGCAGGAAACTCTCGGGTTTCTTTCCAAAGACGATTCGGTGGATGGAATTATTGTTGAGTTGCCACTGCCAAAATCATGGAATCAAGAAAAATTTCTTTCACTTATTTCGCAAGGAAAAGATGTTGATTGCATTTCGCTTGCCTGCGAAGAAAAATTTTATGATGGGAAAAGCGCGATTATGCCGCCGTCAGTCATAGCGCTTAAGCATGCTCTGGATTCAATAGATTTTTCCGTCTCAAGCACATCGTGCGCAGTGATAGGAAATGGGAAATTAATTGGTCGGCCAATTGCGCACTGGCTCAAATCTCATGGTGCAAAAGTTTCTATAATTGATGACGCTACAAAAAATCCTCAAACAATTTCTTCAAGCGCAGATCTTGTTGTTGCTGGATCCGGTGTCGTAGGTCTTGTGCATAATGATTGGATTAAAAAAGATGCAATCGTGATTGATTTTGGATGCGCGCCCGTTGATGGAAAATTTGTCGGTGATGTTGATTTTAATTCCGTGAAATTAAAGGCTGGTGCAATTACACCAGTTCCAGGTGGCATGGGACCACTAGTGGTCGCCGCTGTTTTGGAAAATCTACTTTTTCTCTCTATTCATTAATCTATATCTCTCAACTCCCGCAGTTTATTCCCCATACTTCTTCCTCTCGGTATCCGTGGGCAGACAAATGTCTATAGAATTAGATTCATAATAAATACAGCACACAAATAGTTGTGTGCTCTGGTTATTATTTTTCTAATTCTATGACATTTGTACCTGCCGACGACCTCGTATCATTGTATGTGGAATAAACTGCTCTGTGCGTAATATTTACCGATTACTTTGTCGCGCAGATGCGAAATGATATATAAATGGCGTAGCGTTATGAGCCCCGCCATGGCGGGGCGAGTAGCGAGGTATTACCAAATTTGAGCACAAGCGAAGAGTAGTCGGCAAATATGAGCACTCTGGACAAGATGATCAATGCAACATAAACCTATCAACACTTTGTTATATGGACATGCAATTCTGCACCACAATGTTGGCACAGGTGTTCGTGAAGCGCACACGCAAGACAAAATTGAAAATCACGACTTTGCGTATGGCGCGTACATCGTCCGCATTTGCCATGTGTAGTATCAACCCACGAGCCGTTGCATTCTGGGCACAAAAGATACGACTCCGGCAATTGATTCTCTGTTAATTTTGATTTTGTGTATGACTTCATATCCCTCTTGCGCGCATAATAACACTCCGTCATATATCAAAAAGATAAAAGTGTGTATAACAAACGCCAAATCAATTTTAGCAAGACCTAGTTTCTTTTCGCGAGCTTATAGAGAGAGAATGCGCCGATAAAAAACCAAATCACTTGTAGCCCAAAATTGGGGTATGCATTTTGCACAAATGCATTGACGCCTAATCCGATTGCTCCGAAAACATTAATTAATTGATACTTTTTTCCAGTTGGGCTGACCCGCTTAGTTGATACAAGAAAATATGCAAGAACAATTAATCCTGCACCTACCCAGCCGACTAGAGACGACAACTCCATGCGCGCATAATAACACTCCATTGCGAGGCAAGAATTGAAAAGTGTGTATATCGTTATGCACGAATTGTGGTTTACTAGATTAGCTAATAGTTTTAGGCTTGGATAAACACACTTTTATGATTTTAGTGAAAACAAAAATCGGACCAAGCAAGATAAATGGTATTGGTCTTTTCGCAAATCAATTTATTCCGAAGGGAACATTGGTACAGAAATTTATGCCAGGGTTTGACTTAGAGATTTCTGAAAATGAAATACCAAAATTGTCTGAACCTGCGCGTGAACAATTTCTTAAATATGCTTATAAAAATAGGGATGGGCATTATATCCTTTGTTTTGACGATACTCGTTTTCTTAATCATTCAGATAGCCCAAACTTAATAAGCAATAATCCTAATGAGGAAATTGATATCGCGGCCGTAGATATCCAAAAAGGAGATGAACTAACGGTAAATTATAAAGAATTTGACGCGGATTTTGATTATAAGATGAGTATTTATTAAAAATAAACGGAAGAAGGCTTGGCCATTGTGCAAATTATCAGATAGTCATCAAGAAAACAGATTTTCTACTTTTGATTTTATAGATTCCACATCCTTAGCGAGTATTTCTGGGGTTGAAAAATCATCAATTATATCCCAATGTTCGTAGTTGTATTTTCTAAGCCAATCTGGGATATAATCTTCTTCAGCCATTACTATTATTTTATTTGCGCCTTCTAAAAGTTAAGGGGTGACTTGGGTGCATATATGATTTGAGATATCTGCTCTGTAATGATTTTTCAGGTAATTTATTAAGATTGCAAATTCTGGGTAAGAAGAAAGCTTGGTACCAGCTCTGCCTTCAACATCAACCATCGTCCCATAGGACTCCGCGAAAGAGTCGTCTTTTTTCAAAACATTATAAAGGGCGGCTGCTGTAGGGCTCCTATGCATATTCCCACGACAAATAAAAATTACTTTTTTCATCATATGATTTTATCATAATTTGCAATTTACCCTATTTCTGCAATAATTAATTTCATGAGTACCAATCTTTTATCTCGAGAAGAATATTTAAAAAGATTTTCTGAAATTCAGAAACATGTTATCCCTATAACTCGTGAGCTTGGAAGGAGGGTTAATCCGGGAATGAGCGAAAAAGAAATTGCCAGAGAATATACCAAAATGCTCGCCGATGTCGGATTGGTAGACCATTGGTATCCAATTTTAATTAATGCAGGAGAAAATTCTGGCAAAGCTGTTTCTAGGCGTATTCACTTGCCAGGAGAGTATATTATTAAAGAGAATGACATTTTTATTTTAGATTGTACTCCAATCGATAAAACAGTATGGGGCAACTGGGCAGAGACATTTGTTGTAGGAAGCGATCCTTTCTATCAATCTCTTTCTAATGATTGTCTGATCGTAGTAAAGCAAACTGCAGAATTTGCACGAACTTCTGCAAAAACAGTTGGCGAGATACTTGATTATTGTGTAAATATTGCAACCAATTTAGGAATGAAATCTCTTGATTCTCGCAATGATGTGGGACACTCTATCTTTCAAGTTCCAGAAGGACAGACAGTTGATAAAACTCCTTTGAGTGACCGTCTTTTCTTAAACGACGATTATCGTAATGCTAAATTAGAAGGCATTATTTCTATTGAACCTCATTTTGGGCGTGTTAATCCAAAAGATGGCGTTTTGTATGGATCTAAACACCAGGAAGTTATTATCTATAGTTAGTAAGAGTTACTAAAACCATATTTTATTCGTTTTATTCCAGCTCTTCCTTTCGCCGTGCTTCTTCTCGTTCATTGTAGAGTAAGCCATCGGCAAATGCTTCAGTTGCTAGAAAGACGTTATATGCTCGTCTGGCTGGGGTATAATCTTTCTGAGATCTAATCGCTATGTTTTTGCATATTCGTAGACCCGTTCTGCTTTTTTGGGGTCTATACCAAGCTGTATGGTTGTGTCGGTTATATAATTTTCACTTCGATCTTTCTCGTCAATTGCTACTTTTAGTTTTCTTTCCGCTCTTTTTGCTTCCACATCTTTTATTATGGTTGTAGCCCCTTCATATGTTGTACCACTATAATTCCGTCCGCCTCGTCTAATAGTATCCAATATTCGTTCTGCACTCGCTAGACGCTCCTCTTCTTCGGTGATATCTTCTTCCGTCTCGTCATCTTCTGGAGGATTAACTATTTCTGGGGTAAAAACATATAATTGATATTCATCTTTTCTGCCAAATTGTGATTCCTCAACCCACTTTACTGATATTCCAACCCCATTAATCTCCTCTATTTTTTGAAATGATTGTGCTTCAAGTTTATTGATAACGGCTTCTCCTTTTCTTTCTGCGACTGCATAAAGAGATTGCTTCTCGTCTGGGCTTATGCCAGGTTCTAGAGCCTCATCTTTAAGTGGCTTCTCGGCTAGCGCAGCTTTATGTGCAATTTCTATATCTTCAACACGATTCTTTGGCGCTGGCATTCCTTCGTTAGGCATAGGTTATATATTATATACATTATACATCTATATTCTAACTCCTTTTGGTTCGTTGTCCAATACCGAGAGTATTATAACTTTTGGCGTCTATCTCTAATTTTGTTGTTCTAAGTTTATAGCTGATCTTTCTTTGGTGGCCCTTATGATTCCATCCTAAAAACCTGAAATCATTTTCCAGTGTTTATAAAAAATCATATTTTGTTTTCTAAGAGTTTGAGCAATGACCGATGGTTGCAGATTATTAAATCTGCCAAAATAATAATTCCAAATCTGTTTGGTAGATGGATTTTGCAACAAAAATTTTACATGCTTCCAGTGAAAACTCTGAAGGAAAATTAATATAATAGGTCTTTTCTTTGATTTATATTGGGAAAGTATCCATTGAATGTTTTTTGCCATATAACACTCCCGAAGATAAATCCTTACCCACCACAGCCAATTTTTTAAAGCACATGGGTACATATTTCCCCAAACCAATAACCACTCATTTACCAGTTCTGACGGAGCATCTACCTGATAAATATGCACTTGGTGTTTTTCTTTTTCCCATAAGCGAGCAATATTATTCCACATAATAACATCTGATTTTACCCACGGATTCATGGCAAGCATTTCTTTAGAAAATCTAGGTAATTTTTTAAATGGTTTATTTGTGGGTGCGTATTTATTGAAAATCGTATCCGGCGTTTTCTTGTTGTTTGGATATTCCAGAATAATAATATCCGGTTTGTATTTTAGAACCGCTTTTGCTTGCCTCAAATCAAATTTATCTGTTTCTCGGCAATCAATCTGTATAAATCTAGGATCTAGAGTTTTCATTTACCCTTAAGTTTTTGTGCCCGGGGTGGCCTGCCTGCCGTCAGGCAGGGACTTGGTCACAAATAATAATCTCGCCAGTCGCTCGATTATTTTTGCGACCCCGGCTCGATATTCCTCGTTACTACTCGGAATATATCTGCGCCTTTCAAGTTCAACTCGTTGTGCGCGCAGGCGCACAACTCCCGTGCCCTATGCTTCGCATTGTGCCCGGGGTGGGACTTGAACCCACAAGGCCTTGCGGCCACATGATTTTGAGTCATGCGTGTATGCCAATTCCACCACCCGGGCCCTTCGACTTCGCTCAGGGCAAGCCCATTGAAAAGTTTACGCAAGCATAGCCCGAAATTACTATTTTTTCAACGACTGCGCGTTGCGCAAGAAAATGTGCATGATATGATGAGCTTACATGGCAAGAGTAATAGCCGTATGCAATCAAAAAGGTGGAGTAGGGAAAACTACAACATCCGTAAATTTAGGCGCTGCAATTGCCGAGCTTGGCAAGTATGTATTGCTTGTTGACCTTGATTCGCAGGCAAATGCGACGATTGGTCTCGGTGTCTCGCTCAAA
>Ga0209542_10017868_pt1 | contig 11552 bp, 23 predicted proteins | sample RifCSPhighO2_01_FD_184028 | JGI IMG/M metagenome (GOLD analysis project Ga0209542, IMG submission 184028) | Soil microbial communities from Rifle, Colorado - Rifle CSP2_plank highO2_0.1 (SPAdes) (version 2) | ecosystem: Environmental > Terrestrial > Deep subsurface > Rock core/Sediment ...
GACAGGGAAGGAAATTATTAGAAAGGTTTCTCGTGCTGGCAATATCAAGCTCATATTAACCTCAGGTGTTTTTCTCCACGACCGTGATGCTCGGGTAGATATTCTGGTAGTGGGGGACCATATCAAACAAGGCAAACTCTTATCAATCATGTCTTCTATTGAGGCAGAGCTTGGTAAGGAATTACGTTATGCTGCTTTCGAGACCATTGATTTTCAATATCGTTTTAGTATCTACGATAAGCTTATCCGGGACATTTTGGACTCCGAGCACGAGAAAATTCTCAATAAACTAGGGGTATAGCCTACCTCTAGTGGGTGTGGATACGCTAATTGTCCACAGTCTCGCAAATTATCCATATTCTATAGGTGTATAATAAGTGCTGTACCCTTTTTAGAGTGGTAGTAATTAGAAGCTAAGTGCATCTGCACAGGTGTCGATTTAAGAATATATGTTATTAAACAATTGGGGAGATGTTTTGACTCTTTCCTTCCAGAATCTTTGGGTAGGAGTAGTTAACTTCGTCCCGAACCTTGTTATTGCGCTCGTTATTCTCATCTTGGGATGGTTGGTTGGCGCGCTCCTCGGTCGAGCTATTTGGCAAGTGTTCAAGTCTCTGAAGGTTGACGATGCTCTTCGTAGAGCAGGATTTGAGTCTTTCCTGCGTCGTGGGGGCACGGATCTTGATTCCGGAGCATTCGTTGGAGGTTTAGTAAAGTGGTTTGTGATTGTTATTTTCTTGGTAGCAGCCTTGGATGTCCTAGGCCTTTCACAAGTTAATTTCTTCCTTCAAGACGTAGTGCTTGGTTACTTGCCTCGTGTACTCGCTGCAGCCCTCGTCCTTTTGGTTGCTGGGGTTATCGGTGATGTTACCGGGCGGGTAGTGGTTACAGCAGCTAAAACAGCTGGGGTAGAGTCAGCGCATTTCGCTGGAGCTATCGCTAAGTGGGCTATCTGGATCTTCGCTATTCTAGTGGCGCTTTCCCATCTTGGTATTGCTGCTGCGTTCAGTCAGACCCTCTTTACCGGCATTGTCATCGCGGTCTCTCTTGCTCTCGGTCTCTCCTTCGGTCTAGGTGGTCAAGAAGCAGCATCTCGCTTCATTGAACGACTTCGCGGAGAAATGAGTGGTAAGCATTAATTCTTCGGTATTATTTTAGCTAGATAATACCTAAGTGATTTCAAAGTCCCCCGCAAGGGGGACTTTGTTATTGCCTTAGAAACGTTGACTTTAGGCCTTGATTTATATACTATATTCCGAAGCTCGTGGAGAGCTTCTTTAATTTCTAGATGACACGAAGTGCATCAAAAGGTCCATATGTCGACCCTCGAGTACTTAAAAAACTTGAGGGGAAAAAGCCAGGAACCATTGGCACTATTAAGACGTGGGCGAGAGCCTGTCAGATTGCTCCAGAGATGGTCGGATTCACTTTCGGAGTTCATAACGGCAGAGATCACATAGAAGTATTTGTCACCGAGGATATGGTTGGACACCGCCTCGGTGAATTTGCGCTTACGAGAAAATTCGTCAGACACGGAGGTAAGATGCAGAAAGAACTTGAGCAGAAACAGAAAGAAGGAGAAATCGCTGCTGCTAAAGCAGTGAAGGGAGCAGTAGAAACAAAGAAATAATAAAATGACCCAGGCAAAAGCAGTATTAAATAATTACAGACAATCTCCACGTAAAGTGCGTTTAGTTTTAGATGCAGTGCGTGGCAAAAAGATTGAAGACGCTATCACCATCCTCTCCTTTATCCCAAAGCGTTCTGCTCTCCCACTTCAGAAACTTTTGGCATCAGCTTTGGCAAATGCTAAAAATCTTTCTCTACCTGTCGAGGATCTAGTTGTTCGCGAGATTAGAGTTGATGCCGGAAGCACGCTTTATCGCCGTCGTCCGCGTTCTAAGGGTATGGCGAATCCTATTCGCAAGAGAACTTCGCACATCAGTGTAGTTTTAGAAAGCCCCACTTCGCCGAAGGCTTCGCGGGGTAAAAAATAACATGACACATACAGTACATCCATATTCACATCGTTTAGGCATCCTTCGGGACTGGAAGTCGCGCTGGTTTGCCCAGAAAGGGAAATATAAGTACGCTTTGCGCGGTGATGTTTTGATTCGCCAATATTTAGAAAAGAAACTCAAAGGATTTTTTGTAGCCGATATTGAAATTGAGAGAAGCGAGAAGGCTTTACGTATTATTTTGAGCTCATCTCGTCCGGGTATGATTATCGGTCGACAGGGCGATGGCGCAGAATTACTTCGTAAAGAAATTAAGGCGCTCTTATTGAAAAATAAATTACTGGAAGAGAAGGTAGATGTGAGACTCGATATTAAAGAAATTAAATCAGCCGAATCCAATGCTGCTATTGTGGCTCAAATGATAGTTGAAGGGCTTGAGAAGCGATTGCCGTTTAGACGTTTGATGAAACAAATGCTTGAAAAGGTAATGGCCAATCGTGATGTGTTAGGGGTGCGCATCTTCTTAGCAGGACGACTCGGTGGCGCTACTATGAGTCGGACCGAAGATCGTAAACTCGGACGTATTCCGCTTCAAACTTTGCGTGCCGATGTTGATTATGCCCAAGAGACCGCGATGATGCCTTACGGTACCATTGGAGTTAAGGTCTGGATATATAAGGGTGATATTTTCGAAAAAGATAATCTTTCGACGAACTCAAGATAAAGAAAAGTTAATCACCATGTTATTTCCTAAAAAAGTTAAATATCGAAAATGGCAGACCATGAGGAAGAACCCTTTGAAAGTGGGCGTTGCCTCACGTGGACTCACAGTTTCTTTCGGTTCGTATGGATTAAAGTCACTTGGTGCTGCTCGCATTCGTTCTAACCAAATAGAATCTGCTAGGAAGGTGCTTTCTCGTTCTGTAGGGAAGACTGGTCGTTTCTGGGTTCGCATTTTCCCTGACATGCCTTATACTTCGAAACCTGCAGAAGTTAAGCTTGGTAAGGGGAAAGGAGACCTACAGGGTTATGTAGCGCCAGTCTTAGCTGGCAGGATCATCTTTGAAGTAGATGGTATAAGTGAAGTAGCGGCGAAAGAAGCTCTTCGTAAGGCGGGTACTAAGCTCCCAGTTAAGACTAGGGTTGTAGCCAGATAGTTCGATAAATTCACTACAAGTAAAATTATGAAAAAGACAGTTTACAACGGGAAGTCAAAACAGGATTTGGTCAAAGCGCTTCAAGAAAGACGAGAAGCTCTTCGTAACATTAGATTTGGTAGCTCTGGTTCAAAGAGTCGCAATGTTAAAGTCTGGGCAACTACTAGAAAGGATATTGCTCGCATCATGACTGAATTAAATAAATAAAATGACTAAAATACTTTTTGGTACAGTAGTTTCCAACAAAATGAAAGACACGATCGTGGTCTCGGTTGAGCGTTATGAAAAACATCCCAAGTATGAAAAATTTATCAAACGACGCAAGAAATTTAAGGCTCATGATGCTGGTAATACTAAATCAGTGGGGGACAAAGTCGAGATAGTAGAATCAAAGCCGATTTCTAAGGACAAGCACTTCAGAGTAATTTAAATTTTATGGTTCAACCACAATCACTTGTCCAAATAGCAGACAACTCCGGAGCCAAACTCGGTCGCGTTTTCAAGGTCTTGGGTAGTTCCAAGAAACGCTATGCTTCTATCGGGGAATTGGTAGTATTTTCAGTTCAAAAAGCTGAGCCACGAAAACAGGTCAAGAAGAAAGATGTGCTCTACGGGGTAGTGGTGAGACAGAAGGCGCCTTTCCGCCGTAAAGATGGTACCTATCTACGCTTTGATGAAAATGCTGTGGTCATCTTGGACGATGCCAAGAAAGAACCATTGGCTGGTCGCATCTTCGGTCCAGTGCCACGGGAGATTGGGGAGATGGGATTCCAGAAAATTATTTCCTTAGCCCCAGAAGTAGTCTAAATTTTATGCATGTAAAGAAAGGAGACAATATCATAGTGCTTGCAGGCAAAGACAAGGGTAAGGTTGGTAAAATTTTGCGCGCCTTTCCTCGCCTTGACCAAGTTCTAGTCGAAGGAGTGAATGTTAAAAAGGTTCACGAACGTTCGAAGAAGAGCGGTGCAAAAGGCACTATCATAGAAAAGAATTTTCCAATACATGTCTCTAATGTTAAATTGAAAAAGTAATGGAAACTTTAAAAGAAAAATCGAAAAAGGTTCCCGGATATAAGAATCCGATGCAGATGCCAAAAATTTTGAAGGTAGTAATTTCTACTGGTGTCGGCTCGTTTAAAGACAAGAGTAAATTTAAAGTGGTTGAAGATCGTCTTGCTCGCATTACTGGTCAGAAGGCAGCTCCTCGTGGCGCCAAAATCTCTATCGCTACCTTTAAATCTCGACAGGGAGATATTATCGGTTACCAGGTTACTCTCCGAGGTAAGCGTATGTTCGACTTCCTAGATAGACTAGTTCACATTGCCTTGCCTCGTACCAAAGACTTCCGTGGCATCTCACCAGATGCTGCTGATGAGATGGGGAACTACACCCTAGGTATTAAAGAGCATACTATCTTCCCAGAAACAGCAGACGAGGAGCTCAAAGACGTTTTCGGCCTCGCTATTACGGTTGTTACGACCGCTAAGTCGAAGCCAGAAGTCCTCGCTCTCCTTACCCACCTCGGCTTCCCGTTTCGCAAATAATGTGTTAAAATCACTTTTCTTATGGCAAAAACATCAGTAATAGCAAGGTCAAAAAAGAAGCCTAAATTCTCCACCCGGGCTACTTCTCGCTGTTTCCGTTGTGGTCGCAAGCGTGGCTATATGCGCGACTTCGACCTCTGTCGCATCTGTTTTAGAGAACTAGCTAATGAAGGTAAGATCCCGGGTGTTAAGAAGTCCTCTTGGTAATCTAAACTCACTATGGACCCAATTTCAAACATGATTATTCAGATACAGAATGCTGGTCCCGCGGGTCACGATCAGGTGCTCGTACCGTATTCGAAACTGAAACACTCTGTCTCAGAAGTCTTGAAGAAAGAAGGCTTTATTAAAAGTGTCGACACTCTAACCAAGAAAGGCAAAAAGATGCTCGCCCTTGATCTCTTTATGGAAAATCGTGTGCCGAAGATTAAGGGAGTGAAGCGTATTTCTAAACCATCAAAAAGAATTTACAAAAAGTTTTCTGATATTCGCGCTGTCAAAAGTGGTTATGGAGCCCTTATCCTCTCTACTTCTCATGGGATTATGTCTGGCCGTGAGGCAAAGCGAGCTAAGCTTGGTGGGGAAGCGCTATTTTCCATCTGGTAATTTATTTTTATGTCTAAAATAGGAAAGAAAGTTATAAATCTACCAGCCAACACTGAGATCAAGATCTCGGATGGTCGGGTGTTAGTCAAAGGACCTTTGGGTGAACTCTCACGCGTGCTTCATCCAGTAATCGAAGTGAAGATACAGGGTAGCGAAGTAAATGTCTATCCAAAAAAGCTGACTACCGAGTCACAAGCTCTCTGGGGCACCTATGCTTCTCATATTACCAATATGGTTTCTGGCGTGAATAAACTATTTGAGAAGAAACTTATCCTCGAAGGTATTGGATTCAAATCTGAAGTTAAAGGTGATAAGATTGTGCTCGCTCTCGGATTCTCGCACCCAGTAGAAGTCTCTATCCCAAAAGACCTGAAGGTTACTGCCGAGAAAAACCTAATCACCGTCTCAGGCAGAGATAAGGAGGGGGTTGGCCAATTTGCCGCGAGACTACGCTCACTTAAGAAGCCAGAACCCTACAAAGGCAAAGGTATGCGTTATAGTGACGAGATCATCAGGCGTAAACAGGGTAAAAAATCAGTATGATCGGAATAATTAAACAAACTGCACTAGAGCGAAAGCGCAAAAAGATTAGAGCGAAGATTTCCGGTACCTCAGCTCGTCCACGTTTGCGTGTTTTCAAATCAAACACTGCTATTTATGCTCAGCTTATTAACGATGACTTGGCCGTGACCCTCGCCTCTGCCAAAGGTAAGGATGCAACTAAAGTTGGAACAGAAATTGCAAAGAAGGCGATGACTAAAAAAATTGAAAAGGTGGTCTTCGATCGTGGTGGTTATGTTTATACCGGCAAGGTTCTCGAGCTTGCGAAGAGTGCACGAGAGGCCGGATTAAAATTCTAGTTCGATGAACTCACTATAAATAAAATGGATCCAGAAACAAATACAATAATTCCTACCGAGGTGAGTGCTGAAGCAACTCCAGTCGCCCCTCTCTCTAAAGTTCGAGAGAATAGAGCTGGGGGTGATAGGGGGAAGCGTCAAGGTCGCCGGCCATCACGTCGCGATACTCGTACCAAGCCAGAGTTTGATCAAAAGATCGTTAGTCTTCGACGTGTGACTCGCGTGATGGCCGGAGGTAGACGTTTCAGCTTCTCGGTCTGTTTAGTAGCGGGTAATAGAAAAGGAATGGTCGGTGTTGGTCAGGGCAAGGCATCGGATACGCCACTTGCTATAGAGAAAGCCTTTCGTGATGCTAGGAAAAATATGATTACCGTAAACACTACCAAAGAGATGTCTATCCCTCACGAAGTGACAGCTAAGTATGCTGCATCTCAAGTTCAAATTAGACCAGCTCGAGGTAAAGGTATTCTCGCTGGCAGCTCTGTTCGTACGGTGCTTGAGCTGGCTGGTCTTCGCGAAGTAGGTGCCAAGCTTTTGTCTAGAAGTAAAAATAGCGCCAACAATGCTTACGTTACTATCAAGGCTCTCCGACAATTTGAGATGACTAAGATAAGGGACCACAAACAACATGCAATTTCATAATCTCAAGAGTAAGACAAAAAGAAAACATTCTAGGCAAGTGGGCCGTGGCGGTACCCGTGGTAAAACAGCTGGCCGTGGGACTAAGGGCCAAAATGCTCGTGCCGGTCACAAGAAGCGACCAGAAATGCGCGATATTATTAAGCGAGTGCCAAAATTACGCGGTCGCGGTAAATCATCTCTGAAATCTTTCCAAGTAAAGGCTCGTGGTGCTGAACTCAAAGCTCTCTTGGCAAAGAAGAAGGTCACCGCCTCTGGCGGGATCTCGCCAAGGGCGATGATTAAATAAAATGTCGAAACTTATCGAGAAATTAAAACTTATTTTCGGAGATAAATCATTACGAAAGCGTATATTTTTTGTCCTCGGGATCCTCGCCATTTCTCGCTTAGTGGCTATTATTCCTATCCCAGGCATTGACGCCGCACGACTTCAAAGTCTCTTTGCCGGTAGTGAATTCTTAAATCTTTTGAATATTTTTTCTGGTGGTGGTCTTTCGAATCTATCTATCGTGATGCTCGGTGTCGGCCCGTACATTACCGCTTCGATCATCATGCAGCTCATGACAGTCATGATACCCAAGCTCAAAGCCCTGTATCAAGAAGAAGGCGAAGCGGGCCGACGCCGGTTTGCCCAGTACTCTCGACTACTCTCTATACCTTTGGCAATAATCCAGGGATATGCCTTCATCAAACTGCTTCAAGGCCAAAGTATTCTATCGCCACTATATTTTAATATTTTAGTAGTAGATATTTTGGTAATTGTGGCTGGATCCGTTCTCTTAATGTGGTTAGGCGAACTTGCCACTGAGTTTGGAGTAGGTAATGGCATTTCTCTTATCATCTTTGCTGGTATCGTCTCGCAGTTACCTCAAGCAACTAGTCAACTTATTTTCACTTTTGACCCGACCCAATTACCAGTCTATCTCGCTGGTTTTGTTGCCGCCTTGTTAGTAGTTTTTGGAGTAGTGGTAGTGACAGAAGCAGAGCGGCCGATACCGATTACTTACGCCAAACAGGTCAGGGGTGGTCGTGTTTACGGTGGTCTCTCCACTTATCTGCCGCTCAGGGTTAATCAAGCTGGCGTAATTCCTATCATTTTTGCTCTCTCCATCCTACTTTTTCCTCAAATGATTTTCCAATTTCTTAGCCAGTCAACTGTGGCTCTCGTAAGTAATGTATCTAATTTCGTATTAACCATGCTTGCGAACACTTGGTTTTATACCTCTGCTTACTTCGTGTTGGTTTTCCTCTTCACTTATTTCTATACTGCCGTTACCTTCGATCCAGATTCTATTGCTACTAATCTTCAGAAATCTGGCGCCTTTATCTCGGGAGTACGACCGGGTGTTGCCACGGCTGAATACATCTCACGTATTCTCATTCGTCTGACACTAGTCGGGGCACTCTTCCTAGGTGCTATCGCAGTCTTGCCACTCATTCTACGCTCACTAACAGGTATTCAGGCGCTCGCTATCGGCGGCACAGCTCTTCTCATTGTCGTCTCAGTCGTAATTGATCTGGTAAAGAAAGTTGATGCTCAGATCTCAGTACGCGAGTACTAATTCTAGATTATAATAGATAGATGCTTCACACGGTTGTTTTCATTGGTCGCTCTGGTTGTGGCAAAGGCACACAAGCAGATCTATTAAAAAATCGTATAGCGCGTCTTGACCCAGATAAGCGTCAGATTCTCTATATCGAGACGGGGGATCGCTTCCGTCATTTTATTAAAGATGATAATTTTTCTTCCAAACTTTCAAAGAAAATCTACGAACAAGATGAGCGTCAGCCAGATTTCTTGGCATGCTTTATGTGGGCAAGCACTCTTGTGGAAGAACTTGAACCCGATATGCATCTAGTCTTTGACGGCGCGCCACGTTCACACGCTGAAGCGATTATGCTCTCTACTGCCTTGAAGTTTTACGAAAGAGAGGCACCCATAGTTATTTATCTCAAGGTGGGTCGCAAATGGGCTGAAAATCGCTTGCTTGGTCGAGGCCGACAAGATGATAGGACGCTTTCTAAGATTAATAAACGTCTAGATTGGTTTGAGACGGATACTTGGCCAGCTATTGAATATTTCAAAACAAATTCTCTCTATAAATTTCTCGAAGTTAACGGTGAGCAGCCGATAGAGAAAGTACATTCCGATATAATTGCCGCCTATGACTACTCGTCTTAAAACTCCGGAAGAAATAGAAATTTTGAAAGAAGGAGGCAGGAGACATGCTGAGATTCTCTCTCTTTTAGCTTCTCAAGTTAGGCCGGGTGTATCGACTTTAATTCTTGAAGAAGAGGCCTTGCGATTGATAAGAGAAGGGGGAGATAAGCCGGCTTTCTTGGGATACAAACCACAGGGCGCTAGACGAAAATTTCCCGCGGCACTCTGCGTATCTATAAATGACGAAATTGTTCATGGCATACCAAACGAAATAGAAAGAATTATCAAAGAGGGGGATGTTGTCTCCCTCGATCTCGGCCTGCTACATAAAGGACTTATTACTGATGCCGCCATCACAGTAGGATGTGGCTCGATTGATGATGAAGCCAGAAAACTTATCAAGATAACCAAGATGGCTCTCGATCGCGGTATTGAGGTTATTGGGCCAGGCAAAAGTGTCGGTGATATTGGCGTCGCAATAAGCGAAGCAGTTCGTCCTAGTGGCTTTACTCTCGCTACCAACCTTACCGGTCATGGCGTGGGATTTAGTGTGCACGAGGATCCTCTTGTGCCAAATTTTGGCAACTCTGGAGAGGGGGAGAAGTTAGTGCCGGGTATGGTGATTGCTATTGAGCCAATGGTAAATGTCGGCAAACCCAGCATCAAACTTTCTTCTGACGGTTACACTATCCGCACCCGCGATGGTTCCCGTAGCGCCCACTTCGAACACACAGTTGCAATTACCGAGAAAGGAAATATAATACTAACTTCATGACTCATCCGAAGAAAGAGAGAACTCTGGTGGTGATCAAACCTGACGGCATTCAACGAAATCTCGTTGGCGAAATTATCTCAAGATTTGAAAAAGTTGGTTTAAAACTGGTAGCTATGAAAATGCTTGTGGTCGACAAGGATCATGTCGAGAAACATTATACTTTAGACCCTGAATGGCGCCGGATTACAGGGGAAAAAACTATTGCTGGCTACACATCAAAGGGTCAAACCCCTTGGACTAAGGACCCGTTTGAGGTGACAACCAGACTTTTGGAGACTCTTACTAAATACATGACCAGTGGTCCAGTTCTTGCCATGATTTTGGAAGGCGCACATGCGGTGAAGATTGTACGCAAACTTGTGGGAGGCACGGAACCACTTACTTCTGACGTAGGCACTATCAGGGGAGACTATGTTCTCGACTCATATGCCATGTCAGATCCAGACAATCGCGCTATTCGTAACCTTGTTCACGCTTCTGGTTCGACCGAAGATGCAGAGAAAGAGATTAATCATTGGTTCAAGCCTGAAGAACTCATTAATTATCGATTAGTACAAGAAGAGATACTTTATGACGTTAATCTAGACGGTATTTTGGAGTAGGCTTATTCCAAGAGTAGGAATAAGGGGAAATACGAAATATTTTTATATAAAAGTCTATACGATATCAACAGTTTTTTTATTTTCATACGTTATAATGTGTATAGGGTTATTTAAGGTATTATCTAGCTAAAATATTTTTAGGGAGTCTTAATTATTTCGTCCCTTGGGATGAAACTGCGGACACCCACCTAGTTTTTAAACTAGGGTATACCGAAATAACCCTAACAAAGACCCCGACACTCTGTCGGGATTTTTGTTAAGATAGAGATCCTATGCATAGAAAACTTTTATATATCGCTTTTGGATTGGTGGTGCTTCTAGCGACGCTCCATTTCATTGCCATTGCCCTCTATTTCTACTGGACTCTGTGGTGGTATGACTATCTAATGCATTTTCTGGGTGGGCTCGCTCTTGGTTTCTTCATTCTTTCTTTTAGCAATACAGTCTCGATGAAGACAATATCCATTAGTATTGTTTGTGTAATGCTACTAGGCGGTGCTTGGGAAATATTCGAATATATAAACGGAATAGTTGATTCCATCGAAAGCTACTACACTCTAGATGTGATACACGATCTTATTGCCGATGGAGTGGGGGCGGTTCTTGCCGCACTCTATACTACTTCACGCTCTCAAGAATCTTTTTGAAAGTCTCAGGGTGATGCTCGGCGAGATGGGAGAGAATTTTACGATCAAGAGCGACGTTACCCTTTTTGAGCATAGGTATGAATTTGGAATAAGAAGTGCCGTTTTGTTTTAAAATGGCGGCCATGCGTACGTTCCAGAGACGGCGGAAATCACCCTTTTTATCTTTCCTATGGGCGAAGGAATAAGTACCAGCGTGGAAAATTGCTTCGTTGGCCTGTCTCTCTTTCTTCGAACGACCATAACGATAACCCTTCACCTTGCGGAGAATATTTTTTCTAGATTTAAGTGCGTTTACGCCTTTCTTTACTCTTGTCATGGTTAAAGTTAGATATTTACTAGGAAGCGGCTTCTGTTTTTATTACTCATATGGAATTCAGCATCACGGTTTTTGCCGTATTTGGCCGCACGGCGCTCCTTGGCGTTGAAGTGGTTCTGCCCCGACTTACGCGCCAAAAGCTTGCCACCCTTGGTTCGTTTGAGACGTTTGGTATAGGACTTGTTGGTTTTTATCGCCATATTGAGCCCTACATACTACTTATTTTGAGGATTATGTAAAGGGTGGTTCGCCTAAGGTTAGACCGCTTGACAAAATGCTATTGTTTGC
>Ga0209542_10017869_pt1 | contig 11552 bp, 16 predicted proteins | sample RifCSPhighO2_01_FD_184028 | JGI IMG/M metagenome (GOLD analysis project Ga0209542, IMG submission 184028) | Soil microbial communities from Rifle, Colorado - Rifle CSP2_plank highO2_0.1 (SPAdes) (version 2) | ecosystem: Environmental > Terrestrial > Deep subsurface > Rock core/Sediment ...
CTCACCCGGTTCGTTCTCGCGGTCATGCAGGCCCAGGACCAGCCGGCCGGGAACGAGGAGTTGCAGTACTTCGGCGCTCTCTTCATGCTGGGCTCCCAGATTCCCTGGGATCAGTTGGGCAGCGGCGTGAATTTCGCCGGCCGGCCGTCGGGCATCGGGGCCACTCGCGGCAAGCTCTAGCTTTCGTTCCGTTCACTTTTCACTTTGGTTCAAAAGGAGGACCAAGAAACTCAAAACCCGGACAATCATCGATTGTCCGGGTCTTTTTTTCAAATATAATTTTTCAGTTAAGAAATTGTTGGTAAAAACACTCTGCTGGCAAATAATTTCGTGGCTGTCTGTCTGTATCCTGAATCCCAAAATGTGCTCTGGCCATCAATCCGATCCGCATGCGGCGTCCCTAGTCCATAAGTCGCTTTGTGGTCGGCATACCCTTTATGGAGCAAGCGGTATTGGACAGCGTCGCGTTCCATTTCTTCTAAATACAAATTTCGAGTATTGCGGCTCTGCTCTTGCTGATCATGGTTTTTTCTTAAGTAGGTAACAAGAATTTTTTCGCGTAGGTCTTTAATTATCGCAGGATCGCCTTCCCAGGCGGCTCCAAATAAAATATGGGTCCAGGAACTTTCACCGCGCGCAGGGTCAAAGTTTTTACCCTGATCGCGAATGGTCAATCCTTCGGAAGATTGCTCTAGCCAAAATTCAATAATTTCACCATCAGGTTTGACCCCAGCAAAGACCTGTTTAAGTTGCGCCCGCAGTTGATCTTTATGCGTTTCATCGACAGAGGGTTTTATAAACATGGCCATATCAATGTCGGCTGATTGGTTACCATAGCCCTTCAATCGCGAACCATAGATCAGAGCCACAGGATAAACAGATTGAGAAAGCTCGGGATGTTGCTTAATGGCAGCCAAGGCTGTTTTTATTTCTTTAATCCTTGGCTCGAGATTTTTAATATTCTCCGAAAAGGGAGCAACTAAATCAGGAACGTCGATACCGAGTTCTTTAAGCTGTTCGTCGCCAACTATTCCTAGTTGATGAAGTCGAGAAAAGGTTTTAGTCAGTCCGGCGCGAATTTCATTTTGATCATTCCTCCAAAGTGTTTTCAATAGTTCACCGTATTCAGCATAAAGCTGTTTGGCCTGATTTGGATTATTTCGGGCGGTTAATTCGATAGCTGTGCGCAAGCCTTCGATTAAAGCTAGTTTAGTGCTGCGGTCGGCTCCCTCTTCTGCGAATTTTGCTTGTTGTTCCTGACCGAATTTGTCGTTTATAATCGCTGCAGCGATTTTTTTACCACTTGATTCAACGGCCTTGTCCTTTGCGTTTTGTTTTAACCAAGTTGCGCGTTTGTCGGTAACGGAGCCAAAATTTTCCGATTCAATTTTTGAAAACGAATTTGCCAGATCGCTATTTATTGAATCAAAAGAAATCCCTGGACTGTCTGGAGTTTGAATTGTTTGACCACGGTCAAAATCGCCAAGGACAGCCAGCGCTTCATTAACGTTTTTTTTAAGCAGTTCATCATCGGTGCTCTGCACAAGATCTGAAATTTGCTGGTAGTCGAGCAACCCTTTTTTTACAAGCATTGGAATCAAGTGCGCGGCTTTAACCACCATCCACAAAATTTGCACGGACATCATGGGTTGCAAGCAGGCCTTTCCAGGCTGACATGTAAGCCGTACTAAATCGTTGGGTTTGTTGTTGCAATCCTGGTGTGCTCGCTCGCCATTTTTTATCGGGTAGAAATTCAAATGGCGTGTAGAGAATGATTCTTCGGTAATCTGAGCCATTCTCTAATAGATCGCTCATCGAAGAGTATAGATCCGTCACTTGAGCTTCGGTTAGGTATCCTTGAACAATTGCATCCTCTAAAGTGATATTGGGGGCCGGAAGATTATCGATTACGGCATCAAGGTGTTCATTTAATTGCTGGCGCGATTCGATCCGCGATTGAAATTCCTGATTTTCGGTGATGTGTTCCGGCCAAACTTCCCTGGCTGCGTCCATGCTCAAAAACGACTCGACGGCCGGCGGAGCGATTGAGATGCGCTCAATTGATTCGAAATTATGTTCGTGTTCTGATCGATCCATACGCTAATAGAATACTATAAATCTCCCTTTATATAAAGGAACAGAAATATTTGTTTAGGTTTGTTTATAGGCACTGCCGGATGCGACAGCAGGAGAATAGTTTAGAATATTTAATTAACCGCCGGGAGGCGGTTTTGTTTGCCTTGACTATGCTGCCCCACTTACCTATAATGTTAAGCTCGAAAGAGCTTCATGGAGGAGATTGTTCATGCCTGAGTTCCCGTCTCACATTCCTGTGCCTGGCAAGCGAATCGTGTTCACCGTCGTGCCGAAGCCGTTCGTAGAGAGCGGCCAGGAACTGGCGGTCGTCGACGCCTTCGTCACGTCACGGCGTATCGCTCCCGATGATCCGAATCAAGCGACCATCACGACAACCGATCCGGATTACCGGATTCTCGTGCTCGACGCCGACGGCAACTGGTGGTGTCATCCGACCGACGCCATGAGCATCCAGGAACAGGTGGAGATCCGCGGTATTCACGTCGCCGATTAGTTCGTGACAGAACTCGGATTAGGAGGACCGATGTCGGAATCTGGAATTTTTGTGGCCGCCGTAGTTGGGTTGATCATCGTTGGACTGGTCTACGGTTCCGTGATGTATTCGCGAGGAACCCGAATTGAAGGGTTGGCTCAGGCGACTGAGAAAGCCGCCATGACCGTGGATGTCTACAATGAGATTCTCCGGGCATGGGTGGCGTATGCGGCGTCGGAGCGGATCGAAGGCCTGCCGTTTCGAATCGAAATCGAATGGAACCACGAGTTTGACTGGCTCGAGAGCGCCGTGATCGTGATCCGAGACGGGTTTAAAGACACCAGCTACAACGTGGACATCCGCGAACACCTGAAAGCACCCGGGAAGAAATTCAAGCTTACCGGAGCGCTGACATTCGAGCTGATCAATGAATAATTGACCAGCTTTTTTTATTTGTCGCCTTTCTGGTCGTCATTCCGTTAGATTAACCGCGGACTTTTTTGACGACCCAGATCAGCACCACCGCGCCCAAGAGGGCGACGAGGAAGCTGTAAAGATTGAATCCACTGACTCCGGATTTGCCGACCAGGCTCATAATCCAGCCGCCGACGACGGCGCCAATGATGCCCACGATGACATTCATCAGTGCCCCTTGCTGGGCATCAGTCTTCATAATCATCGATGCAATCCAGCCGACCAGCGCCCCAAAGACGATCCATAATATGATGCCCATAGAGTTCCCTTTCTTATTATAGTTTAAGCGTAGTATACGCTGGCAATTCTGTACAGCGGACTATTGCACAAGTCCTGAAACTGTGATATGCTAGCGAGCCATATGAATTACAATTTCTCAAATTATAAAAAGTATCTTGAGCGGCCAGAGGTTATTTTTTTCCTGGCGTGCTTCGGTTTGATTGTCTTCGGTATCCTGACCGTGGGAATAAATTATTGCCAACTGGGCAATTTCATGTACAGTTCCGGCCGCTTGGACGGAGGCCACGTAAGTCTGCTCTGCCGCATTTTCTGATGTTATAATCGTTACAGGTTGGTGTCTCATACTTAAGGAGGGTGTGTGCTTTACGCAAAAGTGACAGGCTTCGTTTTGGGCGGACTGATCTTGGTCATGCTCAGTGACTTCAACCCGCTGTTCCTGTGGGAACCCTACCGGACAGCCGTCAACTCGTCGCCCAGACTGATGCTGGCGCTGATTTTTCTTGTTCCAGTCTTGGCCATGATTATCCACAAACGTCACACTCGTTGACCGCGGATCTATTTTTAGACCTCGGTTTTTTATTTTGGCAAAAAGAAAACCGCCTGCAGAAGCCGGCCGGGGATTCTATTCATACAGCCTGCCCCGCACCGAATCTCCTGATTCTGGTGCGGGGTTGGTGATTTTTGCTATACTAAAGACACAATTCTACGGTAGCCCTCACCCCCGGCCAGTCCCCGACGGCGGGTGAGGTAGGGAGCATCTCTCCCAGAGGGAGAGGGGAGTTCTAAATTGTAGAGAAACCAAATGAAATCAAAAGTTAAACAAATAAAACATTTACTGCCGCCGCACATCCACAAGACCATCAAGAAAAGTACTTGGATGGCCCGGGAAGTTGTGCATTTCACCGGGATCCCCACGGCGTATTCGGAGACCGTGGCGTGGTTTGCAGAGCGGGTGTTTTTGGGGGCGATTTGCATTGCGACCGCGGCATTTGCCGGCGGGGTTTTATTTACGCTGTATGCTTCGCCGCCCATCGCTCAGAGTCCTCAGTATACTTATATAGCGGACCACGCCAACATGGCCAAGGAGCAATTTATCGATTTTGCGTCACCTTTTTTTGAGCAATTGTTAATTGAAAATTATATGGCGGAGAAACTGGAGGAGGACGCTTTGGCCAAGCGCAAGGAACAACTCCAAACCTACTTGGCTGGGAAAAATTCTCCGTTTGCGGATGATGATAAGACTCTGACTGCTTTGGCTGAGGCGAAAAATATGAAACTGATCATCGCGATTTCATTTGTCGAGAGCAATTTCGGCAAGCATTGTTATTATTTTAACTGCTCGGGTATCGGGGGGTCGGTTCCAAACCTGCGCAAGTATAAGAGTTATGCGGAATGGGTCCTAGACTTTGATAAGCTGCTGGAAGGGCGCTACAAAAATTTACCGGTCGAAAAGTTCATCGGGCTCTATGTCCAGCCGGGAAGCCCGAACTGGATCAACGGAGTAAAGAAAGTGCTCAGTGAGTTTAAAAAACAGGGGATCGTATAATTCGTGGTATAATTAAGTTAATTAAATTTTTATGGCAACAAACAACAAAGAAAATGGTGAGCACTGCGATCATTGCTGTGACATGCACCGTGGGTACATGGGGTATTATGGGTTTCGATGGGTCTTGGGCATTGTAGTCTTGCTTATGATGTTCTGGCTCGGGATGAAGGTCGGGGAGTTTAAGGGGTTTGTCGAAGCTAACTACGGAGGGTTCGGGGAGCGCAATATGATGTATAAAAGCGGCCCAGGTATGATGTACTTTCAGACCCCACTTAATTCCATCGGCACCACTGCCCCGACCACTGCACCTAAAAAATAGTTTTATTAAAAACCGCCTGCAGGCGGTTTTTGTTTTGCCCAAAGAAAAAGCGAACGTCATTTGCGCCGCCGTTGTTGGTATTGCTGTTCGGCCTGCACGTATAATCCCAATACTTCCTCGTACATGGTTTTCAGTTCGCCTTCCGCGGTCTTGAGTTTCTCTCGAATCTCTGTGATCCTCGTCCGCCGTGCTCGGGCAACCTCTTGTTCCTTAGTCTTGGCCTTGTCAGCAATCATTCATCCTCCTGCCAGGATTCAAAATAACGCGGGTGGAATTAATGGTCAATTGGTAATTGATTTGGCAATTTATCTAATTGTTCAATTTCCAGGTGCTGATATTATTTGAGTAATATGAATGAGTATTATCCGATTCTGGATGTAAAATATTGGGCCCATGATCGCCTTCATTCCACAAAAGAAGAACGGTATGAGACTTTAAAAATTATTTCGCTGGCACTTTTGGCTTTGTTGCTGTGGTTTTTGGCCGGCACACCCGGAGTCAACCATAGCCGGGAATTAAATGTTACAGGCGCATTTTTCGCCCTGTGGAGTTTAGTGGCCGACAAGCGCAGTCCGAATTTTCGCAATTAAAAAACACCTTCATCGAAGGTGTTTTTAAAACTACTTAGCGGCTTCTGGGGTTGTTGGAGTAACTGGAGTAACTGGTGTAGTAGAAGCTGTTGCTTCGTTTGGGGTTTCTACTGGTTGGTTCTGAGTCATTGTTATAGTCCTTTCTCGTTTATAGTGCCCCGACCTCAAGTTAAGATGTCTTGGTAGCAAGACATAGCAACTAAGTATAGCGCATAATGGCAGAATAATCAAGTCCCGACAGGGGCTCTTTTTTTATGCACATGTTTTCCAGAATTGATTGCTTGCATCCAAATTGCTTTTAGTTAAAATACACTAGTCTACTTAAGGAAACGGAAGGAAAAAATGTTCAAACTAACTAAAAGCAATTGGGCAAAATCAGCCCTTTTTTTATCAGTAATCTCGGTTCTGGTTATTGGGTTTCCGAATCGGAAGCTCACCGAAAGCCAAGCACAGATAACAACAGATGTGCAAGTTGTTGCGTCGCCTGTTATCCCTGCAAATAGCATTCAGGTTACGAGTTCTCCTAAGATTAAGGGCTTGTCTTTAAAAATCCCCGCCATTGGAGTTTACATTCCGCTGGGAAAAACCGGGTTGGATTCCGCCGGGCATTTGATGGTGCCAGCTAATCCTAAAAATGCAGCCTGGTATCAATCGGGTCCCAAACCCGGGGACTCGGGTACGGCTTTGATTACGGGGCATTTAGATTCCGCAGCTGGCCCCGGAGTTTTTATAAACCTGCGCAAACTATCTGCGGGAGATGAGATTCAGGTTACTCGGGACGATGGAGCTATTGCCACCTTTCAAGTTGATAAACTGGCGTCGTATGCCCAGGACTCGACTTTTCCTTGGAACTTGGTTTATTCTACGTCCGGTCCGGCAGCTCTCCGGATCATTACTTGTGATGGAGTCTACAATCCTGGCACCGGGCATTATTCCAGGAATTTGGTAGTTTACGCCTTTCTGGTATCATTGCAAAAAAACTAACGAAACCAAAAATAATCTAACAGAAAATTGCGGCCGACTGGCCGCTTTTTTTGTGACAATGACCAACTCCTATTACTGTAACTTTTTAGCCTGATCCTGTACGCGCAATAAGCCACAGACTGTGCGCTTAACTCACGATAAATTGCCAGATTTCCATCAGCTATTTGGCAGAGCTGCGCGTTGACTGAAGTATCGCTGGCTGTAATTGTTAAGTGGAGAATTATTTACTATTAAGTATGAAAGGAGTAAAGATGAAAAAGTTATTTGCAGGAGTTTCGATTATGGCTTTGGCCCTCTTCGTATCTCCGGCACAAGCAGCGGTACTCGGACCTCTGACCCTGGGGTCGACTACGGTAAATTTGGGTCAGTCGGTACTGGTTTCTGGATCGTGCGGGGCGGTCGGCGCAAATGGAAGCGTGAATATCACGCTCAGCAGCGGCGCCTCGACGCAGAGTGTGATTGTCGGAGCAAATGGAAGTGGTGATTTTTCCACCAATCTTTCAGTTCCGGGCTCGTTTACAGCAGGCAATGCTTCACTGGTCGCGACCTGTCCAAACGGTGATACTCTGACCGGAGTATTAACCGTCACTGCACCGATTGGAGGCACGCTCAGTCTAGGCGGCACTCCCACACTTGGGCAATCATTGAATGTTTCTGGAAGTTGCGGTACAACGGCTGTGGGCGGGACAGTGAGTATTAATTTAGTTCGAGTCGGCAGTTCGATAAATATTGGATCGACTACGACCTTAGATTCCAGTGGATCATTCTCAGGTAATTTTACCATCCCCAACAATGTTGGTGGGGGGCCGGTTTCGATTGTTGCGACTTGCCCAACCGGAACTATTACCCTTAATTCATCTATCGTGGATCCTCTAGCTAACGTCAGCCTAAACGACAACACTCCAGTCATCGGAACACAATTTACAGCAAACGGCGTTTGTGGAATCGGCTCTGGCCAGACCGTCAATTTTTTGCTCAGCAATGCAAATGCGCAAATTGAATTGACAAGCAGTGCCCTGACAAACGCGAGCGGGGCCTATAGCGCCAACCTGGTAATTCCAACAGGCTTTCCCGTGGGGCCGGCGACTTTAGTCGCATTCTGTCCGACGGGGAATGTCGTCACGGCTGCGGTGGTGGTGGATCCAGCTGCCACGGGCGGGACTGTGGTGTTGCCTCCGGCTACAACCGGCACGCCTCCATCGGCTCCGACAACAGGTTCAGTTTCAACTACGCCAACGGGCGGAGTTGCAGCTGGACGCACTGACTCGATAGTTGCTTGGGTGCTGGGATTAATCTTAGCGGCAGTGGGGGCGTCGGGCATAGCTTTGGCCCGTCGAGCCTCGGATACAAATGAAGCATAGCTATTCATCAATTGAATACGAAAACCTTAAGCATCGCTTCCGCAAGGGAGCGGTGCTTTCGGGCTTGGGCATCATGTTTGGAATTATATTTTTAGTGGGAGCGGCCATCATTATTTCGCTTATACATAACGGAATCGCTGCCCGTATTCCAGGTCGCGTTTTAGGCCAGTCCGGCCCGCCGGCCCCGCCTCCGGTCAATATCAATATCCCGTCGATCGGAGTGAGTGCGAGTGTTGTGAAATTAGGTTTGAATGCCGATGGGACTTTGCAAGTCCCGGTCGGGGATACAGAGGTCGGCTGGTATGTCGGCAGCCCGGCGCCCGGCGCCTTGGGGCCGGCAATTATGGTGGGACACTTAGATTCGGCCCACGGGGTTGCTGTTTTTCAAAACTTAAAAAATTTAAAATCAGGAGATATAATTGAAATTATCCGCGAGGATGGTTCGAGCGTCAGTTTTAAAGTTAATTCGAGCCAGCAGTTTTCGCAGGATGATTTTCCGACTGATCAGGTTTACGGAACCTTGGATTATCCGGGACTCCGGTTAATTACTTGTTCGGGAGCTTATAGCCGCCTGAAAGGGCGTTATCCTGATAATTTAGTCGTTTTTGCCACTTACCTAAACTGATCAGACATTTTAATTGCCTTTACAAAACTGGGGAAATTTGTTAAATTACCTCAGTCTTTTGAAGTTGCATGGGTGTGTAGCTGGGGTGGTAGAGCTGTCAATGCTGCGCTTGCTCGCATTGACCTGATAATGACGCGCCTTCGCTAATCGCTTCGGCGAGACTTTAAAAATTTCGGGTGTGTAGCTCAGTGGTAGAGCACGTCACTGATAATGACGGGGTCGGAAGTTCGATCCTTCCCACACCCACCAAAATTATAAAAAAATATATGCGTTTTTTTTCAGGACTGATTGGAGTCATTGCAGGATTTTTACTGGTCCGATATTCGATTGCGATTACTGATATGTTTGGCCGAGTCCAATGGGCAGAGGATCATCTGCGCGGAGGCTTGGCCGGTACTTATTCTTTATATCGAATCTTAGGCGTGGTATTTATTATCCTTTCGTTGCTATACATGTTTGGTGCTGTCGGGTTTATACTCAGCCCCCTGGGTTCTGTCTTCGGCGGCTTGAAGCAGTAAAGATTTAGTTTATTTACGAACAAAAGTAGGTGCGCAGAACGAAGTTCGAGCACGACTTTTGTTCGAGAGGAGCAGCATGTAGACCGGAGCGGCCGTGAGTTTATGAACGGACGCGTAGTGTCTACCAGAGTGTGACGAGGGCCGTTAGCATAGTGGTAGTGCAGTCGGTTTGCATCCGACAGGCGCCAGTCCGATTCTGGCACGGTCCACCAGATGGATTTTTGAGTACTTTTTAAAAATTGGATCCTAATAATACTCCGGTAAACATTGCTTAAAGTAACGTTGAAGAAAAGTTTGCCAGAGCAAATACGCAAAACAGCAGCACTTTCGAGTAACTGCTGTTTTGATTAATGTTTGCAAGCGTATATAAAAGTTTGCCAAAATATCTGGTCTAATCGTAAATCAAGCTAGTTTTTGCTATGATTAGGGAGAAATAGTGCTGAATTATTGTGTCCTAATTTAGGAAATATAAACTAATGTCTGACAGTGAATTCGTATCTTGGCAATTAACCGACTTTGCAATTCAAGATCGACAAATTTCCCTCGATGGTAAGCTGGGCTTGCTTAAAATATTAAGAAGCGAAGATGGACGATTGATCCTTGTTGAAGATATGAACTATGGAAAGATCGATCACGATAAACCTACACCAATAAAATTTGCTCACTCTGATTCTATTATGGGATTTGTGCTCGATATTGGAATTAGACGAGAGAGGCAACTTACGTATGGTAATGGTTTCTATTCAGGTGCGTCACTTATTTTGCCACAATCTAGACGACCTGTTTCGGAGAAAAATTTTGATGCTCGATTATGCGACCAAATATCAACATTTATCGATACGCACTATCAATCGGACAATAAACAAATGCAGGCAGACGCTATACGATTGCAATCACTCCTTGATACCTATAATAATGCGTGGCTAATGTATAGGACCTCTCCTAGTGATAGTTATCTAGGTCTAATACGTATTATTGATGCTCTTGATCCATACGGAGAGGAAGGCGGAGCTGGTGGGTTTGCAGCATTTGCAGCAACGATTTCTCCTAAATTAAACCAATCCTTCTGCGAGAAGCTTAAGGCAAGTGGTCCTTTCTCTAAGCGTCTAAATACGGCAATCGAAGTTTTTGACTCAGTAATGGAAATAACTCAGAAGCAGAAACGAAATTATCTCGAAAAAATGACTAAGTTAGATGAAGCAGTAAAATTAGTATTTGCTTGCTTCTATAGTGCCTACCAGTATCGTAACAATTTTGTACACCAAGGATTTCCTTTTCCTGATACCGTAAAAGAATCTTTCGGAACAGAGGACAATTCTGTAATGGCATATTTAAATCCAAGTTTAGGTATTGCGACAATTAAAACTTATAGACCAGAGGGATTGCAACAAGGTGACACCATTGACATACACGATGTTCTTTCGAAACGTGTAAAAAACTTTAAGGAACAGTACTTCCTACTCCTTCCTACTTGGTTTTTTATGAAGCTAATTGCTAGAGAAGCCCTTCTCAATAGTATAGTTGGAGATCACTGACCAACTCTTCCTCCTGTTCCAAAGCGCACTCAAGGGGCCGATATCGGCCTAGTTTGAGATTCTGGGTTTGATCTAGCAGATGGTTTTGGAAAACTAAAGTGTGAAAAATAAAGGCTTTTTAGCTAGATCGCTAACGAACTGATTATTTGGTATGATTTAGGTATGGAAAAAATAAGACCAAAAATAGGAATAGGTGTTTATATTATGGATGGCAAGAATAATTTGCTTATGACATTACGAACCAGTAAGCATGAGCCAGGAACTTGGTGTCCTCCTGGTGGTCATTTAGAAATGAGTGAAAGTTTTTTAGATTGTTGCAAGAAAGAAGTTAAAGAAGAAGTGGGGTTAGATTTGGAGGACATAGAAATGCTTGGAGTAGTAAATAATATTTTTTCTCCAGAGAAACATTATGTAAATATAGACTTTGTAGCTAAAGGTGTATCGGGTCAGCCAATCATTGGTGAACCAGAAAAGATTGGTCAAATTGGTTGGTATTCTTTAGATAAGCTTCCTCAGCCACTCATGCTACCAACAGCTAATTTATTTAAGACTCATCCTGAAGTTTTAGATAAACTAAAAACTTTTAATAGTTTAAGGGACTAAACTTCTGATTGCTACCTTGAAACGAAACAAATTACAATCAAATATTTGGAAGTTCTACTTTTTTAGAATCTTTTTAAGAAGCATGGTATTTCCAGTTTTGGTTGTATACTTTTTGAAATCCGGTCTTTCTGCTGCAGAGATAGGACTAGTTTTTTCTATTGGAGTCTTTGCTTCTTTCTTTTTAGAAC
>Ga0209542_10017873_pt1 | contig 11549 bp, 16 predicted proteins | sample RifCSPhighO2_01_FD_184028 | JGI IMG/M metagenome (GOLD analysis project Ga0209542, IMG submission 184028) | Soil microbial communities from Rifle, Colorado - Rifle CSP2_plank highO2_0.1 (SPAdes) (version 2) | ecosystem: Environmental > Terrestrial > Deep subsurface > Rock core/Sediment ...
ACAGCATACGCGAGGTTTGATGACCATTTCTCGTCTACCAGACGTTTGGGTTTCGGACCACGCTTCCCCACCGCTCAATAGTATCATTCCTCAAGTATATAGCGTTTACCAATTGTTGATAAATGAAAAGCGGAAATTACTCGCTCTTTTGCTGATTTCCAACCGCCCCGCTCGGCTCATCATCTTGGTCGTCTGATGCAATGATGATTTCAACGGCGCGTTTCCCCTCTTCGAGGGTCGCGACAAGTCCGCGTTCCATCAATTTTTTCGGTATTATGCGGCGCGCTTCTTCCGGGTCGAAGCGGATTTTATCGGAAAGCCGTTTGCCTGTGCTCGTGATGTAGACCATGGCTATTGTATGAATTGGAGGATAGCGATGACTGCTCCGAGAATAACAACTGTCTGGCCCGCCATCGCTTTGTAGAGATCCAGTTTGTTTCGGTACATTTCGAGCCGCAGATCTTGTATGTCTCCCTTTGTGGAGAGGCCTGAAAGGTCCATGTGATCAAACACGTTAACGATGCCCTCAGCCTGTTTGGCTGAAAACTCTTGTTTCTGCAGCGCGAGAATCGCCCGATGCGTATCGTTGATCAACGTGGCCATGCGGCCATTATACACTAACAGCTTTTTACTCGCTCTTCGCTTCCGCGACCACTTCTGCAGCCACTGGCTCGCTCTCCTCGCGCACTTCTGCCTCAGCTTCAGCCTCGAGCCTCTCTTCCGCTGTCGTGCCACCGCCCATGAGGCGCGTGCGGCGCAATTGGCGACGTGCTTCGCGGGCCACCTTTTCGCGGATGTAGTAGAGTTTGGCGCGACGGACGCGACTGCGCTTCACCACTTCAATCTTTTCGATCATGGGAGAATAGAGCGGGAAAATCTTTTCCACGCCCACGCCGGAAAGGACGCGACGTACCGTAAAAGTGCCGCCCGCTTCTTTACCGTGCTTGCACGCAAGAACGAGGCCTTCAAAGATCTGCAGGCGAAACTTGCCCTTTTCGGGAATTTTCTGGGTTACGCGCACCGTATCCCCCGTGCGAACGTCGAGGGCGCGGCGCTTCTCTATATCTACGGGCGAAATCTTGATTGCCATAGCGAACGGAATATACCACTCGGTAGCTAAATCGCCAAATTTGCGCGGTGCAGGACTCGAACCTGCGGCATCTTCGGTGTAAACGAAGCGCTCTACCAACTGAGCTAACCGCGCTCATTCCGCTTGAAGCGGATGCAGTATTCTTGAATTAGTCCGAACGCATTTCGCCGCCTGCGGCGGCGAGGAATTCCCCCCGCGAAAATTCGGAAAGGCGGCGGAGCCGCGCCGCTGACAATTTCAAGTTTTTCTTTGGCGGCATTCAATTATGACAGAATCTAAATTATTAATCAAAAAACTCCGTTTTTTTGTTTCTGTCTATCAGATTGTGAGCTTTTCGCATTTCGTCAGGCGTGTAGAGATAAATGATTTTGAATTTTCCAGAAGTAGTCTTGTTTTCGTAATCGTGAGTGATTTCAAGAATATGAACCAAGCCCCAATAAATCCATTTGCCGTTTTTATTCTCAACCAAAAAATTTCTGACTGGCGGTGCTTTATAAATTCTGACACTGGGTTTATTTTTGAACTCAAAAACTTCGCCGTTAAAATTTTCAGCTTTGTAAGGAGTTTTCAAATGGGTTTCAAGATCAAGCGCCGCCGGAAATCCCTGCTCACGCGTGAGTTGCAAAGTATCGTTGATTTCAATAATGCTTCCCATAATTTTATTTCTTTTTCGCGTCTAATTTCGAGCGAATCTGCTCTTGTGAATAATCTGGCTTTTCCGGCTTATAACCCAAAAGCGTTTTGGCCTTAGAAATATCAATATGCCCAACCTCATCAACAATACTAAATGGCTCGTACCACAACTCACCTTGATACCTCAACGCGAGTTTTATCGCTTGCGTGGCGTTATTGATACTCACGCTTGTTCCCAAGAAAACTTTATTGATAGGGCCAAAGCGCAAAGTCGTGGTTTGAACTTTTTTCATAAGCCCATGCCATGCCAAAATTTGCTCGGCTATGACCTTGCTGATATGGTACGCCAAATCTACATCTCGACACGACAATTTATCGGCAGAAATATATTGAGAAACAAATGGTTGATTTTCGCTTATCGGAACAGAAAATGGGATTCCTCCTTCAATACCATAAATTGTCGTGGAGCTTGCATATACGATCCGTTTTACATTGTTTGCTATTGCCGCCTTAACCACATTGAGCGTGGCGCGGCAATTGGTATCAAAATAATCCTCGAAAGATTTACCTTCAACTGGCTTTGGAATGGCGGCAAGGTGAACAACTTGTTCGCAATCTTTCATTTTGCCAACAAGCTTTTGATAGTCGAGCATGTCATCTCCGTCCTGCAAATCGTAGCCGATAATCTCAAAATTATCTCCGTACTTTTTGACAAACTCACTACCCAAGTATCCTTTGTGTCCGGTAATAAGGATTTTCATAAAAAATTTTCTTCCCCCAAAATTAAAATATGGTTCGAGCCGATGTTTTTCTTCGGGTTCTTTTGCGGTTTTCAGCGGCGCGGCTCCGCCGCCTTTCCGAATTTTCGCGGGGGGAATTCCTCGCCGCCGCAGGCGGCGAAATGCGTTCGGACTAATTCAAGAATACTGCACCAGACAGGAAAAATCAAGTGGTTTTGGTTCGCCTCGCTTCGCTCGGCGACTAATTTGTATTCAATTTGGGGGTAAAAACGAATTCACGATTTCGCATTTTGGGGGAAGAAAATTTTTAAATCCTTAATTTCTAAAACTTATGAAATACATACTTTATGCGAGGAAATCTACGGAAGACGACGACCGACAGATTTTGAGTATTGAAGCGCAACTCGTAGAGTTGCAAGAGTATGCCGCCAAAGAAAAACTTGAAATTGTCGCCTCGCTGTGCGAGGCCAAAACCGCAAAAGAACCCGGGCGAATGAAATTCGCAGAAATGTTGTCATTGATTGAGAGAGGAAAAGCAGACGGAATAATTTCTTGGCATCCAGACCGCCTCGCGCGTAATTCAGTGGACGGTGGCAAAATAATTCACTTTGTAGATCGCGGCTTGATTAAGTCCCTCAAATTTCCCACCTTTTGGTTTGAAGCAACGCCACAAGGATTATTTATGCTGAACATTGCTTTCGGCCAATCAAAATATTTTGTAGATAATTTGCGAGAGAATGTGAAGCGCGGTTTGCGGCAAAAAATCAGGAATGGTGTTTGGCCCGGCTGGGCTCCGGTTGGCTATCTAAACAACGCTAAAACGCGAGGAATTGATGCTGATAGCGAGAAAGCACCGAAAGTTAAGAGGTTGTTTGAAATGTATGCCACCGGAGCATATACGCTCCATTCTCTCGCAAATTGGTGTAGGAAACACGACTTGTGCGGTAATCTCGGCAAAGAGATAGCGTTGAGCAATGTGCAAAGTATTCTACAAAATATTTTCTACATAGGGCTAATGAAATATGGTGGGGAAATTCATGAGGGACAGCACGAGCCGTTGATTTCAAAGAAACTTTTTGATTCTTGCCAAGAAGTGATGGCAAAACGGGGTAGAGTTCACGAAATACACAAAAACAATTTTGCTTTTCTTGGCTTACTAAAATGCGCCTCTTGTGGAGCGAGTATTACCGCCGAAAAACAGAAAGGTCATCACTATTACCGATGTACTCGCAAGAAAGGGCCTTGCCAAGAAAAACATTATCTCCGCGAGGAAGTATTAAGCGAACAAATCACTTCTTATCTTCAAAAAGTTTCTTTGTCGAGCCAAGACACCGAAAAAGTTTTAGCGGCGTTGGACATCGAACAAGATAAAGCGCGAGAGAGCGCACAAAGCGAAGTCAGCGTTTTGAAAGAGCGGTTATCACAAGTTGAGGCAAAACTTCAAAAACTCCTCGACATCTATTTAGCAGACGCTTTATCCACAGAAGAATACGCCACCAAAAAACAGAGTTTGTTGTCTCAAAAAGTTTCGTTATCCGAAAAAATCACCGACTTTGAGACAAAAGGTTTGTCTTGGCTCGAACCGGCTCGTGAGTTCGTAAAGTCCTTAAATCAAGCCGCTAATCTGCTTTCCTCTCCCAATCCGACTGCAATGACAACATTTCTGAAAAACATCGGCTCGAACCCACTAGCGTCCCGTTAAAAATCGAATAGCTGAGCCATATTCTGGACACCACTGACGTCGTTCTGTATCGGAGAGCGATTAAACAGCTCAACCAAGCCACTTTTGTCGAAAAGCGATACACTCAGGATCTGTAGGATTTCGTAAAGATTTCGCTTGATTCCCAGCTTTTTCTTGAGGATGGCAACGATGAGGTAGGTGCACAGTGCGATGCAAATTTGCGTCTTGACGGCATTCTCCGACTGTCCCCAGAACGTCTTGATCTTGAGATGCTGCTTGATCCATTTGAAAAACAATTCAATCTGCCAACGATTTTTGTACAGAAGTGCAATCGATGCTGCGGATGCGGAAAGATTGTTCGTTAGAAACACATAGACGTGTCCCGTAGCTACATCACGATACTTTATGCGACGAAGTGTGTCGGGATATTTTTCACTCGTCTCCTCTCCGGTCAAGAAAACAATCTGATCGCAGATGACTCCGGTTCGTCGATCAACAGGATTTGAGTATCGTCTGTGCAGACGAGTGTTGTGCTTCGCGCGGGTGACGAAGTATGCGCCCTTCTGATGAATGGTATGCAATCTTCCGAAATCGACATATCCGCGGTCCATGATGTAGAAGGAACCGGACTCGAAGATGACCTGATCGAGGTAGTTCACGTCGTTCACCCGGCCAGCTGTCATGTCGAAAAACGCAGGAATAGAGCCGCGGATATCGAGGCCGAGATGAAGCTTCACCGCGCCTTTCGTGGAGACGTATGGGAACCATGGGAAGAGCGCGAGACACAACTCTATAGAGGTGGAGTCGATGGCGTAACAGGCGCCCGCGATATCATCCGCTATAGCCGGCTCATCCATATACAGCGCACGCGCCTCGCCGATGAGTACGAGCGCAAGATCGCGCCAGATGCGCCAATCGCGCCGCTCGTTGGCGCGCGCAAGCGCGGAAAAAGAGACGAGCGTACCGAAACCAAGATGGTACAGCTTCGAGCGATGCGACGAGAGACACGCGACGATGTCACGCAATGATTCGCGGTATGCGAGTTGGCCGAATGCCATTGCGAGGAATTGCTCGCGACAAGAGAAAACTTTCGCGTATCGCTCGCCGCCGTACCGATCAACGCACTTGTCGAAATCGCGGCGCGGAAGCTTCTCCATGATCTGGGCGAACACGTATGAATCGCTGTACATATGACGATAGTGGATATGAGCTGGTAGTGTCCCAGTATCACCGAAACCGCCGTGTCGAATTCAAGTCGTGCCGGGTGCCGATGACGAAAAAACCCCGCTGTTGCGGGGTTTTTTCGTTGTTAGGTGATTTTTAACGCGACACGCATGGCTCGAACCATATTTTGCGAAACCGTGAATTCGTTTTTACCCCCAAAATTGAATACAAATTAGTCGCCGAGCGAAGCGAGGCGAACCAAAACCACTTGATTTTTCCTGTCTGGTGCCCTCGGTAGGAATCGAACCTACATCAGCGACTTAGAAGATCGCGGCTCTATCCATTGAGCTACGAAGGCAGACAGTGCAATCCTACGCGAATCATTAGAAACGGGCAATCACTGTGACGGATCCGGCGCCGAAAGCGGCTCGATCTTCAGGCGCTCATACGTATTTTGCCGAGCATCAAATGCCGCGACCGCGTCGTCCACGTCCTTGCGGGTAAGGATAGGAGCCTGATTTTGCTGCTGATCATTGCGCGCGTCGAGTGTTGCCATCGTGGCTTTAAACTCCCACCAACCCCAAAGGAGTGCCGCAAGAAAGATGAGCGCGGCTACGCAAAGGAGTGTTCTCCAATACACGATGCTGAGGACGCGCATGGCGCCGGGCTCATGCCGCGCGCGCAAGCTCTCCCGCAGACGATCGTATGAACGTGTTTTGATCATACGCCTGGAGGCAGCATGGTGAGGATTCGCAGACGAATTTTCATACGCCATGGATTTTCCTGATCGTTTTCCATATGCGTCAAGTGTACTTCCTCCACGCGCGCGGGAGCGGGCAGTTTCTCAAGGAGTGCGAGCGCGGTGTAGAGTTTCTCGAACGACCCTTCGGCTTCGATGGTAAAGTTTACCGCCGAAATGGCCGTCGTCGCGTCTTTGTTTTTTTGTACAGCAGGCGTTTCCTGCGTGGCATTAGAGACGCGCACCGCAACGCCCGCGTCCGTGCCGACGCTCACGACCATATGGGCGAGCGACAAGACGTCGATCGTGAGCATATTTCTGATGTGCTGCCGGCCGAGTTCGGTTGAGTTGAACACGGCGAGCATTGCGTTGCGACTTTCCTCGTTCGTATTCGCTTGCCGCGATTCGAGGATCGCCTGCTCCATCGCTGCTTGCCCGCCGTGGATCGCGCGCGCGAAGAAAAAGACGCCGACCCATGCGACAGCCGCGGCTCCGAGCGCGATCAATGCAATGCGTAATGAGAGGCGGCTCATACGTTCAAAATGTCCCCGAAAGCGTCATGGTGAAAGAGCCGTCGCCCGATCCGACCAGCGCGCTCACCGGAATATTGACCGAATCGAAGCGCGCGTCGCTGTCGAGCGCGGCGCGATACGTCTGAATAAGGTCCGATCGTTGCGCGTTTCCACTCACGATGATTTTGCCGGGCTTCCCCGACGCGTAGCTGAGCGTATCGAGGCTCACGCCTGCCGGTTTTGCCGCAAGGATGACCTGGAGGATTTCGCTCGGCGTGGTGGTCGCGCCGATTGATGCATGCAACTGCGTGATTGCCGCCATGGTTTCGCGCAAGGCGGCGATGGGGGGCGTCGACGATGCGGATGCCGTTTCGCCTTTCACCTTTACGTCGCCGACGACGAGCGCGAAGTAGCCCGGCAAGAGCGCGACATAAAACAAGAATGCGCAGAGAAGCGCGACGGCCGCAAAAATGAAGAGGAAGCGCGTGCGCTGCATGCGAAGAACTCTCTTTTGGTTTTCTGGCAGAAGGACGTTGGACATGGTTTATGCGGTGCGTAGCGCGAGTCCTGCGGCGGTCGCGAATTGAAGCGACGTGCGACGATCGATCGGGGGAATGTAAAAGTCGAAATCACATATATGCCGCCAGACGTTGCCGAGCTCGACCGGCGCGTGGATGTGCCCCGCGATGTATTCGGGCAGACCCCTCATATTGGCGCTGCCGCCGACAAGACAGATGCGCCCGACCGGCGTTACGCGCTCGCCCTGGTCGTTGCGGCGCGTATCCCAATAGCGATAGTGCCGCTCGATCTCCGCCGTGAGCGCCGCGGCCGCCCGCTGGATGATCTCCGCTCCGCTGCCGCGCTTCACCGCTCGCGCCATCAATCCTTCGATATTGCAAAAAAGTTCCGCCTCGTCGCGGCTGATAGAAAGCGCGCGCTGCAGCGCATCGAGAATCGCGTTGCCGCCGATTTCCACCGTTGACGTAAAAATGGGTACGCCGCGCTTGAGAACGGCAAAACCGGTTCGCGCGCGTCCGAAATCAACGAGAAGCGTGATGGGCTCGTCTGCCTCGCGCGACGAGATGGCGCGGCCGATGGAGCGCGCCTCGACCTCGAGCGAGAGGAGTTCGAGATCGGCACGCGCGAAACATTCGGCATAACTCGCCGCCACGTCGCGCGGAAAAACCGTAACGCTGATCTCGTCGCCTTCGCTGCCGTCATGTTCTTGAATACGACTGAAATCATATACTGCAGCCGACGGCGGGATCGGCACGCGACCTTCAAATTCAAACTCGATCATGCGCAAGATTTGCTCGCGGCCCTCTCCCTCCGGTACATGCATGCTAAATACGTATGCCGCTTCCTCGGGGAGGGCGACGTGCGCGGCAGTGGCGCCGCCCAATTGTCCTTTGATCTCAACGAGCGCGCGTGAAAGTCCTTCGACATTTTGAATGAGTCCGCCGACGACTATTCCCGGAGAGAGCGCTTTGTCGCCATAAGCCGCAATCTCATACCCATTGACATCTTCTTTGAGCGTGAGCCATTTGATCGAAGAGTCGGAAATATCAATGCCCGCGGCGAGCGGCAGGAGGAAGCGCGGCGTGGGAAACCATCGATCGACGACATGCGAAAAACGATTGCGATATGCATGGGCAGCACTCCCAGAACTCATGCAATAATTTTACCCCGTTAGAGACATTACGCACAGAGAGAACAGTGGGTAATGAAGACCGCAAGAGTTGTTTTTCGTCGTCTCTAACGGAGTTTAGCGCACTTTTGTACCGTTCGGGACAACTCTTTCCGGATGAAAGAGCGCGACACCGTGCTCGTCGGAAACCGCGAGGAGCATTCCTTGACTCTCAACTCCCCGCAGCATCCGTGGCGCGAGGTTGACGACGTATGGCAACTGCTTCCCCACCAGATCTTCGGGTTGTTTCCACGCCGCAATGCCGGAGACTATAGTGCGCGTCCCGAGATCTTCTCCAAAATCAATCGTGCATTTCAGAAGCTTGTCGGTATCCGGAATGCGCTCTGCGGCAACCACCGTGCCAATGCGAATATCGAGCTTCGCAAAATCGTCGTAAAGAATCTCTTCCATATTTCTACTTTACATCACGAGCGCAAGTATCTAAATACCGCCGCCTTTCAAAATGCCGTTTATTTGCAAGAGGATCGATTGTACAGCCGAAAGTGCGCTGGCCGTGAGAGCATCTGCCGTAGCTGAAGCACTCGCCGAACGAACACGAACAACTACTGATGCCAACGCTTGCTTCCCTCCACCGTCAGTAACGGTGTAGGTAACAACGTAAGTGTGTCCGGCGCGACAGGTGCCGATAGGGCCGAAGCGATAAAAGCCGCTGCCTTTGGTGGCGGAGAATATAAGTTTTGCCCTGCAGGTATCCGGCGAGCTGGCGGTAACGGTGCTCCGGGCGGATATGGCGTTCGTGGAAGACCACTTGAACGTGATGTATTGACCTGCGCTCACCATGATATCCTTTGCTCCGTTTGCAGTAAGGGCGGCGGAGAGGGACGGCATCGGCGTTGATTGCACTTGTACGGTCACCGATGCGCTGGAGCCGTTGCAGGTAATGGTATAGATAGCTTTCGCGGTAAGGGGGCCGACGCCCGTTTGGCCGTTCACCGGCGGCACGGAGCCGTAAGGATAATCCGTCGGTGAATTAGTGGGACTTGAGTAGGTGCAGGAAGAATCTGAAGGTGCGTTCCATTTGATCGTGGTGCGGCTGCCGGAGGGGACGGTTGCGGGATCGGCGGAAATGGTGGGGGCGAGGCCGGTGGCGCACCGGAAACCAACGTAATTGTGATTAAAATTGTTCGTATGGCCGGCGTCGAGATGAAATACGCCTCCGTTGCTCCCCTTGAAGGCGTAGCCGCCGCGATACATGGCGAAACCGTTGGCAAAGCAGCCCCAATATTTGCCGACGCCCCAGTTTGAATTGAGCGCCGCGCTGCCGGCGAGTAAGGGATTGCGCGGCCCAAGAATCACGCTTTCATAATCCGCGAGGTACGGCTGCGTCCATTCGGTATATGCGGCGCCGATGTGGTCTTGTGGATTGTAGTCAAAATATGTTCCTCCGTTTCCCGCGCCGCTCGACGGAAATATCGCGGACGCCCCGTACCCATTGCCATTGTTCGTGCACGTCCCCGCCAACCATTCGCCGACATTGCCCGACCAATCCCACAGTGTCGCGCCCGTCGAGAGGTAGAGCGTACGGCGTGAATAGATGCCATTATCGCGAAGAGTCGCCGGATTGGTCGTGTAATCCGAGAGAACAAAGGGGCACCGTCCGGCGCCTTGCGCAACATTCCCATCATTTTCATTCATGGATTGATACGGGTCGTTGTGCTGATCGTCTCCCGTCGGCGCAAGAGCAAACGAAAGCGGATCGCCGTCGACGTGTCCCGCGTACATGCACTGCTGGCCGATCCCATGCGGCCAATTCGAATTTTGAGTCTCAACGTTGCGGTTGATGGTTTGTGCTTCGGCAATGGTCACGAGATGCGCGCCTACCGATGCGCACGCGGCGGCGGCCTGCGGCTGCGTGATGTATACCCACGGTATGCGCTGCTCTGTGGCGGTGCCGTATTGGCTGACTGGCTGTGCGGCGGTAAAGCCGGCGGGCACCTGAAACCGCGGCTCAGCGCTCACTCCCAAGTCTACGATTTGCGATTGATAGGTAGACCAGAGAGGATTCTGCGCCTCGAATTCCATGACACAAAAATCGGACGTACCGAGGGAGCTATCGCCTGGGACCAATACCCAGCCTGCGGCGCAGGGTTTCCGTGCTTGCGCCGAGACAGTGGACACCACTCCCATGATAATACCGAATGCGACAAGGGCGGCGGCTTTTTGATACATCAGCACAATCATATCACGGGCTTTTTTACAACGCGCCCAGAACTATAGGCCTGTTGTTTATGTCTTTTTTGTATCGAGATACCGCTGCAAAATGATCGCCGCTGCGGCAGCATCGTCGTGCTCCTTGCCCTTCGGCGCGTAGCGCGAGGCCTCAATACTGCTCCAGCCTTCAAACGCTTTGATAATCGGGATCGCAATATCATCTTTCAATTCCTCGATAAATAAATCTGCCGAGAGTGAGACGATCGGATTCGGCTCTCCCGAGAGAGCTTTTGTATCTCCGATCACAACCACGCCAATTTTTTCCGTCTCAATAATTTTCAAAATTTCCTGCGCAAGCGCGTCGTCGTTTGTCAAAGTGGCGCGCGGAAACGCGATCGTTCCCTCGTCGTTTGAAACCGCAATGCCAACCCGCTTCATGCCAAAATCGATTCCCAAATAACGCATACCATTATTGTACAAGCTTAGAAGTCTTGTACCGCTCCGGTGCAAAAGCTTTTAATCGAACGATGCTCGTCTTGAGCCCGGCAGCCTCCAGATCTTTTTCCAGATGCTCAACGAATTCCCCGATCTGATCGTAACCAAGCGCAATGATGTCGGGTACCGCTTTTTTTATGTGCTCTGTATAGCCCATGCTATTTCCCAAGACCGCTTCATCAACGAGCGAATGCTCGGAAATATTCTTGACCCGCAATTCTTCGTTGTTGCGAGGAGCTTGCCCTTTGATGCGCTGTACAACTATATCGCGTGCAACCGATACGACGAGAAGTGGATCGGATGCAAGCGCGCGCGCTTGGCGAAACAGATCCTCATGCCCGGCATGAATGATATCGAATGTACCGAAGACCATAATGCGTGTTTTCATACGAGTGCCGCTCGGAGAGCCGCACGCGCAGCAGCCGCGCCGTAGTCGAGTCGTTTTTTTGCTTGCGAAAGCGTATTGACCGTGAGAACTCCAAGGCCGACCGGAACGCCTGTATCAAGCGATACACGCATGAGCCCATCCGTCACAGCCTGTGCTAGATATTCATCGTGTTTTGTTTCTCCTTTTACAATGCACCCGAGCGCAACGACCGCATCGAGCTTATGTTTTTTGACGAGACGAAGAGTCGC
>Ga0209542_10017874_pt1 | contig 11549 bp, 12 predicted proteins | sample RifCSPhighO2_01_FD_184028 | JGI IMG/M metagenome (GOLD analysis project Ga0209542, IMG submission 184028) | Soil microbial communities from Rifle, Colorado - Rifle CSP2_plank highO2_0.1 (SPAdes) (version 2) | ecosystem: Environmental > Terrestrial > Deep subsurface > Rock core/Sediment ...
ACCGGCAAGATTGTTGACACTTTTTCTCCTTCTGCCAAACGCACGAGATTTACTATAGCTTTTCCTTTTGCGTAGCGTGATGCTGTCGGCACTTCATAGGCTTTCAACCAATGCACTTTTCCCTGATTGGTAAAGAATAATAAGTAATTGAGATTTGATGTTGTAAACACGTTCCTAATTATATCATTATCTTAGCTTGTTTCCGCGCCAATGATGCCTTGACCACCGCGTTTCTGCTGTTTATAGGTCTCTAGAGGCAGCTTTTTGATGTATCCTGCATGCGTGATGGTAACTACTACTTTTTCTTCTTTGATTAAATCTTCATCTTCTATAACTTCCTCACCGTCTGCTATCTCTGTCTTTCTCTTGTCAGCATATTTCTCTTTAAGCTCTAGGAATTCCTGCTTGATGATAGACAATATCTTTTGCTCTGAAGCAAGGATGTCTTTGAGTTCTTGAATTATTTTTTTAAGATCTTCATGCTCCTGCTTTAATTTTGCTGTCTCTAATGACGTTAATTTCTGCAAGCGCATGTCGAGAATAGCATTTGCCTGAAGCTCTGTCAACTGATATGCTTGCATTAATCCTTGACGAGCAACATCGACGTTGTCCGCTTCCTTGATTAATTTGACAACTGCATCAATCTGATCTAAGGCTACTATAAGACCAAGGACAATATGGTTACGATCTTCTGCTCTTTGCAATTCAAATTGTGTTCTTTTTGTGACTACTATTTTTCGATGAGCAATATGATGTCTGAGCGCGTCTTTGAGATTGAAAATGACTGGCTGGTTTTCATGCACTGCTAAGAGAATAATACCAAAAGTTGTTTTTAACATACTTTGTGCAAATAGCTGATTTAACACTAGATTAGGATCTGCGCTTTTCTTTAACTCTAAAACAATACGCAATCCTTCACGATCGCTTTCATCGCGAATATCAGAGATACCTTCTACAGTACCTTCCTTGACTAACTCGACAATATTTTCAATCAACATAGTCTTATTCACCATGTAAGGAATTTCTGTAATAATAATTTTATGGTCTTCAATAGTAGTTTTTGCCTTGACAATGATTTTTCCCTTTCCTTTTTCATAGGCTTCTTTTAATCCGCTTAAACCAGAGATAATACCTCCAGTTGGGAAATCTGGACCTTTAACATATTGCAATAATTGCGCGATTTCTACATTAGGATTATCAATAACAGCGATGGATGCATCTAAGACTTCACCAATATTGTGCGGTGGAATGTTAGTTGCCATACCGACTGCGATACCAGTACTACCATTGAGCAAGAGATTAGGCAACTTAGAAGGCAAGACAGAGGGCTCACGTTCTGTATTATCGTAATTAGGAACAAACTGCACAGTTTTCTTGTCAATATCTACTAACATTTCTTCTGCGATCTTTTTGAGACGTGCTTCTGTGTATCTTTGGCTTGCAGCTCTGAATCCATCAATCGAATTATGTACAAAAACTCCACAATCTAGTAAAAAGTTATGGTGTTCATCTACAGTTATATCATATACATCTGCTGTATACTGTAAATATTTGATTTCAGTAACATAGTGGTTGTATTTTTTTGCTAATTGAATCATTTCCTCACTATTTTTAAAGTATTTTATTGCTTTTCGATATCTTGGATAACAATTGTTGTTTCTTAGTTTGTTGTACACTTCTTCAGTTATATTTTTTTCACCAACTATAGGAAGTATTCTGTTTACATGATATAATATTTTGTTCTTGATCACCTGTTCTTTGTATTTACTGTTCTTCCAATTTAGTCTATGTGCAACTGCAGCTTTTTCTGCGAGTCTTTTCATAAACATTGGATCTTCTTTTACCCTCTTTTTCGACGTATTTTTTATATTCTCTATTGCTTTGTTCCTGAACTCACTATTTTCCCATTGTTTTCTAGTTCTATCACTTTGTTTTCTTCTATAATCTATCTGTAACCATGCATTTTTTGCTATTACACTGAAGAAATTTTGTCCTTCTTTAATATAATGTGCTCTATACGCTGGGTCTGACCAAAGTTTCTTACTACGTTCAGAAATTTCCTTTCTTTTTTCTGGATGATTTTTATAAAATTCTTTAACTTTTTCTGCTCTTTTCTTAAGAAAACCAGGATTTCTTCCAATAGCAGTTTTTATCCCATCTGAGACATTATTTCTTGTCTTTTCAGCTACCATAACTTCTTTTAATCTTGTTACTATGTGCTCTCTTGCTTCTTTATTTGACCATAATTGTTTAGAAAATCTTGACATTTCTTCTCTTTTCTCTGGGTGATTAGCATAATGTTCTTTTAACTTCTGTGAAAGTTTTAATCTTCTTTCTTTGTCACTCCAAACTTCTTTTCTTTTTTTGAATGTTTTCTGAATAAACTTCTTATCTTTATTTCTTTTTCTTAAAATTTCTCTTAATCTCTCAACATGTTCTGGATTATTCTTATAGAAATTTCTAACTCCTTCTGCTTGTTTTACTCTAAACTCTTCATTTTGCCATAATTTTTTGATATGATCATTATGAATTTGTGTATGTTTTTTCCAGCTTATTCTTTCTATATTATTAGGATTATTATTAAATTTGTTAAAGTCCACATGATGTCTTACAGGACCATTGTTTTGTAGATATATCTTTTTCCGAAGATTGTAAGCATCAGCAAGATCGTGAACAAAACTATATTTCTCATTTTTATTATCTTTAATCATTAAATAGTCTTTTAGCTCTGTATTTCCTCTTATTGGACTGAGTTTGAAATAACCAGGCATTAAACTATCTGCAGATGTCAAATCTTTAGCTTTTTTATAGCTTAGATCTCTTAGTAAAAATCTGTGATTGGGGGTACATCGAATCTTTTCTCCTGTATCAAGCGTTAATTCTATTATTTCCGTGTCTTTTTTTGTGATTCTTGGATTTCTCCCTTCTCCAATAACAATATCACCTTCTTTATTGACTGAATATACATAGAATATATCCTCTTTTTTGTATGTCTCAGATAATTCTTTGAAATTTTTTGAGGTTCCATCTACTAATTTTATTTTAGTATCTCCAGTAAAGCAACCAAAATTTCCTTGACCATCTACTAAGGGGTAACGTAAAGAGAAGTCTTGCGCTAAACGCACTAAACTATCATAAATAGCCATGTCACCATGTGGATGATACCTACCCATGACTGTACCAGTAATTCTTGCACATTTTTTATACGCTTTACCATGAGTCAACCCCATTTTGTGCATAGTAAAGAGAATTCTTCTGTGGACTGGTTTTAAACCGTCACGAATGTCTGGAAGAGCACGACTAATAATAACAGACATAGCGTAATCTACGTATGACTCCTTCATTTCTTGTTCAATCAACCGTTGTTGAATGTCTTCTGTCATTTTAGATACTCTTTGATGTCTTCTAATTTTGTTAGTATGATTGGACTAACACCTCTTATTTCCTCCACATAAGGAACATCTGTTGGGATTGGATTAGTTAAAAAAATTTGTTTTTGCAAATAGAACGCTAGACCCATTTCTATTAACGTGTTGCCACCAATATAATTTTTCCTTCCTTCTTTATCTTTATTCATTACTACAATAGCATCTAATTTTTCAATCTTCTCGAAATGATCTCTCATTTTAGGAGCTAATGTTTTTTGTAATTCATCATTCCATTCTCCTTTTTTTATAACATTGTATTGCTCGACAGGCACTTCTTTTCCATGCATTGTGACGGAAGCTTCATGTATTAATACGATAAATCCTAATTTTTCTAGCTCTTTTTTTAGTTCTAATACTTGTGGAAACAATCTTGCGCTGTTACATATAGTTAATGTTTTCATCGTTAAATATCCAAGTTCTTCACGTCTTTTGCGTGCTCCATAATAAAGTCACGACGAGGTGCAACTTCTTCTCCCATTAGGACTGAGAACATTTCATCGGCTTCTGTTGCATCTTTGATTGTGATTTGATCTAATTTTCTTCTTGTTTTGTCTAGTGTAGTTTCCCATAATTGCTCAGGGTTCATTTCACCAAGGCCCTTGTATCTTTGAATCGCAACACCATCACCTATCTCCAATACTATTTTTTCTTTTTGTGCATCGTTATACGCATAATAATTTTTTTTGTCTTTTACTATTTTGTAAAGAGGTGCATTTGCTAAATATAAATATCCTTTTTCAACTAGAGGTCGCATATATCGATAGAAGAAAGTTAATAAGAGACAGGAAATATGCGAACCATCAACGTCGCTATCTGTCATGATAATAATTTTATGATATCTTACTTTATTGACATCAAATTCTTGACCAACACCTGCACCAATAGCAGCGATCATAGTAGTAATTTCATTATTCTTGTAAATATTTTCTAATCTAGCTTTTTCTACGTTGAGGACTTTACCTCTTAGAGGAAGAATAGCTTGATATTTACGATCACGACCACCCAAACAACTACCACCAGCAGAATCTCCCTCAACAATAAACATTTCTGCTTGAGCAGGATCACGTTCCTGACAATCCGCTAATTTTCCAGGCAAAGAACCAGAGTCTAAAGCAGACTTACGACGAGTTAGTTCACGAGCTTTTTGTGCAGCTTCACGAGCTTTGGCAGCTTGTAAACATTTACCCATAATTGTTTTTGCAATAGGTGGATTTTCTTCTAGAAATTTTGACAACGTATCATATACTATAGAATCCACTAGACCTTTTACTTCTGAGTTTCCTAATTTTGTCTTTGTTTGTCCTTCGAATTGCGGATTAGGAATCTTGACTGAGATAATGGCTGTTAAACCTTCACGCGTGTCTGGACCTGTTAATTTTTCATCTGAGACTTTATTATTTTTGAGATAATCGTTAATAGCACGAGTTAATGCAGTAACAAAACCACTATAGTGTGTACCATGTTCCAGAGTATTAATATTATTGACGAACGAATGCACTGCTTCATTGTATCCTTCATTATACTGCATAGCAATTTCTACACCAATATTTTCCTGCTCTTTTGAGAAATACAATGGCTCTGGATGAATGGGATTTTTTGCTTTATTGAGATGCTTGACAAACGCAATAATACCACCACTATATTCAAATGTGTTTCTTTTGTCCGTGCGCTCATCAATCACGTCGATGCTTAAACCTTTATTTAAAAAAGCTAATTCTCGCAATCGATTAGCAATAGTATCATAATCAAATTCTGTAACTTCGAAAATAGTTTTGTCCGGCAAGAAAGTAACTATAGTTCCTCGACGGTTTGAATCACCAATGACTTTAATATCTGCTAAAGGTTTACCTTCGTTGTACTTCTGATAGTAAATTTTACCATCACGCATAACTTTTACTTCTAACCATGTTGAAAGCGCATTGACACATGATACTCCGACACCATGCAAGCCACCTGAGACTTTGTAACTTTTTTTATCAAATTTACCCCCAGCATGCAAAACTGTCATAACTAATTCTAAAGCAGATTTTCCTTCTTCAGGATGAATATCAACAGGAATACCACGACCATCATCTTGAACTGTGATTGATCCTTCTTTGTTGATAGTGAGTATAATTTTTGTGGCATATCCCATTAGTGCTTCATCTACACTATTAGCAACAACCTCTTCAATGAGATGATGGAGGCCACGGACGTTAGTGTCTCCGATAAACATTCCAGGTCTCAATCTCACTGCTTCTAGACCTTTTAGAACTGTGATACTGCTTGCTTTATATTCCTGATTATTTTCTTCACTCATTTTGTTCTCCAATTTTATATTTCATCGATGGAATAATAAATGGTCTTACAATTTCTACTAACTTTACAGTATCATCAACTTTGAATCTGAGATAATAATATTTCTTGTCTTTAAATCCAATTGTTGGTGATAGATTATATTTTTCTTCAAACCATCTTTTCATTAATTGATGCTCTTCTAATGTAAATGAGTTTGTACAAAAGATAATATATTTTTGTTTTCTAGCATAGCTTCCATCATCACATAACCATATAGATAAACTTCTTGGATTTATTTGATCTAAAATTTCTTTTGTTACATGTTTAATTCCTTCTTTATCATAAAATAATCTTCTAAAATAATTAAATACATAATGAGTGTTTATATTTAAATTATAAGTATTTATTAAATAACCATTAAGCATCTTTTGACTTAATTTTATTCCTTGTGTGTTGAATTTTTTTAGAACTTCTTCTTTCCACTCTACATATTTTTTCTGTCTGACTGTATGCCCGACACGAAACATGCAATTTATATTTCGTTGTTGAATGTTGGCGTCTCCTATTGTTGAACCTATTAGTAAATCATATTCTAAATCTGTTAAGAGCAATCTTGGATTTTTTTCAAGATCAATTCTCCATTGTTTTACAAGTTTATAGATTTCTCTACATTGTAACTTATAGATATCATATTTTTGTGAGAACAAATGTAATTCTCTATTTGTTCGTATTCTTGCCAAAGAAACTACTTTACTTTTCTCTAGACTAGGAAATAAACTTAGAATCATTACTTCATCTGCAATTCTGCTTATCGTATTTCTCTGATATCCTATTTTTTCTGCAATCGCTTTATACTCCCCACGTTCAAGAAATCTAAACTTATTAATACCATATTCCTTTCTCAGCCTAGCTAGATGGTTTACTCTATTCTTGTGGACTTGCAGTAAATTCTTCATCACTTTCTCTAGATAGAAAATCACTCAAGCTATAAAAGTCTTTCTTGCTCTAGGAGTGCATTTAAACGTGTTTATAGCCTCTTTAAACGATGAAAAGCTTCTGCAATTTTTTCCTAGAGGGGGTTAAACTTCACTACAGGGTTTTTTAACAGATCCTTTCTTTATATAATATCTCTTGCTCTACCAGTCACTCTTAGCAAATCTATATTGGTAAATATCTTATGCTTGACTTGTTTAGAAAAATCTGGATCATGTGTCCAAATTCATGTTGCTTCTATAGCGAGGCAAACAGCAAAATAAGGAATATCTTTAATATCATTTGTTTCTGCCTTCACCAAGGTCATTTTATCACTGTAATCATACTTTGGGATGATAGTAATATGTTCAAATACTAAGGAGAGAAGAATCTCAAACTCTTCTTCAGTGATTTCTATCCTCTTAATAATTTCATTTCTGTATTTTTCTAGCTCATTCTTTATGTGTTCTGGAGCATAGAATTCAATATTTTTATCAAAGAGAATTTCTCGTGTAGTGCTTTCCTTTATAAGAGCAGCAATCACACGATTTGCATCTACAACTATCTTCATTACATCAACCCGTGTTTTTTAGCAATCTCTTTGTTTATTTTTCTTCCTATCTCTAGAGCGTCTTGTTCAGTAAGCTTACTTTTTGCCAGAATTTTATCCATTAACTCTAATTTTTTTGCCTGCACCCATAATGCTTGCCGAGCTACTTCACTCCACCTTGTTTCTTGATGCTTCTTCATGATAGTATGCAATTCTTCCGGTATAGCTAAAGTCATATTAGTCATTTTATCACCTAAGTAAGTTAAGTATCTTTACTTATTTAAGCTTTATGGTTTGTGGATCTGGTGCCACGTTGAAGCAAATCTTTATATGCAACAGAAACATTTATATACACTTAAAAGTAGTAACTTTTCATGAGTTTAGAAACACGCGTTACCATACTTGAAAAACAAGCAGATCTTCGAGAGTTTGTACAAGATGCAATTCGTAATTTACCAGAAGATACTATTCAATTTACCCCAGAAGGCAAAAATCGCCGATTACGTGCTGATCTTATGCTACTTCCGAAAATAGCTGCTTCTGTTTTAGGATTTCCAGTAAATACAGTTTCTTTTCGTCCAAGAGAAGTAGATTCCCAAGTTACTGATGATCTACTAAATATAGTTACCATTGCTCCTTATACAATGGGCACCCTTAAGAAGGTTGTTGTACCTCCTGGAGCAACTCATATTAAGATACAAGGCAGTCTACCTCCTATGATTCATTTTAACTACCATGGCACAAACTACCGTATTAAATATAAATAATTATCTTGTATTTTTTAGTATTAGTCTACGACCTAAGTATACTATAAATCATTTAATCTGAAAAGCGGTCTAAATGGGAAACGCTCTGAATTTCTTTCAAGAATTATAACTTACTTTTGACACTAACTATATCTTCGTAACATTTATATAACAACTTAGTTTCTCTTTAGCAAGAGGTGACAGCATTGCAGCATGTTTTGAATCATTTACCCAATAGATTCATTTTAGGCATTCATGCTCCTTTTGAGAAACGATTACAGGCGTATAAAGTGCTTCATAAAGTTACTACTCCTGGTATAGCTGTTACTTTGCATAGACCAGCACATATTCTCTCTGATATGCTCCAAGCTCAAGGATTACCTACCAATAAATTGTATTTTATCGATACTATGTCCAAGCAGATCCAGTCTCCTTTTGAACTCTCTAATGCCAGCTATGTTGGAGCTCCTTTTGATTTAGGACGTCTGGATCAAGCTATAGAACACGTTGTTAAGGCACATGGTATAGGAACTAAGTTTTTGATTTTGGACAGCTTATCTGACTTACTGCATTACTATGATGAAGCTACGGTGTTATCGTTCTTAGACTATTTTTTGGACAAAATGAGGAGATTACATACTAATCCTATTCTTATGTATGACAAAGGGCGATTGACTAGACGCATTATTAAAAGGTTACAGTTGTATTGCAATCATTTGATAGAAGTCTAATAATTCTTTTTATTCTTCAATAAAGTCTTCGATCTTAGCAGACATTTCTTCGTCAGTCTTGATTAAACCGCGATTTTTCATGTACTGCTTTGCTAGAATCCAGAAAAACAAGCCTAAACTTTTCTTTCCCTTGTTGTTGCAAGGAACGACAATGTCAATATAATTGGATTCGTTGTTGGTGTCGCATAAAGCGATGACTGTTGCACCACTCTTGACTGCGTCACGCACAGCGTCTTTGTCCGGCCATGGATCAGTGCAGAGCAAGACTTTGATCTCTGTGAACTCTTCTAGTTGTGTGTTGGTTAAGACACCAGCATGATAATTGCCAGCATAATTGCGAATACCAGTGACTTTGGAGAATGCATTAATCGCTTTCCAGCCATTTTCTCTCTTCCCGACGACTAAGATCTCCTTAGGGGAAAATTTGGAGACGAATTTGGTCACTAACTCAATGCGCTTGTTGATCTCTTGAATGTTCAAGACTGCCAAGCCATCAGGTCTAATTTTATAGATAAAAGGAGCCATATATTTGGTTCTGAATTTAGTGCCTATGTGCAACCCTGCCTTGAGATAGGTGTCTAAGGGAACCATAAACTGCTGTGTTTGCTCTTGTTCAGTCATAGTAGATGGGAAACACGATCGAGGGTTTATAAAGTTAACTCTGGCCCTCTATTATTTCTGGTGTTTTCCTAGATCCCACATCATTTCAAACATGTTCTTTTGTGTCTCATAGAAATCTTCATTTTCAATAACAATAGCGTAATATGGCTCTTTTATGATGTTAAATATAATCACTTTCTTAGCATAGATGAATATACTTGCTTTAAACTTATATTCCTTAGGAACAAAAACAAATTCTCTAAATTCTTTCTTTGCGTTTTTTATTAGCTCTTTATGCAATTCTTCCTCTTTTTTACCTATAATCTTGATCATAATCTTTCTTTTTATTCTTTCAGTAATGAATTGAGGAAACGCATGAGCGAATACTTTCTGCATCGATATAATTTCTCCTACATGATAGATTATTTTCTTTTCTTCTAAAATATCTTTAAGCACGGCCCTTATTCCCTTTACACCCTCATAGACCATCACTTTAGGTTTTTCCTTTATAGTATTTGATATGTCCATTAATTGAGGTATTATTTCTTGCATTAGTTTTTTCTTCTCTTCTAATATATTTACTAATTTTTTTGGATTTGTTGCTTGGAAGTATTTTTTTGATTCTTTAACAATAAAACTTACAAGCCCTTTTTGTATTAAACCTTCTAATAGGTGATAAGCTGTTGTTCTAGGAATATCTGCATTTTTTGCTATACTCTGCGCCGTTGTCTCGCCTGTTTTTATTAGCGCCAAATATATCTTGACCTCATTATCTGACAAACCGAACTCTTTCAAACTTGCAGTTAATTCCATCTTTTAACTGACACTGGAAGACTATATAATCCTTGTTATTGTCGACCTTTTTAGACAACATAAGCTTATAACTTATTTGTTATTTACTTTGGAGTAGTAAGGAGATTAAGGACTATGACCTGCCCCATTTGTGGAAAAGTAATGTGTGACCATTCACCAACTGAAAGAGGTCAGAAGCATGGAGAAATGATGAATAATTTTTATAGTGACAGTCAGGATACAATACATTCTCCAACTAGTGAACTAAGCGACGGACTTGCAAACGAAGTTATGAGGGCTTTATATGATCGTGAGTATAACTCACATAAACAAAGAATTACTGGGTCTCCTAGACACTCTTCAGCAAGCGAATTTTTAGAAGACATCTTTGGACCTTTAGAGACAAGGATATTACATAATCATGAAGACAAAAAAGATGTTTATGATCGAGAATCTTTGAGACTTACTCAAGATGGAAGCGTTATAGCTTATAACTTAGTTACCTTTAACCTACCAACACGATTTAAAAAAGAACATAAACAAATATTACAAGGTAATCCTATAGCTGCAACTTTTCAACACTACAGACACCGAATATTTTGTGGTACAAGATGCATTTTTCCATTTACTTCTCCTAAACTCCTGACAGATTTATTTCGAACAAAAGGCAATTCTACAGTTCATGTAGTAGATTTTTATGTCGACAAGAAGTCAAAGTCAACAAAATATGTTGAAATTGTAGAAATCTATTCGCCTAGAGTAAATTTTCCGTGGGATGAAGATTATCAATTTGAGACCGAAGATGGATTGATACAAAAGACCTTGGAAACTTTAAAGAATCATAGGTTCAAACGATGACTTCTTATTCACTTTCTCAATAGTGATGAACTATTCTTCTCAGTGTTTATGTCAAAAAAGTGGGTTTAAATATGTAAGAAAGAGAAAAAGAAAAAACGATTTAGCTTTTTGCCATCTCTCATCCCGCAACTATTTCCCTTGCTTTTGATAAAACTTCTTTGGCCAACTTAACAAGGTTATTATATAATTTCTCTTCCATCTCAAATTCAGTGCCATATTGAAATCTCTCTCTAACTTCAACGCTTGTTTCTTTCTCTTCTTTTGGCTCCATAGAAGCTATTCCGTTAAGAGTCTCCTTATCAAAATCTATCTTTCCATCTTCTATCAGGCTGTAAACCACCGCAAATGTACATTCCTGGTTTCTTGACTCGTATCCAAATTTGGCTATTATCGCTAAAAGCGAATGGTATAATGAAAAGAATATAGTGGTTGCGCTGACATCTGAATAGCCGCCTTTCTTATTATATTCAGTTGCTAGTACCTCGACACATTAATTATGAAACATAATATTTCCCTAATTTTTTATCAGCTTTCTGTTTTGTGAATGACCAATTAATCTTCTTCCTTTGTCTGTTTCTTCTTTTTGTCCACGCTT
>Ga0209542_10017880_pt1 | contig 11545 bp, 7 predicted proteins | sample RifCSPhighO2_01_FD_184028 | JGI IMG/M metagenome (GOLD analysis project Ga0209542, IMG submission 184028) | Soil microbial communities from Rifle, Colorado - Rifle CSP2_plank highO2_0.1 (SPAdes) (version 2) | ecosystem: Environmental > Terrestrial > Deep subsurface > Rock core/Sediment ...
GTCGAAGCCGCCATCTCCGGTAGCATAGAGAGTCCAATCATCGGCAACTCCATTGCCGCCATTGTCGTTGGCCACTGCTTTCACGAGCTTCAAGGTCGGCGCATCGTCATCATTCGTGATGGTGCAGACCACGTCTTCGCCTTCGCCGAGATTGACCGTGCCGTCATTGTCGCCATCGGTGCAAGACCAACTAGAAGCGGAATAACCAGCGACAGTTGATTCGGAGAGAACATAGTCCTCATTCGCGAGCACTGTTTCAGCAACACCAGATCCACCAAGGTTGTCGAAGCCGCCATCTCCGGTAGCATAGAGAGTCCAATCATCGGCAACTCCATTGCCGCCATTGTCGTTGGCCACTGCTTTCACGAGCTTCAAGGTCGGCGCATCGTCATCATTCGTGATGGTGCAGGTCGCGGATTGCCCTAATGTCAAAGTAATGTCGCTTCCGTTTTGAGTCCCTGCCCCAGTACAAACCCATGCGCTCGACGTATATCCAGACAAAGAATCTTCGGTAAGCGTGTACGTCCCAGGGGCCACCGTATTGGCCTGCCCGCTTGTCGCCGACGTTCCATCATAATAGAGCGGGAAATTTGCAACAGTGGCATTCCCGCCATCGTCATTTGTTACTTCTTTCACAAGCGTCAGAGTGGTCGCTTGCTGACGATTCACAATATAAACATCAGTTGTCTGCCCAGCCGTCACGCTGATTTGAGCACCGGTAGTGCCACCATCACTGTCGGGCGTAATACTGTACAGAGAATACCCTGCCGGAACCACACTCTCCGTTATGGTATGTGCGCCTGCTGATACATCATTGTATGTTACTGTTCCGTCGTCTGTAATTGATTGTGTACCTCCACCATCCAGTTGCACCGAAAAATTCTGGCTGGTATCTGTCACAGAACCTCCACTCGGTCCCTGTACGTCCTTATGAACGATAACTGTTCCATTTTGCAAAGTATTCGTGAAGGTACACCGGACAATACTTCCAGCAGAAACAACAAGGTCCGTGATGGACGTCCCAGAACCTGAACTTGTTATCGTCCCATTAGTCGTGCATGACCAAGTAGAAGTATAATTTGCTAGATTGGTTCCTGATCCAGCGCTTTCACTTATAGAATACTTATTATTATTCGTGCTCGGATTCACTACACGAAGCCCGGTGGAATCGTCTCCTTGTAACGTATCGTTGAATGTGCTGGGTCCGGTAACCGTAATGTCCCAATTTGTTGCTGCATCATCCGGTACGACATCTTTAATAACCTCAAGATTTCCATTGTTCTGGCTGACAACAACACAATCAGAAGGATCAGAGTTTGGTTGTGTCGAAGGATACGAACACACATCCAAAGCGCGTGCTGCAGCCGCTCCACCGACGTCGTCCAAATCGATCGAGCAATAGGCGCCTGTATCAGCGGATTCACCAAAAGGCCCATCCGTCCCAGTTACAAGGCATGTGCTACCGTTGGCAGGCGAAACCCCCGCACCAGCGCCAGCACAACGATCTGCTCGCGTATCATTACAAGTATATATTTTCGGGCTTCCAGCTGATTGTAACTGACTGCCTCCCCATGTGACACACACAGCATAGTTAGCATTTTCATCATTATCAGTATCAAAAAGAGCGCACGCATCCGCCGTATTATTTCCACTCATGGATACATCATCCCAATTCCAAGTCACTTTCAATGGGTCGGCGGAGTCCTGATCTTGACAAAGGGATGTCAGATCTTTCTGATTTGGTTCATCATTAGCTCCATCAGCATCATCAAAACATTCCGGGCTGGCGAGGTTAGCAATGGCAATCGTTGTAATAAAAGCTGTAAAGTGGTCAAGATTGAAGACATCCACCGAATCGTTCTTATTATCTACACTGGCCTCATCAATCTTTTTAACATCGCTCTCGCTCAAACTTTTTTCCTTCACTTCATCGGCCGACATTTCAATGAAAGAAATGTCGACGTCTTTCACGCCTTCAAATTTCGGCAAAGTAAGGTCGTACTTGAAATCGCCGTTGTCCATCCCCTCGGTCGTGATGTCGTAGGCGTATTCGGACACGGCCACCGTACCGTCCGGCAGATCGATATCGGACGCCTTGATGCGCTCGATCTTGAGCGGAGCGCGCTTGCTCTCATCGGCCGGCAGGCAGGTGAATGTCACCATCACTTCCTTGTCGAGCGGGTAGACATAGCGCACGCCGAGCTGTACCGGTTCATCGGTTTCAGCAGTGTTCTTCTCCTCGTCAATGATCCAATTTGCGTCGCTATCCCCTTCTACCGAAGCATAAAGACACTCCGTTTCGTTAACCCGGGATTCGGCTGGGGTAGCTGTGACCTCTTCTTCTGCCGGAGTGACAGGAGTTGTATCAGTAATGATTTTTTCGCTTTCCGAAGCATCTTCTGCTTCAATAGCAGTGGTTTCTACTGGTGTTTCCGCCGGTGTCTCGGCAAGAGTTTCAATTGAGGTTTCGACTGGTTCTTCAGCAGGGGTTTCAATTGGGATCTCTGCGAGTGTTTCTGCAGGAATTTCGGGGGAAATATCAGTTGGTGTCTCTGCAGGAGTTTCTTCTAGTGTCTCGGTAAGAATGGGGTTCTCTTCTTCCTCCACAGGATCCGGAGCAGGAACGACATCCTCGGCAGGCGCGGCCGGATCGGACTCTATCGCGAGTGCGATACTATACAATCCTCCTTGCCCAACCGGCTGGAACACCAAAACAAAAATGACGATCAGATTAAAAACCTTCGGTATAAATATATGTACCCCCCACCTGAATCCTCGTCGAATCATCCTCATAAGGTTCACCCAAACTTATGATATTAAAATCTAACTATTTTCTTTCTGTTTATTTTGAATTATAAAGAACGTGCTCCTGTTATTCTACCGGAAACCAAAATATGCCTTATATCAGCTTCAGCTTATGCCCCGTTTATTTCACTGTCAAGAGCGTGAAATGCATAAAGAACTTTTCACACATTCTTTCACACTACAAAAAAACAAAGCGGAAGTGCCTTGCTTTCGAATTTTATTGACATATTATGGCTATACAGAGCCATATATCTCTAACGATATCTTGGCACATTGTCCAATTGGCTCTCGAAAACCTCTATGATTTTCGTGTTTTTTACTTGCAGGAGAGTGATGAGTGACATATATGCTATCACGAGAAAAGCAATAGGCGCAGCAAAGGTATTCAATGCCAATATCGCCGTAAAAACATATATGGCGATGTCCATCCATAGTATCTTTTTGGTCGGCAGAGTATGTATGACCTGTTGCGATATGACATTTTCAGGCGGCAATACTGGAACGATAGATGGTGTTTGTATTTCAGTTTGTGTTTCCATTCCTTTGATTTCCGCCGGCACTTTTTGTACGGCAGGAGGCATAACATTTATCTGCTCAGCCGCAGCATAAAATGGAGTACCAAAAAATTCAACAGTGACGACAGATTCTTTCCCGTCGATTTTTCCTTTCACGACGGCGACACCGATTTCCTTATACTGTCCATTCAGGATATTGGCGCGGTGCGTCGCGCTCTTCATCCATGCGTTGTGCTGTTCCTTCGCGCTGTCGAAATTGATCGCGAGATTCTCGCCAGCCGCCTTATACTGATACCCCACCTGCTTGATCCAGTGCCACGGCGTGATACCGTCCGACGAAGTATGTGCGAAATAATCATTTTTCAACATATCCTCAGCTTTGGCCTTGGCAGCCAAAGAAAGTTTGCCATTTTCTACAAGCGGCGCGAGTCCTTCTGCGACACGGGCGCTGTTAGCGAGCACAACCACATCAGAGGGTGATATTGTACTTGCCAAAGCCGTAGAAACAGAAATAAAGGACAATAGAACACCCACTGCAAAAAGCGGTAGTATGGCGAATATCCTGATGATGAATTTTTTGTCTTTATTTGTCATATCATGGCTTTTTTCAGCTAAAAAGACAAAAACGGGTTTACCCCGTTGTTTTCTTCTGAAACTACCAGGGCAACACCCGTTTTTGCTTTCTTGTAGCTATTTCAATACTCTACAAACACATTATAGCAATTTTTTTTGATTTTGTCTAGCGTTGTAGCATTGCAGCGTCGAATTTATATTCGTACTATTCAGCTAATTTTTGCTATGGGTATTACATTTTTAAATTCGCTTTTTTTAAAAAACGGCATTATACTACAAACAATTAGAACTTCACTTTTATGCACAAACCATCAAGTGTGCGAGATTATGTGATCGCCATTCTTATCGCAGCGTCCCTCACGACATTCATGGGTCTCTACCTTCTGGTGCGACGCGGCTATATGTTCGACGCTCCCCAAACAGCCGACATGCTCTACGTTCCGAATAAAGTCATCGTCGGCGTCGGAACCGTCATGCTCGCATTCACATTTCTCATCGGTCCTATTGTCCGCTACTTCGATCGTTTTGACAAATGGTCCGGCTATCGCAAAGAGATCGGCATCGTAGGCGGGTTTCTGGTATTCTTTCATGCAATCATCTCGTATTTTTTTCTTCCGCTCAAATTTCCCCCATCAAGGATTGACTTCGATTCTCTCGCGTTCGGCGCCGGTCTTATCGGCATACTTTTGCTCATTTTTCTCTTCATCATTTCCTTCAAAAAGATTATCGCTCTGATGGACGGAAGTCGCTGGTGGTTTTTACAACGATGGGGACTACGCCTCGTGATTCTCTTTACACTCATTCACGTTTATGCGATGAAATGGAACGGCTGGGTAAAATGGCTCACGCAAGGCGGCGGCACGCCAACAGCAGAACTTGCTAATCCATGGATGGCAGGGCTTGGTATCCTCGTGATGCTGTTCGTCACGTGGGTCGTCATCGTGCGGCTCTATGAGTCCATTTTTGTTTTCAAAAATTTCGGATTGGTTACCAAAGAGATTTCTATGGATGCAACACTCAAGACCCACGGTCGAAATTTCTTTATCGGCAGTTTTTGGGCACTGATCGTACTCTACTTTTTCGTCATCACACGTTGGATGTGGTAAGATTCGTATCTGTATAATCCCCTCTCTGTTACTTCCTTCTGTTGAAATACCACTCGTACACTTCTTTTGTCACGGGTACGGTGCTGGAGGAAATCTCATCTGTCTGCCCTTCCACGAGGACGACCAGAGCGACTTGCGGATCATCGTAGGGAGCGAAGGAGACAAACCACGAGTGCGTGCGTCCTTCCGTGCCGAATTGCGCCGTGCCCGTTTTTCCGGAAACGGCAACAGGCAAATTCTGCAACATCGTCGCCGTACCGTCCGTTACCGTCTGTCGCATCCCCTCGCGCACGATACGCAGGATTTTCGGATCAACAAAGTCCTTCCTCGCGGCTTCAGTCACATGCGTCGTGAATGTCCCATCCGTTGCGCGGATAGCGGAAAGAACGTGCGGCTTATACAACGTACCGCCATTCGCGATTGCGGCAACATAATTGACGACTTGCAGTGGTGTTGTCGTGATGAATCCCTGCCCGATCGCCGCGTGATAGCTATTACCAATGTACCACCGCTCCCCCAGTGTTTTTTCCTTCCACTCCTCGTCCGGCACAAAGCCACTCGCCTCACCGGGAAGATCAATGCCGCTCTGCACGCCGAAACCAAAGAGTGTCTCGTATTTTTTCATACGTGTCATGCCCAGTCCTTGGATCGTGCCGTACCCGCCGCCAAGCGTATAAAAATACACGTCGCTGGATATGGCGATCGCGCGACGCAGATCGGTGAAGCCGTGTACGCGCCAGTCACCGAAGAAAAAATTGCCAATCTGAAGTCCGCCACGGCTCTCGATCTGCGTTTCCGGCGTGATGATATTTTCGCTTAATGCCGCCGTAGCGATCAGCGGCTTGATTGTCGATCCGGGTGCATATGCCCCTGCAATCGCACGATTGAACAACGGCTTTGCAGAGTCATTGAGAATAGCGGCGTATTCTTCAGTCGTAATTCCCCGCGCAAAGCTGTTGTTGTCAAAACTCGGCAAACTGACAAGTGCAAGCACCTCGCCATTTTTCGGATTGAGCGCGATCGCCGCCGCCGTTTTCGTCTGCGCGCGTTCCATCATCGCGCTCAAGCTGTCAAAAATTTTTTTCTGGAGATCGGCATCGATCGTAAGGAAGAGATCCTTTCCCGCCTGCGGCGGCGTGATCCCGATTTCTTTTATGACAGTACCGCGCGAATCAACAACAACATGCTGCGCGCCGTTCGTGCCATGCAAGATGCTCTCATATATTTTTTCAACGCCATCCCTGCCAACCCGATCGCTGTAGAGATAGTCCGTATACTCCGCAAGATCCTCTTTGCGCACCCTTCCGTCATAGCCGACGACGTGCGAGAAAATCGCGCTATCCGCATAGTTTCGCTTCGCAGATTTTTCAAGAGTTATCCCCGGCAGCTCCTGCGTCTTTCCAAGAAGGAGTAGGGTTTCTTCTTGCGATACGTTCTCTTTCAGAAGGATTGGCTCCGCCGTCGCGCTTTCCAGTAGTGCGAGGAGTGTCGCGATCTGATCAGCGCCGAGATGAAGAAGCGTCGCGGCGTTCTGCACGACCGCCGTGCGCCGCACCGGGTCTGACGGAAGATCATGCGACGTGATGGTAACATTCACTGTTGGAACATTCGTAACCAATTCCGTGCCGAAGCGATCGTAGATTTTTCCCCGTGGCGCAAGGATCGGAATCGTTCTCACACTATTTCCTTCCGCAGCACTACGATAGAACCCCCCCCTCACAACCGCAAGATCAATCGCCCGTATTGCGAGAATGGTGAGTCCTGCAATGATGACCCACCAAAAAAGTGAAAACCATTTTTTGTTCAATGTAAAATCCAATCGCGCGGCTTCTTTCTCCGAGACAGTGAACAGCGCATCATTGATTTCAATAATTCGTTTACTTTTACGATGCATCTTACCCATGTCGTTTTATATCAATCTTCCGCTTGTAGAAAGAGAGTTGATGCTCCACTTTGCGCAACAAAGGATATGTCGTCCAAAAAAGAGTGACTGTGAAAAGGATCTGCCAAAGGAGCGGGGAGGGAGACAGGAGAAGTTCTCCCGGAGATAGGTTTCCTGTCGCTGTCACAATCGTCGCAACCGCCGCCCCCTGTGCCGCGAATGCTGTTGTGAGCGCGACCAGCAAGGAAAGAAGAGCGCCACCCCACACACGATGCGTTGTCAAAAAGCGCGCGGAGAAGAAACTGATACCATAGCAACTAACCGTCAGGACCGCCACCATTGTCCCCATGGGCAGAGCAAATACAGCATCACACGCGATACCGGTGATCACGGTCCACTTCCAACTTTCCATAAATCCGAGAAGAAGCGTCCATGCAACGACGACAACAAGCGGAAAAATCGGCACCGTTCCTTCTGCAAAGAGAGCGGAAAAAAACGATGTCTGCACGATTAGCACGGGAAGAAGGATTATGATGCGCACGACGGAACGTTCCATAAGATTTTCAGAGAATTACTTTTTCTCTTCCCCTGTCGCAATGACAAAAACAAATCGCTGCCGCATGTCACCGCTTGATGGCGTCAGAGTCGCCTGCTGGAACAACCCGTCCTCTGACGGATGAACCTCTTGCACGACGCCAAGAGAAAGCCCTTGTGGCAACGCGTCACCAATACGCGATGTCACAACAGTCGCGCCGATCGGTATGCTGTCCGTTTGAAGCGCCATATCGAATGTAAGTCCGAGTCCATAGTGCCCTTTGACGATTCCCTGTGCGCCTGTGTCGCTCACGGTGGCATTTACGACGCTCTCTGGATGCGTTGTGAGCATGATACGCGCGCTTGTCGCAAATACCTCGTGAACGCGTCCCATAAGAATTCCGCCGGAAACGATCACTGGCGCGCCGACGACGATGCCACTCCGTGTGCCACGGTTGATCGTCATCCAATTGCCTTGCCCGAGCGGATCCGGTGCGATCACCTCTGCGGCAATCAGGGAGAACTTCTCCCGCGGGAGAAGCTGGAGTTGATCCCGTAGCTGCCCGTTTTCATTCTTGACATCTTGGAGTGCCGCCTTTTCAGCCCGCAAAGCGACATTCTCTCGTTCCAGCCGCTCATTTTCTTCTTTCAGTTTGCCGATGGAGGAAAGGAGTCGCGCACCACTCAAGATTTTTTCAGAAAAAAGGAACGTGACATTTTGGAACGGCGCAAAAATAATCGCAACGCCATAGCGCACCGGCGCAAAAAATGAGGGATTGCCAAATGCGATCGCACAGATAGCCACGACCGTAACGACACTGACGATAAAAAATTTACGTCCAAAAAAATGACGGGGCATAGGATGTTTTTCGTTTCTTTTGAAAATTAGGAGAGAGATTTCTCGTACTGATTCTCCACAAGAACATGTTTGAGATTTTCAAGATCTTCCAGAACGATTCCCGTCCCGCGCACAACCGCAGTGAGAGGATCCTCCATCATCCGCACCGGAATTTCCGTTTCATTGGCAACTAATTTGTCCAGTCCCCTGATCAAACTTCCACCACCGGCAAGGATGATGCCTTTTTGCATGATGTCCGAGAGGAGCTCCGGCGGCGTTTCTTCGATGACGGTTTTGATGTTGTTCACGATGATGCGGATGGAATGCGAGAGCGCCTCACGCACCTGTTCGTCCGTGATCTTCACTTCTTTGGGAAGTCCCGTGACAAGATCGCGACCACGTACAGCGATCATCAATACCTGTTTTTGCGGATACGCGCTGCCGATTGCGATTTTCACGTTTTCCGCTGTGCGCTCCCCCACAAGTAAGTTGAATGTGTCCCTGCAGTAGCGGATAATATCCTCGTTCATCTCATCGCCCGCGACGCGGAGAGAACGCGATACGACAACGCCGCCAAGGGAGATCACCGCGATTTCCGCCGTTCCGCCGCCGATATCAACAATCATATTGCCACCGGGATCCGTTACTGGAAGACGCGCACCGATTGCCGCCGCCATCGGCTCATCAATGAGATACGCTTCCCGCGCACCTGCATTCACGGCTGCATCTACGACAGCCCGTTTTTCCACCTCCGTCACACCGGATGGAATTCCAATCAAAACGCGCGGTCGCGGCAACAATGTGAACTCATCCTGATGCACTTTTTCAATAAAGTAGCGAAGCATCTGTTCGGTCACCTCGAAATCGCTTATGACTCCATCGACGAGCGGTCGCGTGGCGACAATGTGTCCGGGCGTTTTGCCCACCATGCGTTTTGCTTCCGTACCGATTGCAAGAACCTGTCCGGTGTGCTTATTGATTGCAACAACGGATGGCTCATTAATCACAATTCCACGTCCTTTCACATAGACAAGTGTGTTCGCGGTTCCAAGATCAATGCCGAGATCTTTGGATACGCGCCCGAAGAAAAGATCGGAAATCTTTTGCGAGATGCTTTTGATTTTACGAAAAATCTTTTTCATGAAGATGTTGATTGGGTAATGAAAAACAAGCTGATCGTTCCGGTCAGTCCTGTTTTTTATTTTTTCTTTTTGTTTGTGAAATTCCCGAAGAAATGCTGTCCCCTACTCTACCCCGAAAACCGCATCCCGTCAACGCTTGGAAAATTCGACTGTAGCATCATCACGAAGAGAACAATGTCGGGATATTCTCCACTTTCATAATCACGCTATTTCCCTCTGTGCGTTTTTTCACTTCAACGCCGCCCTGCGCGAGGGACTTTTCACTGACGACAATGCGATAGGGGCACCCGATCAGATCCGCATCGGCAAATTTTTCTCCCGCGCCGACACGACGATCGTCATAGAGCACCTCGATACCGATGCACGTCAGATCATCATAAATCTTTTCTGTTGCACTTCTGACTTCCGACGCTTGACTGTTGACCTCGATAAGATGCACCGCAAACGGCGCAACCGCCTCCGGCCACACCATACCTTTTTTGTCGGCGAGTGCCTCTACAATAACCCCCATGAGCCGCGTGATCCCGATCCCGAAGCACCCCATGATCGGATGTTTATCTTTGCCATCCTTATTCTTGAATGTCAGCGCGAAATCACGCGTGTATTTCTGTCCGAGATCGAAAATGTTGCCGACTTCCGATGCCGTGGCACGCACAAGCTCCCCCTGCGCACATCGCGTACATTTCTCTTTCTCCTTTTGCGCACTTATTTCCGCATTCACGCAATAGGAACATGCCGCGCAGTATAAAATATCATCCTCCCCCGCATCGGTGAGCACCATAAACTCATAGGAAAGTTTTTTCGTGAATGACCCACCCGACGCTTCTGTCGCCTTGGCAACAAGCCCGCATCTTTCGTAGACACGCAGATATGCCGCCTTCATGACCGCATAGAAGCGGTCGAAGTCCTCCTGCGTTTCATGAAACGAATACATATCCTTCATCGTGAACTCGCGCCCGCGCATGATACCGGACTTTGCACGCAACTCATCACGATATTTTTGTCCGATCTGATAAACCGCGAGCGGCAAATCCTTATAGGAAGAGATAAATTCTTTCGCGATCGGCGTAATAATCTCCTCTTCGCTCTGCCCGACGGTGTATTCTTTCTCGGTCCGGCTCATGATTTTGAAAACGACATCCACCGCGTCCCACGCCCCCGTCCGTTTCCATGGCTCGCTCGGATGCAGCGTCGCCATGCGCACTTCCTGCCCCCCAACGCCGTTCATTTCATCGCGCACGATCGTTTCTATCTTTTCCAAAACCTTTCTGCCAAGTGGTAAAAACGAATAGACCCCCGCCATTTCCTTGTGCACAAAGCCAGCGCGAATCAGAAGTTGTGCGTTCTTGCTTACTTCATCCTTGGGCGCTTCCCGCCGTGTTTTTGTGAATAGTGTGCTTTGCCGCATTAAAACAGTCCTTTAAATTTTTCAAAAATGTCAAACCGGATCAGATCACGGAATGTCACGACTATCATCAGGAGAATCAGAAGCGAGAACCCGAGTGAGTGCGCGATCGCCTCCACGCGACGACTGACCGGGGACCCTTTGATTTTCTCAATCAAAACGAAAAGCATGCGTCCGCCATCCAGCGCTGGAAACGGAATGGCATTGATAATAGCCAGATTGATGCTCAAAAGAGCGGCAAATTGGAGAAGATAGCTGATACCGAGTTCCGTCACCTGTTTTGTGAGATAGGCAATACCGACCGGTCCGGCAAGATCCGCGCTCACCCCCGCGCCTGTGACCATGTTGGCGATCATCGTACCGAACGCGATTAGGATATTCTTTGTCATCGTATAGGTCGCGCCAATTCCCCACCAAAACGCCTCATACCACGGATAACGGACGAGTGCCACTTCTTCAATTTGCACGCCGATTCGCCCTTCATTCGTTTGTGCATCGATGCGCGGCACACCGCGAAGCGTATGTTGCGCTTCTCCACGCTGGACAGTAATGGCAATGTTTTCCGTCGCGTGTGTAGTAATGACGCGCTGGAGATCTGCGATAGTCACGATCTCCTCACATGATTGCGTTTGTTCTGCACACACACTCATGATGAGATCGCCAATCCCGATCCCCATACGCTGCGCGGGCGAATCATTTTCCACCGCAAGCACTTGTACATGCGCTTCAGTCGATTGCGCACGTG
>Ga0209542_10017881_pt1 | contig 11544 bp, 13 predicted proteins | sample RifCSPhighO2_01_FD_184028 | JGI IMG/M metagenome (GOLD analysis project Ga0209542, IMG submission 184028) | Soil microbial communities from Rifle, Colorado - Rifle CSP2_plank highO2_0.1 (SPAdes) (version 2) | ecosystem: Environmental > Terrestrial > Deep subsurface > Rock core/Sediment ...
TTCAAAGCAGGATGGTGACGCGTTCCTTGGAGTCCGCGCAGGAGAAGATTGAAGGAGTAAATTTTGACTCGCGCAAACATGTTCTCGGGTTTGACGATGTCTTGAATCATCAGAGAGCGGCTATCTACGCGCGCCGTAAAGCGGTCTTAGCCGGCGATTACGCGTCGCTCCTCTCAACTGCACGCGGACATCTTGAGAATATGGGGGCTGAGGCGGATATACTCGCGAAGAAAGAAGAAGAACTTGGGCAGGGGGCGTTTGAGGCAAAACTGCGGCGGCTTCTTCTGCAGGCCTATGACTTGTTCTGGATAGAACACTTGGAAACCATGGATTATTTGAGGGGGTCGGTCAACCTCCGCTCGTACGGTGGCAGAGATCCGTTCATAGAGTATCGGCGAGAAGGCCTCAAGCTCTTCAAGAATCTGGAACAATCGCTCTCGGCTTTCGTTGCGGATACGATCCCGCGTATTGGCGCCGCGCCTAGAGGCGCGGCGCCTCTCATCCATCTCGCCTCTCTTCCGAAGGGCATCGCCAAGATCGGCCGGAACGACCGCGTCACGATAACGAACGGGACTGAAACAAAAGAAATAAAATTTAAGAAAGCCGAGCCGCTCTTAGCGCAAGGCTGGAAGCTAGTTCACTAGGCGTGTGTGGCAACAGTGCCATACACTATCCATACGCTATAGCGTATGGATAGTGTATTATGATGCGGCGTATGGGAAATATTGAAAAAGAATCTCGAGCGCGCAGAAGAAAAACGAATCTGAAGAAGATTCTCCTGGAAACATTGTTTGTTGGTGGTGTAGTAAGCGTTGCACTTCTCGCTCCCAATGCGATTGGTGTGATGAAACAGTACGGATTCATTCCTTCTCCGCGCCAGAAAACATCTCTGACTATCGCTCGCGACCGTCTTTTGAGAAAGGGATTTATTGAAAGAAAAGAAGGTATGCTTCGTATCACTGCAAGGGGAGAGCGGGAACTCCGCATGCTTGATAGCGGCTCGTACCGACTTAAAAAACCACGGCACTGGGATGGCCGATGGCGGATTCTTATTTTTGATATACCCGAGCGGCGGAAGTCCCTTCGCGACAAACTTCGTCTAACACTTCTCTCCGTGGGATTCGTGCGCCTGCAGGACAGCGTCTGGTTGTATCCGTATGATTGCGAGGATTTTGTCGTTTTGCTGAAGTCCGATTTCAAGATTGGCAAAGATATGCTGTATCTTATCGTTGACGCGCTCGAAGGCGACCAAAGGTATCGCAAACTTTTTGGTTTCTCGTGAGAGTGGGTGGCAGGGGAAAGAAGCAGCACTCGTTCATACATGGGGGAACCACTACACTATCTCAACGCTATAGCGTTGAGATAGTGTAGTATCAGTACTCCCGAAAAAGTGAGTGATGGTATACTACATACATGGATTTCCTTGTTCGTTTTCTCGGTGCGACGCTTGCCGTCTTACTTGCGGCCTATCTTATTCCGGGCTTTGTAGTTTCCGGCTTTTATACCGCTCTTATCGTTGCTTTGGTCCTTGGGGTCTTAAACATCACCATCAAGCCGATACTGGTTCTCCTCACGCTTCCGCTCAATCTGCTGACCTTGGGTCTTTTCTCTTTCGTCATCAATGCTGCACTCCTTCTTTTCATTGCGTCGTTTGTCGAGGGTTTTACTGTCACAGGGTTCGTTCCGGCGCTTTTGGGCGGCGTGGTAATCGCGGTGGTGAATTGGATTGTGCACGAATTCGTATAAGTGCGATACTAATATACGAATTCATGCGAATGATACGAATGGGCATCAGTTCCATATATGGAACTACAATCTTTTGATTTTATTCGTATCATTCGTCCCGATTCGTACATAATTCGTATCATGGCGTTTGTAGATGAAATAACCATCTCTGCGTCCGCAGGACGAGGCGGTGACGGTGTTGTGCGCTGGCTCCATGAAAAGTTCCGCGAGTTCGGGGGCCCATCCGGCGGCGATGGTGGGCGGGGAGGCAACGTGCGCGTGAAGGCGGTGCGCGATATCGCGGCGTTGGCTCGCTATAAATTTGAAAAGAAATTTCATGCGGAAAACGGCGGGGCGGGCGGTAATAAAGAAATGCACGGTAAAAACGGCGACGATCTCGTTCTTGTGGTCCCGGTGGGGTCTGTGGTTACCAATAGAGAGACAGGGGAATCATTTGATCTTGCCACAGATGGGCAGGACGTAATTATTCTCAAAGGTGGACACGGAGGGAAAGGAAACGCACATTTCAAAGGTTCCACCAATCAATATCCCACTGAATTTACAAAAGGTACCATTGAAGAAACAGCAGAACTTTATATCGAATTAAAACTTATTGTTGACGCGGGATTCATAGGATTACCGAACGCGGGGAAATCGTCTCTGTTGAACGCGCTTACGAATGCGGGCGTGAAAGTAGGGGATTACCCGTTTACAACGCTTGATCCTAATCTCGGTGCATTCAAAGGATTTATCCTCGCCGATATTCCAGGATTGATTGAGGGCGCATCCGCAGGAAAGGGGCTCGGACACAAATTCTTGCGTCATATCGCGCGCACGAAAGTACTGATACATTGCGTTTCTTCAGAACATGAGGACCCGCTTGCGGTGTATCAAACCGTACGCACGGAGCTTGTTGCTCACGATCCCGCGCTCTTGGAAAAACCGGAATTGGTTTTTCTCACCAAAGCGGATGTAGTTTCCGAAAATGAGCTGGAAAAGAAACTGGCGGTTTTAAAAAAGAAAAAGATTACCGCAACGGCCGTCAGCATTCTTGATGACGCATCCGTAAAGCAGGCAGCTGGCGCGATTGCGCGCGCCCTTGGCATGAAATAGCGCTTGACCGGCATCGCATAAGGCCTGTTACCAAATCGCATTCCGCGCCGTATACTATAGGCAACATGAAAATCACCTCGGTAGAAATGATGCATGCGGACGCCGGGTGGCGGCCGTGGTCTTTTGTAAAAATCATGACTGACGAGGGGCTTGTCGGTTGGTCTGAATGCACTGATTCACACGGCTCTCCGCGCGGTATGGCCGGCGTCGTTGAGGATATGAAGCCGCTTCTTATAGGGCAAGACCCCCGCGAGATAGAAAAACTGATGTGGCAGATGCACTCTCGCACACGCCAGAGTCCCGGCTCCATCATTCAGAAAGCGCTCGGCGGAATTGAGAATGCGCTCTGGGACATTAAGGCCAAAGCTTTAGGGGTTCCTGTGTACGCACTTTTCGGAGGGCCGGTCAGAGAAACGCTTCCTTTGTATTGGTCGCACTGCGCCACCTCACGCGTTCGAGCGTGGCAGATGGTGAAAAAACCGCAGATACAAACGTCTGAAGACGTGAAGAAATTCGGCGAGGAAGTGCGAGCATCGGGATATAAGGCGGCAAAAACGAATATCGGAATATTGGGGGACAATCCGCACGTGTACATGCCCGGTTTTTTCAAAAGTGCAGGGGACCCGGCACTGAACGCGGACAAACCCGTTATGGATGCGATAGACCGTTGGGTTGGGGCTCTCACGGAAGCGTTCGGCGATTCGGTGGGGCTTGCGCTTGACCTTAATTTCAATTTTAAAACCGAGGGCTATATAAAAATCGGCCGGATGCTGGAGAAATACAAACTGCTGTGGCTTGAGATAGATACCTATGATGCGGACGCTCTGCGGATGATAAAAGATTCCATACGGATGTCCATCACTTCCTGCGAAAATTTGTATGGCAGAGGCCAATACCGTCCGTACTTTGAACGCCACGCGATGGACACGGCGTCCATAGATATTATCTGGAACGGGTTTGCGGAGTCGGTGCGTATCGCGAACATGGCAGAAACCTATGAAATGAACGTGAGCCCTCACAACTACAACGGACACCTCTCCAGTTTCATCAGCGCGCATTGGGCGGCCTTGGTGCCGAACCTGAAAACAATGGAGATAGACGTGGACGATGTGCCGTGGCGGGAAGATTTGTTCACAGCCGCACCTCAAGTAGTGAGCGGCGAAATGAAAATCCCCACGGCTCCCGGATGGGGATGCGATGTGCGTGAAGACGTTATCCGCGAGCACCCATGGCCGAAAACTTGAACATAGGAATTCTCGGAGTCGGAGCCATTGGTACATTTCTCGCAGCGCTTCTCTCGAGCAAAGGCTTTTCTGTCATTTGTATTACCAAAGAAGAGCAAGTAATTGTTTTCAATAAAAACGGCCTTCGGCTTGAGAGCCCTCTATTTGGAACTATCACTGCACACCCTCGCGCTAAAGCTTCCGTAAGTCAGCCGCTTGATATTCTGTTTGTAACAGTTAAAAGTCCTTTTCTTGAAGACGCTCTTGCGCGAGTACCTCGCGAGCATCTCTCACATGCCGTTGTGATTCCCCTTATGAACGGCATCGGCCACATTGAACGCATCCGCTTTGCCCTAGAAGCTCCTGTTATCGTGGGCACTATAGGTTCGATAGAAGTCGCTCTTGTCGCTCCCGGAATTGTTCATCAAATACTCCCTCAAATACCCCGCGTTGAGCTTGCATCTAATAGTGGAGTCAACACAGAACACATTAAAAAAATCGCCGCACTAGTATCGTCTGTCGGTATAGATACGATTATTCGAAAAACTGAAGCGGAGGTAATATGGAAAAAACTCGTCCGACTTCACGCAACCGCATCGGTAACAGCCCTTTCCCAGAAGTCGGTTGGTGAAGTTTTAAAAGATGTTTCTTTGAACTCACTGCTTCACTGCCTCGTAGAGGAGGGGGTAGCTATTGCTCGCAAAGAGGGAGTAGCAATCACTGTTGAAGAAGTGCTTGCTGATATAGCAAAACTTCCAGAAGACCTTAAAACTTCTCTTCAAAAAGATATCGCGCAAGGCAAGCCTTCAGAACTTGAGGCGATTACAGGAGGCGTGATGAGAAAAGGGCATGCGCTTAGCATTCCTTGTCCTTGCACAGAACAAATATATGCGCTCTTGCATGAGAAGATACGCTCTGGCATAACGAAAGCATGAACACTGATCGCAGAGTACTCGGAATCGTCGGTATCCGTTCAGGCTCCAAAGGAGTGCCGAACAAGAATATCCGTCCGCTTGCGGGGAAACCCTTGGTGGGGTGGATACTGGAGACGGCTCAAAAATCAAAATATATTAACCGTCTTGTGGTCTCGACTGATTCTGAAGAGTATGCCGCGGTTGCACGGATATATGGCGCGGAAACGCCATACCTGCGCCCCGCAGAACTTGCCACAGATACTGCACCCGAATTTCTCTACGTGAAGCATATGGTGGAATATCTCAAAGAGCATGAAGGATATGAACCGGATATTGTGGTTCGCATGATGGCGACCGTTCCCTTGCAGACGGCAGAAGACATAGATGCCGCGATAGAAAAAATAGTGAATGACCCGCAAGCGGACTCCGCGGTCGTGATTGCGGAGGCGCGCCAGCATCCGATGAAAGCGCTGAAAATAATTGATGACGGCGCCGGCGGTAAAAAATTAGTTACGTATTTCACCGAGAGTGGTAGGGAAGTCACACCCTTGGCGCGACAGAAATACGAGAAGGCATACTTCCGCGCAAATGTTATCGCATGCCGGACTCCGGTCATTTACAACACTGACTCACTCACGGGAGACACCGTGCGTCCATACATTATTCCGCAGGAGCGAGCGGTGGATATTGATAGTGAAGCGGATTTTGCCATTGTGGAGGTGCTTTTGCAGAAGTAGCCGTAGGTATTGTATTTTATAGTTTTTGTGATATGGTATTGGAATGTCGAAGGAGGTTTTTCGGCCTAACGATCATAGTAATTTCGACCCGGACTGGGGGGTTATAACCACAGCAGATGCTCAGAAAAAGTACGGTGCACAGGACCCAGAACAAGTTCATACAGCGATACGCGGCGCAGCTAATCTTTTTTTCCCACGCGAGACTGTTGTAGATATTCGTATCCCCAAAAACCGTCTTGAATTTAGTAGTCGCAACTTCCTCGTTCGCCTTTCTAACGCACTTGCCCAGGAGAGGCTTGTGGTTCTGAAGTAGCACGTCAAATTCCCCCGCGAACTCGAGAGTCTTCAAATTTTACGGACCATTACCCGGTACCTTTTTGAGCACAGCCATCCGGTCATGCTTCCCCTTGGAGAGCCAGTTAAGGTTGGTAACGACTATTGGGAATCTTTCGACAATGTCGAAGGCACCGGTTTCCGGGGAACAGCCGTTGAACTCAAAAACGTCGCAACCGCTTTTGCCCGCCTTCATAAAACGCTCGCTTCATACCCTTATCCTAAACACTTTGCACAAAAGGATCTTATGGAGCAACGCCGTCTCTCATGGGATGCGGAAAAGTTTAAAGAAAATGTCTTCAAGTTTGCAGAAAATGAATATGCGGAGACTCTTGCCAAGAACGGTGACAATTTGGAAGACGCTAAAAATAATATTCCTTGGAGTGTCGCTCTCCATAACAATAAGGCGTTGCTTGATAGAATGATGGATGATGTTTCGGCTCACAAAGATACATTAGCCAAAGCGCCGCAACAAGCAACGCATGGCGATCTGCATCCTCACGAAGTTATCATGCGGCCTGATGGTACCGTTGCGACATTCACTGCATTAGGAAAATTGAGCGTTGGTCCTCGTGCGGAAGATGTGGGTATGGCGGTACACCGATTTGTCCGTGAATATGCAGTCAAAGAAAAGGAAAAGGGAGGACGCATGTGGCAGGAGACTGTTCCAGAAGGAGTCAAGATTTTCCTCGATGCCTATCTAGGAGAAAACCCTTTTTCCCCCGAAGAAATTGACTCAATGATGGCTCATGCTACCAATCGTCAACTTGAAAAACTCTACACGCGCGGAAAAGATAATACTCCAAAAGGTCAGTCTCGTAAGCCCGGGGATTCCCGCGCTATCGGCAAATGGCTGGATCTTGCGTTGGAATTGCCCATTATGCGCGATGCAGTTTCGGAATATCAGAAGCGCACAGCCGCCTAGCCTTGTAACTTGCTCTAGAGTTGGTAAGGTAAGAGCAATATGAATGACAAAAAAACGAACCATGTGAATGTAGAACTTTTCCCTATTGAGACGTGGCCGCGGGTATGGGGAGAGGAAGTGCTTCTTGGTCACTCCAAGGGCAAGTACACCCTAAAGATGCTCAAGATGAAAGCAGGAACCAAGGGCGGATTCCAAAAGCACCGCGTGAAGGATGAAACGGGGTATTTGTATTCAGGCACGATGATACTGCGCTTTGACAAAGGAGACAGCAAAGTTTCGGAAATGACGCTTAAGGCAGGGCAGAGTATCTATATTCCGCCCGGCGCTGTGCATCAGGAAGAGGCGATTACCGATTGTGTTATTTTTGAAGCTTCAAACCCTGTGTTTGACGACCGGGTACGCATGGAAGAGGAATATGGGATGAAAATGGACGGGGGGTTGCCTACGACCGAACATCCTCGCGTCGAATAAACGGACTGTTTGTAGTGGTTTCTTTCGGATATTTTGAAACAGATTACTCAACTACCCGCATACAGTAAAAAAATGCTATAGCATTTTTTTACTGTATGTTGCCGGATGGAAAAAGCCATACACGGCGCGTAAAACTTCTTGAAAAAATCCTCCCCCCATGGCCGACATCAGATGTCGGCCATGGGGGGCTTGCGAAGTCCCCCAGGCGCTGTGGAAACCTTTTTGAAGTTCAAATGGTTTGATGTGTGGGCAAAAAACCACTGCCCTTGAAAAAACATTTTTTTCTGGTATCATACCAATTCAATGTCCTCTACGAATAAAAAAGTCTCGCCGACTATACAGGAGCGCTTGCGCGCGGCGACCGAGTGGGTGGATTTAGGCCCGGCTAGGGTTGGGCGGGGCTTTCCTACGTATTTCATCGCGGAAATAGGCAATAATCACAACGGGGATTTTTTCCTCGCGAAAAGAATGATTGAAGAGGCGGCGAAGGCGGGCGCGCACGCGGTCAAACTCCAAAAGCGTTCCATTCGCGACGTGTTCGCGAAAGAACTCATTGACAAGCCGCAGACCAAGGAAGAGGTGTTCGGCAGGACCTACGGCGAATACCGCGAGGGGATGGAGCTCTCGTTCCATGAATTTCTCCGCTTGCGCGACATCGCCAACTCCCACAACGTTGCGTTCATCGCAACTCCCTTTGACATCCCGAGCGTGGATTTTTTGGAAAAAATCGGCGTACCGTTCTACAAAATAGCGTCCTTTGACGTGACGAATCTTCCTTTGGTTGAATACATTGCGAAACTTGGCAAGCCTATTGTGCTCTCAACCGGCATGACCTCCATGGAAGAGATAGACGAAGCGGTGGAGACGATTCTGAAATACCACAACAAGCTCATTATTTTGCACTGTGTCTCGGTCTACCCTTCGGCGGATGAGAATATACACATGAGCACGCTCCTCTCGCTTCAAAACCGCTACCGCCCCTTGCCGGTAGGCTATTCCGGCCACGAACAGGATATTCTGCCGACTCTGGTTGCGCTTGCGCGCGGCGCGTCCTTAGTAGAGCGGCACATCACGCTTTCCAAAAGTATGCCGGGGCCGGACCATAGCACCGTTTCTATAGAACCGCCGATGTTTACAGAGATGGTGCAATCCGCCGCTCGCATCAGGAACCTTTTCGGCACGCCGAGGGCCGAAGTGCTTGAACAGGAGAAAATGACCCGCACCAAACATTCAAAAAGCATCGTCTCTGCCGTTGCCATCCCCAAAGGGACCGTCATCACGGGGGAGATGCTCACCTGCAAGAGCCCCGGCTATGGACTCAAGCCAAAAGATATAGAGCGCATCATTGGAAAGCGCACTACTATAGATATTCCCGCGGATGTCGTCATTCGCGCTGAACACATAGAGTGGAGCGCGTTGAGTATCGATGAGGTTGCTCCGGCAAAAACTGCGGAGTCCGTGCGCCCTCACGGCTCCTCATAAGAGGAAATTGACTTTCAAACCTCCTGCATCTTTTTTCTGATATCATTTTGAAACCGCATGCTCGGTATCTTTCTATCGTTTACGACCGCATTGCTCCAATCGGCTCGCGATGTGTATCTTTCAAACCAACACACACGGGGCATCTCCCATGTACTGAGAGCGTTTCTTTCGCCGATTCTTGTTATTCCCATCATGGGAGCCATTGTTCTTCTGCGGGGGCTCCCGGACATACGGGAAGGATTTTTCTTATATGCCGGAATTCATGCACTCTTGATGGTCGTCGCCAACTACTGCTATATGCGCTCACTCGCGATTGGACATCTTTCCGAAACCCAGCCAATGCTCGCGTTTTCACCAATGCTTCTTCTTATCACGACACCGTTGATGACGAATGATACGGTGACCCCGTTAGGGTGGATAGGCGTTTTTCTTGCGGGCTTGGGAGTCTATGCGACACAACATCCCGGACGTGATCCGATTACGGAGAAACTTGTGTCGTTTTGGAGACCGTTCATCACCATGTGGCGGGTTCCTGGCGTGCTGTGGATGTTTGGGGTTACAGTCATTTTTTCCGTTGCTGCAAATTTGGACAAGCTGTCAACGCTTTCAGCAGACGCTCCAACGTATCTTTTAGTAGACGCTTCGCTTACCGCGCTTATCGCCGGTGTCTTGATACTGCTCGGTGCCGCGTGGGGGCTCCTGCCGCGGCCCTCCCTTCACGAGGCCGGTTTCGCATTAAAAACGCTTGCCCCCGGCGGTCTGATATCCGCCTTCTCGGGACTTACGCAAATGTGGGCGCTGACGCTTATGCCGGTGCCGTACGTCGTAGCCATAAAGCGCCTCTCCATCGTATTTGCAAGCTTGTGGGGTTATTTTGCGCGTCGCGAGCGCGCACCGCACTGGTATCGCATTGCCGGGGTCGTCGCGATATTCTTCGGCATTGTTCTTATTGTTGTATTCGGGAGAATTTAGGCGCCATTACTGTCCGGACTCGGGAATGAGCTCCGCAAGGGTTTGAATCTGCGGCGGGTTTCCCTCGTCCCAATTTTTTCGTTCAGCATCAAAACCGGTAAAGCGTATAAAACGGCATTTTGCTTCCAAGGCCGCTTTGTAATCGGATACGGCATCCCCCACAAAGAGTGTGGCATCGATGGCCGCGCCTTCCCGCTGTGCGGCAATCTCGATATTACGCACCTTGCTTTTGTCGCGTTTCTCGGATGTTTTGCCAAGCACATCTTTAAACAATGCGTGTATGCCCAAGGCATCCGCACTCTCGCGTAGCGCTTCCTCGGGCGTACCAGAGTTCAGATAGAGGGGATAGCGCCTTGAAAGCGTCTCTAATGTTTTATGCGTTTCAGGAGCAATGCCTGCCGCAAGTACCGCTTCCTGCACCAAGCGATTGTATGCTTCCGCGTACCAATCAATCATCTCTTTGCTTTTTGGATATCCGGCGGCATCCATCATATGTTCTATGATCTCGAACCGCGAACCCTTTGCGGTGCCGTCTATCCACACGCGGTGTGCTTCTTTGATGAGGACATCATGATCAAGATTTTTCCATGAGAATCCGTTCGGGTCTTCTGTCGTTTTCAGCAGGCCATGCCATGCCGCGCGCTTCGCGCCTTCGGAATCGACGATAACACCATCGAAATCGAAAACGATAACCTTGATGCCCAATAATAGATTTGTCATGCGCGCCAGCCGGAAACCTTTTCAAGGGGAAACGTTTCGCGGGCAGGGATTTTGATAATCCATAACCTGGCGGTTTGGTTTTCGTCTGTCCAATGCACGTGCGGTTGGCCTTCGGGGATATAGAGTATGTCACCCTCAGAGAGCGTGTATTCCTGCCCGCCGGATATTTCTTTTGCTTTGAGTTCAAGGTCGTTTTGAGAACCATCTGCATTTTTCTTTACATACGGATTCACCAGAGCACCTCCGACGTGAAAATGCACAACCCCATCAATGGCGATCCATAAATCCGCTTCATGGCGGTGTATTTCCGCTTCGTTCACTCCGCGCGGCACATTTTTGTCAACGAGGATGTTTACGGGCACCCCCATATTTTTTGTAAGCGATTTTAAAGGTTCTAGAGTGTATTTACCGTCCTTGAGGGAGGAGGAGGGGAGAGAGAGGATTTCACGAGCGGCGCCGCCTATGTACATCGGAGGACGCAACGCGCTTTTTTCTTGCGATGGGGTGTGCATAAGTTTTTTTCTCTGGATATCGGTATTTTACTAGAGCGGAGACGTTATGGAAAGTTCAGTATTTTGCCCGGAAGTCAATCTCGGGAACACGAGAAGCCCTTGACGTATAACGCACAACGCGCAACCTGGAACGCCGAAGCAGTCCAGAGGTTTTTTAGAACGTTCTACGTTGTGAGTTACGCGTTACGCATTCTTTTTCTTCGCACACGGCCGGCAAAAATATTCTACCTTCTCTTGGTTATATGCTATATGCTATACCCTCCATGCCATACATCCCTACAATCGGCTTAGAAGTACACGCCGAGCTGAAGACGCGGACAAAGATGTTTTGTTCTTCCAAGAACGATCCGGACGAAGTGCGTCCGAATGTAAACGTCTGTCCTGTCTGCATGGGATTCCCCGGCACTCTGCCAGTTC
>Ga0209542_10017882_pt1 | contig 11544 bp, 6 predicted proteins | sample RifCSPhighO2_01_FD_184028 | JGI IMG/M metagenome (GOLD analysis project Ga0209542, IMG submission 184028) | Soil microbial communities from Rifle, Colorado - Rifle CSP2_plank highO2_0.1 (SPAdes) (version 2) | ecosystem: Environmental > Terrestrial > Deep subsurface > Rock core/Sediment ...
TCAAAGAAATAATTTTCCAATCAATCTGTCTTTCTTTAAAATACAAAGAAATATACAAAACATAAACAACTAAAACTAAACCTAATAATGATGGTAATCTACCTTGTTTTAAGATAGCGCCAACTAACATAGGACTAGCAAATACAAGTAAAAAAAACAAAACCTGCTTAATTCTATTTGCAATTCCAACTTCTTTACAAACCAAATAAATCCCAATAGCACCAAGAATATACATTAAAATCATTGAAATATATGACGCTAAAATTACATCATTTACTAATTTATAAATAGGATAAGTAAAAAATACCCATCCAGGCGGATAAGTATTAAATAAAATAAAACCATTGTACCAATTAGGAACATTAGCTAGATATCCATAAACATCAAAAAAGTACAATAATGAAACATAAGCAGATAAATCATTAGTAATATCTAAAGGAAAATAGGTAATCCATTTACTTGCATCAAATAATCTATGTATAAAATTTAACCCCAATAATATAATTCCAAACAAAAAGATTTTATCCGAATTCTTCATTTTAACCAATTAAAGTGGGTATAAGGAAGATTTAAATAAGTAACTAAAAATAAAGTAATATTTAATCATTTTTTTGAAGTAATAAAAATAATACCGCAATCTTAATAAAAACAAGGATAAGAATTAAAAAAAATGTTCTCAGAAAATCAATTAATAAAAAATAGAGCTATAAAAGTTCATTCAGTAATTATTCAATTTATTAAAGATCATAAAAAACAAATAATCTATAGTCTATTAATATTGATACTTATTCTTAGTACTTATATTCGGACACTCAATATCGAATCATTAGAAGGAAAATACCCTCTAGAATCAGACCCATTCCTTTTTTTAAGATACACAAAAGAGATTGCAGAAAAAGGAACACTAAATGAAATAGATCACATGCGTTATGCACCTATAGGATATAATACTTCAGGCGAAAATACACTTCTCTCATATGTTATGGTTTATTTGTACAAATTTATTAAACTATTTAATCCAAACACAACAATAGAACAAGCTGTATTCATTTACCCAGTAATAGCTTTTGCACTTACATTATTAATTTTCTTTTTTTTAGTTAAAAAATTATTTGAAGAAAAAACAGCAATATTAGCAACTGCATTTTTGGCTGTAATACCAAGTGTAACACTATATAGAACAATGTACGGTTTTGCAGATAAAGAAGCTCTAGGAATATTATTAATGATCCTATCATTTTACTTTTATATTACTGGATTACAAAAAGAAAACATAAAACAAAAATTAATTTATGGAACACTTGCAGGAATTTCTACAGGTTTAATGAGTTTAATTTGGGGTGGTTTCCAGTTTGTCTTAGTAACAATAGCACTATTTACATTTATAGAATTATTAACTGAAAGAATAAAATTAGAAAATTATTATGTTCACTTAACATGGTCATTATTTACAATTTATTTCCTAACAAAATCAAGATATGAACTAAAAATTTTACTTGAATCTACCACAATAACATTAGTAATATTAAGTTTAATTGTATTCACTTTCTATTATTTAATTTTGAAATTCAAACCAGAAATAAAAACCAAATTAGAAAAATATTTGCCAATAAGTATCCTAAGTTTACTAATATCATTTATTTTAGGAATTTTAGGCGGATCAATTGTTCAAGGACCATCATTTTTAATTCAACAAATAACAAATTTAATCTCACGATTTACCACACCAATAGGAACATCTACATTAATTCAAACAATTTCAGAAGCTCAAACAGCTACATTTTCATTTTGGTGGAATCAACATTATTATTTATTAATTATTTTTATTATAGGAGCAATAACTCTTTTCTACACAACAATTAAAGATATAAATTTTGAATTTAAAAATCCAAATCAAAAAACAAAATATCACAAATTTTATTTAATAATAATATTTAGCCTAATCATTTTAGGAATAATCTTTACAAATGAAAACAACACATTAATTTCGAAAACACTTTTCAATTTACCAATACTAATTTTTGGTATATATAGTTTAGTAATCCTCACCTATGGTTTTTACAAAGACAAAGATCTGATTAAAGAAATTCAAAAAATAGATCAAAAATATATTTTTATATTAACATGGCTGATTATTTCTATGGTAGCTGCAAAAGGCGCAGTAAGGTTATTCATAATCACAACGCCAATTATCGCACTAATTTCATCATATTTAATTATAAAAATGTATAATTATACAGTAAATTCAAATAATAAATTATTTAAAAAATTAGGAATAGTAATTTTACTCATTGTTCTAATTTTCCCATCAAATGTTTTTTCTTTAGACACAAGAGGAAGCCTTCTAAGTCTAACATCAGCGAGCTTATCTTATGCAAAAAAAATACAACCTATTATAACATTACAATGGAGATCAGCAATGGATTGGTTACAACAAGTCACACCTGAAAATTCAATAATTGCAAGTTGGTGGGACTATGGTTACTGGATACAAACAGCAGGAAATAGATCTACAGTTTTAGACGGCGGTAATGCAATTGGTTATTGGAATTATTTAATGGCGCGACAAGTTTTAACTTCAAATAGTAGTATAGAAGCATTAGAATTTCTAAAAACACACAATATTACACATTTAATAATCTCAGGAGAAGATATAGGAAAATATAATCCCATTTCATTTGTAGGATCGGATAATAAAGATAGATATTCAACTTTTGTACCCTTACTTGTACTTCCAGAATATACCAAAGTTTCACAAGATACCATTTTTTATTATTTTAGAAATGATATCAAATTAGATGAAGATTTCAAATTTAATAATAAAATTTATTCAAAAGAAAAATCAAAAATCGTAAACATAATCCTACCGACAACAATCACAAATAATGAAATCAAATTCAATCAACCAAAAGCGACAATTTCAATAGGTACACAAACAGATATAATTCCCTTAGAATGTTTATTTTATCAAAAAACAGAAATAACTTTCAGTGAACCTGGATTAAAAGGTTGTCTAATGATAGTTGATTATGCAGATAAAAATGGTAAAGGTAAAGGCATTAAATCAGGTATTTATATCTCACCTAAATCCAGGAATACCTTATTTACAAATTTATATTTATTTGAAAAAGAAATAGGAGGTTTCAATTTAATTTACTCAAGCAAAGAATACAGTCCAGAAATAACTTTTTATCTACCAACAATAAATTTGTTAGGACCAATAAGAATTTGGGAAATTAATTATCCTGAGAATATTAAAACCAAATCAGAATACTTATTAAAAGAAGATCCAACAGGTAAAAGCCATTAATTCAAAATGTTACCAGAAAATATAAAAAATAAAAGTAAATTAATTTACCCCATAATATTAGAATTTATTAAAGATCATAAAAAACAAATAATTTATAGTCTATTAATAGTGATACTTATTCTTAGTACTTATATTCGGACACTCAATATCGAATCATTAGAAGGAAAATATCCCCTAGAATTAGATCCATTCCTTTTTTTAAGATACACAAAAGAAATTGCAGAAAAAGGAACACTAGATGAAATAGATCACATGCGTTATGCACCTATAGGATATAATACTTCAGGTGAAAATACCCTTCTCTCATATGTTATGGTTTATTTATACAAATTTATTAAACTTTTTAATCCTAACACAACAATAGAACAAGCTGTATTCATTTACCCAGTAATCGCTTTTGCACTTACATTATTAGTTTTCTTTTTTTTAGTCAAAAAATTATTTGATGATAAAACAGCCTTAGTTTCAACAACATTATTAGGCATAACACCCAGTATAACCCTATATAGGACAATGTATGGTTTTGCAGATAAAGAAGCTTTAGGATTATTATTAATGATCTTATCATTTTACTTTTATATTACAGGATTACAAAAAGAAAAAACAAAATCAAAATTAATCTATGGATCTTTAGCAGGAATATCAACAGGAATTTTAGTTTTTATCTGGGGAGGTTTCCAATTCGTATTAATAATAATTAGTACATTTATTTTAATCGAATTATTAACAGAAAGAATAAAATTAGAAAATTATTATGTTCATTTAACATGGTCTTTATTCACGCTAATAATGTTAATAACAAGCAAAAAACATACATTTGTAGGAACATTAAAATCAACACCGATATTTAGCCTACTTTTATTAGTTACACTAGCATTTACAGTATATTATTTAATATTAAAATTCAAACCAAAAATAAAAAACAAATTAGAACAATATCTACCAACCAGTTTTTTAAGTTTAATAATCTCAATTTGTCTAGGAGGTCTAGGTGGGTCAATTATTTTAGGCTCTTCATTTTTAGTTAACCAAACCAAAAGCATAATCTCAAGGATAACCAATCCAATAGGAACATCAACATTAATTCAAACCATTTCTGAAGCAGAAACATCAACAATTAATGATTGGTTAAAATATCACAATTATTCTTTATTTTTATTTATAATTGGAGCAATAATTCTTTTTTACATTATGATTAAAGACTTAAATTACGAATTCAAATCAAAAAAAAGTTTTTTAAAATCAAATCAACATCAAAAATTAACAAAAAGTTTAAAAAAACATAAACTCTATTTAACATTCATATTCGCATTATTAATTTTAGGAATAATTTTTACACGATTAAATAATGATGAAATTTTAAATGGAAGTACATTGATTTCACAAATACTTTACATCTTACCAATGGTAATATTTATAATTTATGCTTTAACAATCTATATATATGGTTTCTATAAAGATAAAGATCTCATTAAAGAAATACAAAAAATAAACCAAAAATACATTTTCATATTCACATGGCTAATTATTTCATTAATAGCAGCAAGAGGAGCAGTAAGATTATTTATAATTGCAACACCAGTTATATGTTTAACCATTTCATTTTTAATTAATCAAATCTATAATTTTACAATTAATACCAATGAAAAATTATTTAAAAAAATTGGAATTTTTATTTTAATAGCAATTTTAATTTTTCCATCAAATGTATTTTCTACAAATACAAAAGGTAGTTTCCTAAGTTTAATATACAAAAGTAAAGAAATTGCTGAAAATTCAAAACCACAATTTGATATTCAATGGCAATTGGCAATATCATGGTTAAAAGAAACTACACCCAAAAATTCAGTAATTGCAAGTTGGTGGGATTACGGTTACTGGATACAAACAGCAGGAAATAGATCTACAGTTTTAGATGGTGGTAATGCAATTGGTTATTGGAATTATTTAATGGCACGACAAGTTTTAACTTCAAATAATAGCATAGAAGCATTAGAATTTCTTAAAACACATAATGTTACTCATTTAATAATTTCAGGAGATGACATAAATAAATATCATGCAATTTCACGTATAGGCTCAGACAATGACGATAGATTAAATAATTTTAAACCCATATTAGTTGTCCCACAATATTCAAAAAAATCAGGAAATAATATCTTATTTTATTTTTCTAACATTATAACTTTAGATGAAGATTTAAATTTTAAAAATAAAGTTTATTTAAAAGATAAAGCTCAGATTGAAAGTATAATATTATCAGCAACAATTACAAATGATGGAATAAATTTCCAGCAACCTAAGGCAACAATTTCTATGGGCGCACAAACAGATACAGTCCCATTAGAATGTTTAATTTACAAAAAAAAGGAAATCAAATATAATGAACCAGGATTAAAAGGTTGTCTAATGATAGTTGATTATGCAGATGAAAAAGGTAAAGACCCAAATATAAAATCAGGTATTTATATCTCACCTAAATCTAGGAACACATTATTCACCGAATTATATTTATTTGAAAATGAAGTTGAAGATTTTAATTTAATTTATTCCAGTCCTGAATATAACAAACAAATTACTTTTTATGTCCCACAATCACTTTTCTTAGGACCAATCAAAATCTGGGAAATAACATACCCAGAAAATATCAAACCTAATGAAAAATATTTATTAAAAGAAGATCCAACAGGTAGAATACATTAATGAATCAAGAAAAAATTAATAATTTTGTTAAGAAATATGTAAACTATATAATTCTAGGATTTTTAATTTTAGTCGGATTATATATAAGATCAAAATCTATCCCTATTTTAAAAGGAAAATACCTAATAGAACAAGATGCTTACTTGTTTTTAAGATATACAGAATATATTGTAGAACATGGAAAAATAATGTCTTTAGATCTAATGAGAAATTATCCAGCAGGTTTTGATCCACAAGGAGAAAATATTCTAATCTCCTATATCCTTGCATATTTTTACAAAATAATCCATTTTTTTATCCCAAATTTAACAATTTCAGAATTAGTTATATTATACCCTTTATTAACATTTATTATTAGCATAATCTTATTTTATTTATTAGTTAAAAAATTAACAAATTCAAAAATAAGTTTAATAGCAACTGCATACTTAATTGTAATTCCACCCTTCATTCAAAGAACAATGGCCGGTTTTTCTGATAAAGAACCAATGGGAATTTTGTTAATGTTCCTTACATTTTACTTATACATTACGGCCTTACAAAGTAAAACAATAAAACATGAAATTTGTTTTGGAATATTAGCTGGAATATCAACAGGGCTCATGGGTCTAATTTGGGGTGGTGTCCAATTTGTATTAATAATTATTCCAATGTTTGTATTAATCGAGTTGATATTAGATAGAATTACAAATAAAGAAATTTACATCTATATTCCGTGGATTTTCTTTTCAATTTTAATTTTAACTACATTAACTCAAAGATACCCAGCAGAAGTTTTATTTAAATCAATAAGTATAACGTTAGGGTTTTTTATATTAACATGGTGTATTATTTATTATTTAATAATTAATTACAAAATTAAGAAATTAGAAAAATATGACCAAAAATTACCTAAAAATATTCAAGCATTGATTATTACAATAATTTCTGGAGCAATATTTAGTAGTTTAATCTTCTCTCCAACGTTTTTAATTAACAATATTTTAGATTTTTTAAACAAATTAATTAATCCAATAGGTAAATCTAGACTTATTAGTACTATTAGTGAAGCTCAGAAAACTTATATAGTGGATTGGTTAAAAGAAATAGGAAATTCTTTTTATTTAATAATTATAAGTGCAATACTCTTATTTTATAATTTAGTAAGACCTATTACAAAATATAAATCCCATCTTACAATTATATTTTCAATAACATTAATTTCAATATTATACACTCATTACTCACCAACATCAGAATTCAATGGTCAAACTTCAATATCTCTAGCAATATATCTAACAAGTATTTTTTTATTTGCATTAACATTATTAACTATATATTTAGTAGGATATTTTAAAGATAAAGAACTAATTTCACAAATTAAAGAAATTAATACTAATTACATGTTTATATTTGTCTGGTTTATAGCATCATTAATTTCAGTTAGAGGTGGTATAAGATTACTATTTGTTATAAGTCCGGTAATTACAATATTGTTTGGATACACAATTAAATACATATATGATTATATATTTAAGACTGAAAATAATACCAAAATAATAATAGGCTGGTTAATTTTAATTACGATAATATTAACACCGAGCACAGTATTATCAATAGATACAAGTGGTAGCCTATTAAGTTTTTCTACATCTATGTTTAATTTTAAAATTGATAAGCAATTAACAGATCAATGGATAAATGCATTACTTTGGATAAAAGATAATACCCCTGAAAATTCAGTAATCGCAAGTTGGTGGGATTATGGTTATGGGATACAAACAGTAGCAGAAAGACCAACAATATTAGACGGAGGTAATACATTAGGTGCATGGAATCATCTTTATTCAAGAAAAGTTTTAACTAATAATAACAATACTGAAGCATTAGAATTCTTAAAAAGCCATAACGCATCTCACTTAATAATTAATTATCGAGAAATCCAAATTTATAATTCCTTTTCCTTATTAGCTTCAAATAAAGATTTAGATAAAGAATCCAATATCTATAAATTAGAATTAAAAGAAATTAAAGAAACAAGAAAAGGTAAATCCTACTATTTTAATGGTGGAATTCCTACAGATGAAACTTTTAACTACAATAAAGAAACTTTTCTGAAAGGAACAACAGGAATTCCAATGATCAAAATTGATGTAATAGAAGAACAAAATCAAACTAAATTTATGCAACCAATAGCAATTTTCTTAAAAAACAATAAAAATTATGAAATTCCATTAAACTGTTTATATTACAATAACAAAAAGGAAATTTATAATAATGGAATAGATTCATGTTTATTACTAATTCCTAGCATCAGAAATGATGGAACAATATTTCCATTAAGTATTGGATTATATTTATCTCCAAAAGTAAAAAACACATTATTTACAAATTTATATTTATTTGAAGAAGAAGTAGAAGGTTTCAAATTAATATATAATGACGAGTCATTAAATTTCAATTTAGGTTATTATGCACCACAAAGTATAATTGTAGGCCCAATTAAGATTTGGGAAATAAGTTACAAAGATACTAAATTTGTTGGTAAAAATTTAATTAAAAGTTACCCAAAAGATGTTCCACATTAAATTACCAGTTAACACAAAATTTATTAAAACATCCAATACTTCAATAACATGCTAAATAATATCAAAAATTTAATTATTAACTTTTTCAAATTTGATAATTTAAAACTATTCATAGGTTATATGATCTGTGGAGCAATTGCAACCTTAGTTGATCTAGGATTCCTATACCTATTTACAGAATTTTTCAAAATCTGGTATTTTTATTCAGCTTTTTTTTCATATTTATTAGGATTAATTACAAGTTACAATTTAAACAAACATATCCTATTCAAAAATAAAAGCAAACAAGTAGTAAAACAATTTGGTTTATTTACAATAATATTATTAGTAGGATTAGTATTAAATCAAGCAATACTTTATACATTAGTTGAAGTATTTGATTTATGGTATGTCTTAGCAAAAATAATTACAGCAGGTATAGTAGTATTTTGGCACTTCTTTGCAAATAAGAATCTAACATTCAAAATATTTACTTGATATCATAAACTAATATAGATCCACCAATTAAATCAATAGGTTCATGTTCATACAACCAAGAATAACAGGTTAAATCAGGTCCATCTTCTCTATAATTTCCATTATATGATGCCCCTTGTAACACAGCAGCACTAATTACAATCAAACCTTTTGTAGGAGTACAATCAATTAATTCATAATTAATATTCCTATATTCCGGTTTTTCAAGTCCATGATAATGCAGTTTGATCCTATCAATATTATTTATTTCCATATATTTTTGAATATGTTTCATATCCTGGCCAATATCAATATTATCAGATCCTAAATATCTGTACCCATCCTTACCAACAAATTCATTAAAATAAGATACATAAAACGGATATGTTGTTAAGTTAGCAATAATTAACCAAATACCTAATCCGTATAATACAAAAGTCCAAGTTTTTCTCCATTTAAATTTCAAATTTACAATCTTAGATGAAAATACAAATAAAAATGGTAAGATGAAAATTAAATGTCTAATTCCAGAATTAATTTTTGAAACAAAAATAAACATGAACAACCATAAAATAATAGGAATAAGTAAATAAAATTCATTTTTAAGATTATGATTCCTACATTTTCTAAAGAAAATAAAAGATAAGAGAATAAAACTTAAAATTGCAATTGGTAATTTAAGTAATAATAATATAAAATAATAAGAAATCGTACCTTGATCTATTGACCATTCTCCAAACAAGAAAGTAGTCCTCCCCTTATAACCACCACCCTGCATATGAGAGTAAAGAGCTTGAAGAAAATTTCTTCCAGGTACAGGCATTTCTGTTACACTAAATTTCACAACACCACGAACTTTAGATTCACTATCAAAATACTGATCCAGAATTTTTTCTAATCTCTGTTCACTTCTATATTCTTTTGATGTTGTAGCCTGATAAAAAACATCATTTGTATCATAAAAAGGACGCATATCACGTACATGAACAACAGTTAAAACAACAAATGATAAAATCACAAATGTGAAAAATACTTTTCCTAATTTTTTAAAATTATTAAATGAAATATTTGAGTTAAATAAAATATAAGCTAAAATAAAAATAAAAATCATAAATAAACCTGTAATCTTTGCAGATATAGATAATCCAAAAAGCAAAGCACAAATTAAAAGATATTTATTCTCATTATTGTTAAGATATTTCCAAAAATAATAAAATGAAATAAAGCCCAATCCAGCAGACAATAAATCAGGATTAGCAGAAACACTCCATGCTAAAATTGTAATACAAAAAGTATATAAAAAAAGAGCAAACAATCCAGCTTTCTCACCATACAATTCTTTTGCCCATTTATAAACATAGTAAGCCAAAACTAATGAAAAAAGTATAGATCCGATTCTTGACCAAAAAGTTATCAGATCTAAGTTATTAGATCCATAATACAAAAATTTACCTCTTGCATCATTGTAAATATGATTTATCTCTGAATAAGGTAAAAGTTCAACATTCAAAAAAAGTAAAGGAAATGCACTTATCACACTAGATAAAATTGGTTGTAATGAATTAAATGTTTGACCATCCTTAAGATAATACAATCCGCTAACAAAATAAAGAGGTTCATCCCAAGTTACAGATTTATTTATATTACTTCCAATCATAAGTACAAACATAACGACAAAAAGAAAATAAAAAAATAAATTATGAAGTTTCATATTATCTCCTCAATTTAATCCTAAGTTTAATTAAGCGAAGTAACATCTTAAATGGATCAGTTATTTTAAGTTTTGAAGCTTCCCTGTGTTCCCATACCAAAGGCAATGAATAAATTCGTAAACCTTTATTTTTTATTTTATAAAAAAGTTCAACATCAAAAACCCAACCATAATCATAAAGTTCATAAAACAAATCCTTAGCAACTTGTCTTCTAAATCCTTTAAATCCACATAAATTATCATATCTATTATTATTAAACAAAATACGAACATACAAATTAAACAACCCACCTGTTAATTTTCGTAACAATGGTTGATGAACATGAGAATCTTTTGAAGATCGATCACCAACAACTACATCATAATCATTTAATTTTTCAATCATATAAGGTATTTGATCAGGATGAATTGAACCATCAGCATCAATAAAAATTATTTTTTGCCCATTACAAACTTCAACACCTTTCTTGACAGCCCAACCCTTACCACAATTTTGATTATAAGTAACAATTTTCAAATTAGAATTGGTTTCTGCAGCTTTCATCATAACATCAATAGTATTATCAGTAGAACCATCATTTACTAAAATCAATTCATATCCTTTTTTACTTCCTAAAAAATCTAAACATTCCTTAAGAAATGGAGGTAATCTTTGATCTTCATTAAATGCAGGAACAATTATTGATACTTCATATTCATTCAAATTAAACACCTTTATTAAAATTCTTAATTAAATCATTTATTTAAAAACTTTATCATATTAATTAAACATATCCTAAAGGATTACCACCATAAAC
>Ga0209542_10017883_pt1 | contig 11543 bp, 10 predicted proteins | sample RifCSPhighO2_01_FD_184028 | JGI IMG/M metagenome (GOLD analysis project Ga0209542, IMG submission 184028) | Soil microbial communities from Rifle, Colorado - Rifle CSP2_plank highO2_0.1 (SPAdes) (version 2) | ecosystem: Environmental > Terrestrial > Deep subsurface > Rock core/Sediment ...
AAGCGGGTCCTGTCGTGACCTATCGTGGCATTTGCGGCCGTGATAAGTCTCTCCATCATCAGCTTTGAGGCGCCGAGGACCGAAGAAGGGTCAGCTGCTTTGTCGGTAGATATGGCGATGACCTTGGCCACATTATTGCGCAGCGCAATATCAACAACATTTTGTGTACCGATTATGTTGGTCTTTACGGCCTCAAAGGGATTGTATTCACAAATTGGCACATGCTTGAGCGCTGCAGCATGAAAACAGATGTCAACTTTGCGAAAAGCAAAGTCGGTACGTTCTTTGTCACGGACATCACCGACCAAAAAGCGCAGACGATCATCAGGGCCGAGCTCATTTTTCAGTTCGTGCTGCTTGTGCTCGTCGCGGCTGTAAATACGAATCTGCTTGGCACTTGTCCTTAATAGTTGGCGAACAATCTCAGACCCGATGGTGCCGGTACCACCAGTTACGATAACTATCTTTCCGTGAAGTTCTTTCACCCCGTTAGAAGCCGTCATATTTTTCGATAGTGTATAAAGTTAAGGTAATGATCAATTTTCCCGAAGCTTCTAACGGGGTTCATGTTTTTCGATGACTTTTTTAAGTCGTGCAGCGATTTCTTTCAGGTCATTTTTGCTCAATCCGATATAGAAGGGGAGGGCGAGCGTAGAGCGGCTGGCAGCCTCGGATACCGGGTATGTACCTTCTTTATACCCCATATCGCGGTAAAACTGAAAGGTGTGAATGGATGGTAAATAGGGCTTGGAGTGCACACCCGCTTTCAAAAGATCGAGGATTATTTTGTCGCGGTCGAGCCGGGGATTGTTGAGGCGCACCACATAGACAAAGTACGTGTTGGTCGAGCCCGGTGCCGTGTAGGGGGTGGTGACCAGGTCGGCGAGCGGCTTCAGGGCCTCTGCATACCACGTACCGAGCTCGATGCGTTTCTTGATGAGAAAATCGATGTTTTCGATCTGCGCGAGACCGAGCGCGGCGCTCATCTCATCCATACGGTAATTGAAACCAAGGCGGTCGTGATCGAGCCACTGCATATTTGGTGCGCGACCCTGATTGCGTAGGGAGCGGCACAGTTCATTGACTCTTGCATCGTTGGTAACTATCATCCCACCTTCGCCGGTCGTCATTTGTTTGTTCGCATAAAAAGCGAATACGGCGGATTGGCCAAATGTGCCGGCATACTTCCCGCTGTACGTTGCCAGAAGTGATTCGCACGCGTCTTCGATAACGATGAGGTTGTGTTTCCTGGCAGTGCGCATTATCTCATCCATGTTCGACGGCTGGCCGAATATATGTACGGGCATGATGGCCTTGGTTTCCTTCGTAATCCGGTGCCCAATATCTTTTGGATCCATGTTGTAGGTTTTCGGATCGATATCAGCAAATACCGGCTTTGCTCCCACATAGAGGATCGAATTGGCAGAAGCGACAAAAGTAAACGGCGACGTAATGACTTCGTCGCCGGGACCGATATTGGCGGCTATGAGCGCGAGATGCAGCCCCGCAGTCCCGTTTGATACCGCGCAGGCATATTTGACCCCCATCTTTTTTGCGAACGCTTTTTCAAAGCGTTCCAGAAAGGGGCCGATGCTCAAAACGCCGGAGCGGAGTGCTTCAAGTACGTAACGCTCCTCTTGTTTACCTATGTAGGGCCGTGCGGTAGGGAACCGTTTCTTCTGTACCGATTTCGGGCGCTTCATGTAGAAAAAACTATAACCTAATTTTTGACTTTTTCAAGTTTCTCCGGGCCGAGTGTTCTGACGCAATCGCACAACAGAGGGCTTTGTTGCACCCGCATATAAACTCGGCTATTGTTCGTTGAAAGGACTTCAATTTATGTATGTGCGTTAAGAATTTGAAATGAAAAAGGCGAATGTATTGGTAACGGGGGCGGGCGCAGTGCTAGGGCAGGGAATTTTGCGGTCACTCCAACTCATGGCTGACCGTCCCCGGATCGTTACGGCAGATCCCGATGTTCGGGCTGCCGGACACTGGATCGGCGACAGTGGACATGTCATCCCGATGGCCAAGGATCCGGCATATGGAAAGGCCATCGAGTCGTTGATAAAAAAAGAGCATATTGATGTAATTTTTGTAGGGACAGATGTCGAATTGGAGTACTTTGCCAAGAATAAAGGGCATCTAAAAGCTCTCGGCGCGACCGTCGTCGTTTGCCCTCCTGCTGTTGTGGAAATAGCCGATGACAAATGGCTCACAATGCAATTTTTGAAAGATAACGGATTTCCCTATCCGCGCTCGGCGCTCTCTCTCGATCACAAAGCGTGCGCCGCCTTAGCGGAAGAATGTGGATTTCCACTCTTCGGAAAGCCGCGAAAGGGGGCCAGATCGATAGGAGCAAAGATCATTGAAACATCGCAAGATTTCGAAGCACAACAATTAAAAAAAGACATGATCTTTCAGGAACTCTTGCCGGGTGACGATGGGGAATTTACCGCGGGCTGTATCGGTGTAGGCGGTACGGTATGCGGCGTCGTCGTATTGCGGCGCGATTTGCGCGACGGAAACACCTATAGAGCATACTTCGATGGGAGCAACAGGTTTGAAAAAGATATTGTTGAAGTCGCGACAAAGCTTGGTATAGAGGGGCCGTGCAATTTTCAATTTCGCGTAAAAGACGGCAAGCCCGTGATTTTTGAGATCAACGCGCGGTTTAGCGGGACTACGCCGCTGCGTGCAATTTTTGGCTTCAATGAAGTGGAGGCGCTGTTGAATACGATAATGACAGGAGAACCCATACAAAAGCCTATACTGCGCTCCGGCGCCGTATTTCGGGCGTGGTCGGATATATTCGTGGACAGCGCACAGTTGTCTGATTTTGAATCAAAATCCAAATTGGAGGATCCGAACGCGGAATCCGTCCCGTTTATTATAAAAAGATCATGAGGGTCCTCTTATTCGGCGGCGACGGTTTTTTGGGCACGGCTATAAAAAAAGCTTTGAGTGGAAGCGGGCATACTATTGCCGGTGTTCCTCGGATAGACATCACGGACTACGCCAATTTCAAAGAGTTGCCGACTGATGTGGATGTCGTCATCAACTGCGCGGCAAAAATTCCATCTACGGCGCCGATCCAATATGCAGATATGGAGAGGGTAAATGCGGGTGGCGCAAAAAATGTCGCACAGTGGGTATCGACCAACAACATAGGTCGTCTCATTCACTGTTCGACCGCGTCCATACTAGTAAGACCGGATAATAAGTATGCGATCTCCAAGCGCAAAGGGGAGGAGGAAGTATTAAAAATCCTGCCGGACGCAACGATAGTGCGTTTTTCGGCTCTTTATGGTGAAGGTATGAAATGGTTTGGAGTCATACCCACTTTTATTGACTCGGCGCTCGCAGGGGAAAAACTTCAGGTCTCGAGCGGCGCACGGGCCGACTTTCTTCATGTGCATGATGCGGCGAGAAGTATCGTATGCGCAGTGGAAAAAAGGACGCCGGGTATTGTACATGTGGCGTCAGGTGTGGAAACGTCTATAGTTGAACTGGCTTCGATTGTCTTGTCGGCCGCTCCCAAGGCGCAGGCGAGCATTGAAATCATCGATTCTCCACTTTCAAGCGCAATCATCGATACCACCAGAATGAAAAAGGAATTGGACTTTGAGCCGTCAATATCGATTCAAGATGGGATACAGAGGATAATTCAGTCTAAAGTCGTATGAGGATCGGCGTTATTTCTGATGCGCACGGAAACCTGGAGGGATTTGAGGCCTGTCTCGCAGATATGGGAAAAGTCGATAAATTGATTTTTTCCGGAGATCTGCTCGGATACTATTTTGACGGGGCGAAGATATTGAGGCGACTGCGCTCCCTAAGAGCAGAATGTATCTTGGGCAATCATGATGAATTTTTTCTTGTCCATCAGGGGTTGAAGGAGAGTAGTCGAATGAAAATACCTGATAAGCAAACATATTTTGAAAAATATGGTCCATCACTGCGTCGCGTTGCAACCGAACTAACAGTCGATGAGGTCGATTGGCTCGCATCTTTGCCGTACGAATTGACCGTAGAAGCAGATAAAAAACGCATCCTCGTTGTCCATGGAAGCCCGTGGTCACCGGATGAATATATTTATCCCGATTATCCGCATTTTGAAAAGTTTAGTGGAATTAATGCCAACCTGGTGGTGATGGGCCACACTCATTACCTGATGGTCAAAACGATCGGGAATGTGACGCTGATAAATCCTGGTTCATGCGGGCAGCCGAGAGATGGCGATCGGCGCGCATCATACGGAATAATCGAAATAGATAACGGAATTGTATCGTGCTCCACACATCGGGCCACGTATTCTCAGGAAAATGTATTAAAACAATGCCGCGAATTTGCGCCGCATGTGTCACTCTTAACGTCACTCCTCCTTCGGAAAAAATAAATACTTATTGAGAATTTCGGGGCGGGAGAGTTCGCGTGCTAAGATCTCGGCGATTCGAACGCCCGCACCCGTTTTTCCGTACGGCGAAGAGAACGCTTTACCGCCCTGTTTTTTCTTGAGATCGATCGCGCCGTGTATCGAACGCTCGATCTCCGACTCATCGTATGAGGTGTGAATAACGCTCTCGCCGTGTTCGCGGCCCTTTTGGCGATCGCCTATGTTTACCGTCGGCGTCCCGAGATAACTCGTCTCGACGATGCCTGCGCTCGAATTACCGATGAGCGCGTCGCTTTCTTTGACCGCGCTCATATAGACAGCGCGCGGCAGCGATTTGATGACATGATATCGCGGACCCTTCAGTTTTTGTATCGTTTCGACGAACATTTCCGTGCCTGTGTCGCTATTCGGATAGAGAACAATCTTTTCATGCTCTGGAAATTTTTCCAGTGCGCGCATTGTCGCTGTGATCTGTTCCGGAAGCGGCGTAGGGGCAAACGCTGCGGGGTGCTGCACAACAGTGAGCCATGCCCGTGCGGGGTCGAGGTGTAATTCTTCTGCGACATGTGTCCTATCGGACAACGTTTCTTTTTCCAAGATATCCAAAACCACGGTACCGATCTCAAAAATGCGCCACGACTCTTCTCCCATAGCACGTATGCGCAGAGCGCTCTTGTGTGTACCTGGAAAGTGAAGATGCGCCATTTTAGTGATCGTATGACGAATGGTTTCGTCGACACTTGGGCCGCTGATGTCCCCGCCATGAATATGTGCGACCGGTATATTGAGATGCGTGGCAACGATGGCTGCAGCAAGAGGCTCATCGCGATCTCCGAGGACGAGCACACAATCGGGTCGCTCATTCATGCAATGATCGCGGATCCCGTCGATCTCCTGCGAGAGGCTCTGGAGCATGTCACTCCCATCTCTGACGGGCACCACGCAATCGATCGTATAGCCGTCCTTTTTGATCCACTCTTGCGTGTTGCCGTACGACTTGAGCGTATGCATTCCGGTCACGAGGAGCTTCAAATCGAGATCTTGGTGTGCACGTATGGCATCCATTGTGGAGCGAAGTTGCCCATATTCGGCACGGGTACCCGTAACTACAAGAATTTTCTTTTTCACCCCGTTAGAAGCCAGCATATATTTTTGTTAGCGTGTAAACAGCTGCAATTTTGGCGAATTTCTCGAAGCTTCTAACGGGGTTCATAATAATTCGTTTACTGGTGATCCTATAGGAAGTATTCACTTCTGATAATCTTTCTTCTGAATGAATTCGTCGGGCTCAATATCCTGGGTCGCTTTTTTTCCCAGTGCCTCCCAATAAAATTTTGGAGGAAGTCCTCCTTGCGGACGCTTGATCGCGAGATTTTCCTTTGTGAACGAATCTCCCTTGGAAATACGCGTCCGTGCGACGAGGCTTTTGAGTACGAGTGGCATGTATGGCCGCGCAGAAGCAGCGATGGTTTTCTTCGAAGAACCGAGAGTCGTCTCGGTGTCGCGAATTTCCTGCACGTACTTTTTAAAATCCTCCGGATTCGACGATGCCTTATGGTCCGGTCCGTCCATCGCATTATCAAGTGTGAGATGCTTCTCGAGCACGCTCGCGCCGAGCGCAACTGCGATTATGGACGCAAGGTTACCCGTCGTGTGATCAGAGTATCCCACCACCACATCAAACGTGTCGCGGATAGTTTGCATTGCGCGAAGATTTACGTCCTCGTATTTAGCGGGGTAATCAGTCGTACATTGAAAAACGATGATCTTGTCGTTACCCGCACCGCGTATGCAATCAACAGCCTCCCGGATGTCTTTCATATCTGCCATGCCCGTAGCAATGATGAGCGGTATTTTAAGTTTCGCCGCGTAGTCCAGTACCGGCAAATTAGTAAGGTCGGCGGAGCCGAACTTGAGGGCAGGTACGTGCAATTTTTTGAGGAGGTCAACGCTTGAAAACCCCCCATGTGGCGCCGAAAGGAACGTAATATGCTGCTTCCTGCAATACTCACTGAGTTCTGCAAAGTTTTCGTCAGAAAGTTCAAATTTTCTGATCATCTCGATCTGGGACTCCGATTTTCCGATGTTCCGTTTTTGATACTCGGCCATGTCGGCATTTTTCGTTGTAACCTCCTCGGATTTGAAATTTTGAAATTTGACTGCGTCCGCGCCTGCGGCTTTTGCGGCATCGACTAGTTTTATTGCCAGCTCAATCGAGCCGTTGTGATTCACGCCCGCCTCCGCGATGATGTATACGGGTTGCCCGTCGCCGATAGTCCTGGTACCAATGCGTACATTTTTCATGATCTATAGACTCCAGCCGCCGTCTATGACAAGATTTTGCCCCGTCATATTCTTTGAGGCGTCAGAAAAAAGGTATACGAGCGCGCCGACGACATCCTCCGGATCGAGCAGTCCCGTGCCGAGTTTTAGATATCTCGCATACGCGTCGATGAACTGTTGCGGCTGCTTATCACTGATGCCACCCGGCGAGATTGCATTGACGCGAATTCCGCTAGGGCCTAGAAGTGATGCAAAGTATCGTACGAGCGCGAGCACGCTCCCCTTGATAGCGGCGTATTCGGCGGGTGTAGTAATCGAGGTGCCTTCGTAAATGTCAAAACGCGGAGCGACAGCGCCGTAGATGGAACCAAGGAGGACTATGGAACCTGTTTGTTGAGATTCCATCAGTGGGGCGAATGCCTTTACTGTCGAAAGGCACGCCCCAATCTGCAAAGATATATCGGCGAGCATGTCATTCACCTTGGCTTTATTGAACGGTGTTCCGAATTTTTTGGTTTTGGGATATGAGGCGTTCACTACGCCGTCGATTTTCCCGTGTTTTATCGCCATTTCTTTGGCAGCGTTTTCTACTGCGGCTGGTTTGGAAATATCTATATGCAAAAAAGACCCGGATATCTCTCTCGCCAATTTCTCGCCGTTCTTTGCGTCGATATCGCCTATGACTACCGTCGCCCCAGATTGCGCGCATGCGCGTGAAAAGGCGCTGCCGATGAGCCCCGCACCGCCTAATATAACGACCGTCTTGCCTGTAAGGTCAGCCATTCCTCAACGATAGTACATTTCAGGAAAAGTTGCGAATGCTTTTCTCCAACTCATCTCTCTGTTTGAAAATGAGCTCACCGACTACAAAATCCTGCGGATCGTCTAGATCGACGGCGCGCCAGCGGGGAATCTCGTAGCCGACGAGTTTTCCGGCGATGAATGAATGGTGTTCCCGAAGAATATCTGTACGAATAAGATAGATCATGCAGCCATCGAGTTTGTAGGTGGGCAGTAAGCTTTGACGGTTGGTCCCCGATGCATACCCGTCGTATAGAGTTTCGACCACACCGTTGTCATCCTTCGTAAAAAGTCCCTGCTCGGTGCGGCACATACTCACGAGCGAATCGGCGCCGCTTTTTTCATAGAGTTCTACGCTCGCATCGATATCGCGCGACGTGCGCAGGGGGGACGTCGTTTGAAGCAAAAGCACATGAGTTGGTTCATATGATTCGTGATCCTTGAGGTAGTCGAGCATATGAATGACAGCGTCCGTAACGGGACGCTTGTCACCTGAAATTTCCGCGGGGCGCAGTATTGGCATTTCTGCTCCGCATTCCTTGGCAATGTCGGCGACTTTTGTATCATCGGTCGATACCACAACGCGGTCGACGCGCCGGGAACCTTTCGCTGCCTCTATCGTATGGGCAATGAGCGGCTTGCCTGCAAATGGTCGGATGTTCTTGTGCAGGATCCCCTTACTGCCGCCACGCGCGGGAATCATTGCGAGAATTTTCACCCCGTTAGAAGCCAACATATATTTTTAATAGTGAGTTAAACATTGATGTTTGTTAATTTCCCGACGCTTCTAACGGGGTTCATTGCCATAGGGAGAATGATAGAGGTTTTTCGAGCGCTTGAACAGCGATTGCGTGAATTTGAAATAATGGCCCTATCGTTATATAGTGTGTCGGCATGCGCGGTACGGATTTTAAAGGTAAAACAGTGCTCATCACGGGGGGTACCGGCACGTTCGGTACCGCAATGGTGCGACACCTGCTCAATCATACAAAGGTCAAAAAAGTCGTCGTGTTCAGTCGTGACGAATACAAGCAGAGTCAGATGGCGCACGCATTCAATAGCGACCATCGCCTCGTCTTCTTTCTTGGCGACATCCGTGATCCCGTCCGATTACAACGCGCGTTCAATCATATCGATATCGTTATTCACGCTGCCGCCTTAAAACAAGTTCCCGCGCTCGAATATAATCCCACGGAAGCTATCGAAACGAACATCATCGGCACGAAAAATATTATCGACGCGGCGCATGATCGCGGTGTCGACAAGGTTCTCGTCATTTCCAGCGACAAAGCGGTTCAGCCGGTCAATCTCTATGGAGCCACAAAAATGTGCGCAGAGCGGTTGGCGGTGGCATCAAATGCCTATCGCGGGAAGCACGGTAAGACAAAGATTAGTGTTGTCCGCTACGGCAACGTCATTGGCAGCCGGGGCTCACTCATCGAGCTTATCGAAATCCGTCGAAAAAGTGGGGTCCTGCCGCTCACTGATAAGCGCATGACGCGCTTTTGGATACATATCGACGAAATCACGAAGCTTGTAGAAAATATTTTAGAAATTATGGAGGGAGGAGAAATTTTCATACCGAAGATGGAGAGCTTGCTTATCGAAGATGTAATGAAAGAGCTTGCTCCCGAGTGCAAGATCGAGGTCATCGGGATACGTCCCGGCGAGAAGCTTCATGAGACACTTATCACAGAGCATGAGGCCGTCCGTACAAAAGACCTCGGCAATGTTTATGCTATCCTTCCGGAGTTCAAAATGTGGGAGTCGAAGGATTCTTTTAAGAATAAAAAACCTTTCGACCGAGGTTCTGTGTACGTGAGCAACGATGCGAAATTTCTGCGACCACGCGCGGCGGTCAAAAAGATGCTGAAGCTATGACCCCACACACGAAATGGCATAACAGTCATTGCGCCATGTTTATTGTTGCCGAATGTTTTCATACTACGGGCGATTACCAACCCGATTCGTGTGAAGGGGTATGATTCCGTACTCCCGCCAAGAGATCGGCGCGGATGATATTCGAGCGGTTGTCAAAACGTTGAAGTCGCCCTATTTGACACAGGGACCGAAAATAAAAGAATTCGAAGACGCGCTTAGAAAGTACACGGGTGCAAAATACTGCGTCGCATTCAATTCTGGTACGGCGGCACTACACGGCGCGTACTTTGCCGCGGGGTTTAAGAAAGGTGATGAGGTGATCGTACCCGCGCTAACTTTTGCAGCCACGGGGAACGCCGCACTTTATGTTGGTGCAAAGCCCGTATTTGTTGACGTTGATAACGAGACAGGGAATATAAACGTGTTGGCTGCGGCAAAGAAAATAACCAAACGTACAAAAGGAATCATCGCCGTCGATTTTGCGGGACGGCCAGCCGATCTCGATGGAGTGAGGCGACTTGCGAGAGGACATAACATCATCCTTATCGAAGACGCAGCACAAGCGCTCGGAGCGACATACAAAAACAGAAAAGTGGGAACGCTCGCCGATATGACGATGTTTAGTTTTCATCCGGTAAAATCCATCACCACAGGGGAGGGAGGTGCGATACTTACGAATGACCGCTCATACCACGAGAAGCTCATAATGTTCCGCTCGCACGGATTGACGAAAGATCCGAAGAAACTCAAAGACAAAACACACGCCGCATGGCATCAGGAAATGCAATTGCTTGGTTACAATTACCGGCTTACCGATATTCAGGCGGCACTCGGGGTGAACCAGATGAAAAAGCTCGACCGATTCATCAACGCGCGCCGTGCAGCTGCCGCGCGCTATTTCAAATTGTTCGAGGGAGTGAGAGGTGTTACATTGCCTACTCATGAAGGCCTCGGAGACTCGGCGTGGCATCTCTTCGTCGTACACATTGAGGCGCAGATCCGGGACGCAGTATTTACGAAGTTGCGCACGGCAGGTATCGGCGTTCAGGTGCATTACCTACCGGTCTACCTGCATCCCTACTATGCAGGACTCGGTTACCGCAAAGGACAATGTCCCAATGCCGAACGGTTCTCATTCAGCGCACTGTCGATCCCATTATTCCCCCGGATCACCCCCGAAGAGCAGAAGTTTGTCGTTCGGAAACTTACCTCTATAATGCAATCGTATGGCAAGAAAGGATGACGTATTTGCGGGCAAAGGCCAACGGCTCTGGAAGAAGGCCAAAACCCTTATCCCCGGCGGTAATCAGCTCTTGAGTAAGCGTGCAGAAATGTTCCTACCCGATCTTTGGCCTGCCTACTATGCGAAAGCCAAGGGCGCGTATATTTGGGACCTCGACGGTCGGAAGTATCTCGACATGTGCCTCATGGGAGTCGGGTCAAATGTTCTTGGCTACGGCGATAACGACGTGAACGCAGCAGCCATAGACGCGATACAGCGCTCCGCCATGGCGACACTGAATCCTCCTGAAGAGGTAGAGCTTGCAGAGCTTTTGTGCAAGATTCATCCATGGGCTCATATGGCGCGTTTTGTCCGGAGCGGGGGAGAGAGTATGGCGGTCGCAGCTCGCATCGCGCGTGCATACACGGGCCGCGAAACAATAGCCTTCTGCGGTTACCATGGTTGGGCCGATTGGTACCTCGCGACCAATCTTAAAGATCCGAATGGTCTCAACGATCATCTCCTCGCAGGACTCGAGCCAAAAGGTGTTCCGCAAGCTCTTCGCGGTACGATACTACCTTTTCACTACAACAGGATTGAAGAGCTCGAGAAGATCATGCGCGAGCATAAAGGCAAAGTGGCGGCGATCATCATGGAACCCGTTCACAGCGATGAACCGAAAGACGGGTTTCTTAAGAAAGTGCGCGCGATCGCGAATAAAAATGGCGCGGTACTCGTGTTTGATGAAATAACAATAGGTTGGAAACTTTGCTATGGGGGAGCGCACATGAAATACGGAGTGATGCCTGATATGGCGATATTTGCCAAAGCGCTCGCCAATGGCCACCCCATGGCCGCGATCATCGGGAGGCGAGAGGTCATGCAGGCGGCGCAAGAGACGTTCATCTCGAGCACCTTTTGGACAGACCGTGTCGGCCCGTCCGCCGCTCTTGCCACATT
>Ga0209542_10017884_pt1 | contig 11542 bp, 16 predicted proteins | sample RifCSPhighO2_01_FD_184028 | JGI IMG/M metagenome (GOLD analysis project Ga0209542, IMG submission 184028) | Soil microbial communities from Rifle, Colorado - Rifle CSP2_plank highO2_0.1 (SPAdes) (version 2) | ecosystem: Environmental > Terrestrial > Deep subsurface > Rock core/Sediment ...
GTTCATTTCAAGCCGCGAGCACAATCATCTGCTATGTATCGCAAGGTTGCCCAGCAGCTTGCGGGTGTTGAAGAGCAGCCTGGATTGATCGATACAGTGAAGAGCTGGCTGAGAATTCGGTAATTCGGGGTTGGTGCGATGCTCAGAGCTTCTGGCACCTCCTCGGATGCTCGGAGGCATTCGCTTAGCGTTTACTGCCGCTCGGATAGTAGCTACTCATGCTTCGTATCGAGACGTACTGGTCGATTTCTTGATGTCCAATTAACTTTACTGTTTTCATCTTACATTGAATGAAATCGATTCCAGCGTGCTAAGAACAGCGTGCTCTTGCACCTCGCTCGGCACAGCCTCGGAGGAATCACAACTGCTTGCAACGCCTCGCTCGCATAAGTAGGCAGTAAAACATTTCGCACCAACCCCCGGTAATTCAAAACGTTTAAATACTCCACTCGTATCGTTCTGTTCGATAGACGAGTGATAGTGATGATATTAATGTGCTGAGCAACAAGTTCTGGCACATCAAAAAAATTGAGGTGCTGAGCGATGCGATCGCTGGCATCTCAAAATAAAAAAATATTTTGAGGTGATAAATATATGGCGCGACGACGTGTACAAAGGTTGCCGCAAGTTCCTTCATTTGGACCAATGAAACCATCAATTCAACAAATTGGCCATTGGGCGTTTCTTGTGGGTGCAATTATTGCAATTATAGGCGGGTTTTTTAACGATGTAGTAGGTGATACTGCGCTGCTGACTGCACTGTTTGTGCTTGGCGTGGTTGTTGGAGTGCTGAATGTCAAAGTTCAGGAGACATCAGAGTTTCTGTTGGCGACAATTGCACTGATATTGGCAGGCGTTGTCAATCTTGGCTTGATACCTTTCGTCGGTGTGTGGCTGCGCAATGTGCTGAGCAACATCGTTGTGTTTGTTGTTCCGGCGGCTGTTATTGTTGCACTCCGCTCAGTCTGGGTATTGGCGAATCGAGCGTAAGTTTTTTATTTTTTTTCATCTCTTTTGTTTTTGGCTTAAATGTTCCGATGTACCACCTGTTGTTTGTTTGATGGTTCTGTAGTTCAAATGAGTCTATGTTTATATAAACAGTATTTATCCACTCCCATAATTCCTTTGTTTTAGGATGAATCCATACTGAAATGATAAAAATTCCATTCTCTTCAAGGTACTCTTCGTATTTTTCCAAGATCTGATGTGCATCTGTATAATATAACACTTCGCTTAATATAATTACATTGAATCTCTTATTAGTCGTAAATTCTTCTGCTCTGAGACATTTAAAAATCACAGATTCTCTCTCTCTCTCTCTCTGCTTTCTCTAAAGCTGTTTTTGACATATCTAATCCAATATATTCCGTGAATTGAGCATACTTTGCAACCAGTGCTAATCCACATCCTACGTCTAATATCGTAGGCGATTTATGAAACCAGTTGCAGTAGAATCCAAGCAATGAGTATCTCAAGGATTCAGATATATCTTTCAAGTAATCCCATCTTCCCATTTCATACTGTTCATTCCAGACTTCCTTAGTATGCTTCATTGACTTCTTTATTGCAAGACTATTAAAAAATCTTCTGGCAAACCTTTATATTCCCTTCAATCGTCGCTTTTTTCATGAATGACATTCTCTGGGTCATTTTGCTGAGCATCACGCCTGTTGCTGAGCTGCGCGGAAGCATCCCTTATGGTATTTTTTCCACTGATATTTCTGTGTGGATTGTTGTTTTTGTTGCTGTTATCTTTAACATTCTTGTCGGGCCAGCCGTTTATCTCGTGCTTCAGTATGTTGTTGGGCAGTTTCTGCATATTGAAAAATTCAGAAAAGGATGGGAACATATTGTTCTGCGGTCGCAGAAAAAGCTTGAGCCGTTGATTCAAAAATATGGTGTACTAGGCATGGCAGTCTTTATTGGCATTCCATTGCCTGGGACGGGTGTGTATACCGCTGCCATTGGCGCGTATGCGCTCGGCTATCGGCTGCGACAGGTTGTTGCTGCGTCGATTATTGGTGTTGTGGCTGCTGCGACCATTGTTACTGCGGTAAGCCTGTTTGGCCAGGGTGTGTGGACGAGGTTATTTTTATGATCACTCAGAATGAGCTGCGGCGTAAAGTTGTTCATATCAGCCTTGGTACTGCGCTGTCGCTGCTCTATGGAATGGGCATATTGACTCGTGGGCGATTTCTTGTTCTTTTGGGACTGGTTATTTTTATGTTTCTTTTGTATCTTGTCTGGAATATTCCTGTGCTGCATCAGTTCATGCTGCTTGTTGAACGAGAAGAAGATATGAAGTCGTTTCCGGGCATTGGCGCAATCTTTTTTGTTGCAGGATTTACGCTTGCTGCATGGCTGTTCCCTCAGGATGCTGCACTTGCGGCAATGCTGATATTGTCGTGGGCGGACGGTGTTTCGGTTGTTGCGGGAGCGTTTGGACGTGTTCCTTATGTCAATCCAAAGAAAAATTGGGAAGGAATCATCGCTGGGATTTTTGCTGGCGGTGCAGCCGCACTTGTAGCTGTGCCTGCCATTGAATCTTTTTTGGCTGCAGCACTTGCGATGCTGGTTGAAGGCTTTGATGTGACGATTGCTGGCTGGCGCGTCAGTGACAACATTACCGTGCCGTTGATTAGTGGAACGGTGATTGTGGGGCTGAGGGCGCTTATTTAAATTGCTGATAGAATGTATGTATGTGTTATCTTCGTGCACGTGAATTTGCTCTCTTTCTATACACATAGAACAAGCCAATGTAGATAAGCGTCGTGTCGATGGCAACGACGTACTTGATGATTAACGGCAATTGGATAATTAATACGGCATAGAAGAGTGCTATAATGTTTGCAATCAAATAAATGATGAAGAGCATCAAGCTCACACCATTTGTGTCTTTGAGGCGTATTGTCTTTATTATCTGCGGAATTACCATAATTGAGAATAAAACTGTTGCTGTCCAGCCGAGAATTTGTGTTATATCCATTTTATGCGGCGGATGAGCGGTGTTTTATATGTGTTGTGTGAAAAAAACAGAAAAAAAACTAAATAAACAATGGTGCAAGCACGAGTGTAATCGTAGCCAACAGTTTAATCAACACGTGCAATGATGGTCCAGCGGTATCTTTCATGGGATCGCCCACTGTATCTCCAACAACCGCTGCTTTGTGGGCTTCGCTGCCTTTGCCGCCTAGTGCACCTGTTTCAATGTATTTTTTTGCATTGTCCCATGCGCCACCCGCATTGTTGAGCAGCAGCGCCATTAATATGCCGGTAATTGTGCCGACCATCAGAAATGCTGCAAGCGCTTCTGCACGGAGCAGCAAGCCCACAATAATTGGAAAGACAACTGCGAGCACGCCGGGCAATATCATGTTCTTCAATGCGCCTCGTGTTGTAATATCGACACATCTGGCGTAGTCTGGCTTCACTGTTCCTGCCATAATTCCCTTGTTCTGGAATTGCCTGCGGACTTCTTGAATCACATAGCCTGCTGTTTTGCCGACTGCACGTATTGCGAATGCGCTAAACACAAACACAAGCATGCCGCCGAGCATTGCACCGATAAAAACGGGAATCTTTGCAATGTCAACAACCTGAAACACTTTACCGGTAAGCTTTGTTACCTCATCAAGATATGCCGAGAATAACAAGAATGCAGCAAGTGCTGCACTGCCAATTGCGTATCCCTTTGTCAACGCTTTTGTAGTGTTGCCGACTGCATCTAATCGGTCTGTGCGCTTGCGGACTGCCGCTGGAGCATTTGACATTTCAACTATTCCGCCTGCGTTATCTGTAATCGGTCCAAATGTGTCCATTGCAAGCACGTACGCAGCGGTTGCAAGCATGCCCATCGTTGCGATTGCTGTGCCATACAAGCCGCCATGTGGGACGCCACTCACGGTGCCGAATGTGTATGACAGGAAGAGAGCGAGGCTGATAACGATAACTGGAAGACCTGTGGTCTCAAGACCAACTGCCAATCCTGCAATAATGTTTGTTGCTGGACCTGTCTTTGATGCTTCTGCAATCTCTTTGACCGGACGATATTTGTACTCGGTGTAATACTGCGTTATGTAGACGAATGCCAAGCTTGTCGCAATGCCCACAATGCCTGCCCAGAAAAACCAGATGTTGTCAAGCATCAGCTTTGTTGCAATGTAAAACCCTATGATTGAGAGAATGATGGTCACCATGTAGCCACGGTTCAATGCTTTCATTGGGTCTTCTGTTTCTTTTGGAATAACAGCCATGATTCCTATAGCTGATGCAATAATGCCAAATGCACGTGCGACGAGCGGGAATAACACGCCTGCGACGCCAAACACTGGATATAATGCGACACCGAGAATCATTGCACCAATGTTTTCAGCGGCAGTACTTTCGAAAATATCTGCGCCTCTGCCTGCACAGTCGCCAACATTATCACCGACTAAATCTGCAATGACAGCAGGATTTCTTGGATCGTCTTCTGGAATGCCAGCTTCAACTTTGCCGACCAAATCTGCGCCGACGTCGGCTGCTTTGGTGTAAATGCCGCCACCGAGCTGTGCGAACAATGCTACAAATGATGCACCAAAACCAAATCCGACAATGAGGAATGGTGTTTCTTTAGGATCTGCACCGAAGAGATAAAATAAACCTGCAACGCCGAGCAACGAGAGTGCGACGACTAAAAAGCCTGAGACTGCGCCGCCCCGCAATGCGATGGTTAATGCTTTACTCATGCTTGTTTTTGCTGCTGCTGCTGTTCTCAAATTTGCGCGAACAGAAATAGCCATACCAACAATGCCTGAGATCGCTGAAAGCAATGCGCCGACAACAAATGCAATGGTTGTGTATATAGCGAGGTTTAATTGATCGAATGAAACATACATCACAAACAAAACTGCTGCTGCAACCACTGCGAGCATCGCTATTGTTTTATATTGGCGCTTGATAAATGCTTCTGCGCCTTCCTTAATTGCTGCGGCAACAGTCTTCATCTGTTCATTTCCTGTGTCCTGGGACATCACGTTGCGTGCAAGCCAGTATGAAAATACTAATGCTAGAACACTTACAATAAACACAAACGGTAATGCGAATGTTTCAAATGCCATGATAATACCCCCCACACTTTTTAGATGGTTTTCTCTTTAGATTTATAAAGCTTGTGTGGGTGTTGTGAGAACTCGTATACTCCTAAAATTCTCTATCATCTCTTGTGAACCCATGCTTCGATGTTCCGCCCAAATTCAAGCAGTCTCTCGTATAACTTAGAATTGCGGAGTGTTATAATCTCTCGTTTCATTTGTTCAAATCCTATCAAATATCTTTTTCAGAGGTCTAATCATGATACTTTTTTCTCCAATAAGTTCTTTTAATCGAATTGCACAATTTGCTCTCTCTTTAAGCGACATTTTTGGCATATGCGCCAATCGAATAATCTTGATACCCTCTATAGGCTCAGAAATTTCAATTGTATCGGCATCAATTACATTTTTGACATTTCTTTTTAAAAATTTATTCATGTGCCACACCTATTATTTCATTAATGTTCTTGTTATCACAGTATACCTCTGCAATGAGAATTTCCTTCCTCTCAGGTGCAGTTCTTCTTAAATTTAGTATTATTATCTCTCTTTTTACGATAGGCATGGTAAATTTTCCTACTTTTTTTCGTTCAACAACATCAAATTCTTCGAGCATCGACAAATCCCTATCTACTGCTTGTTTAGTCCTTTTTGACAACTCTGATAGTTCCTTTATTGATTTTGGATTGTGTAGATTTATCAGGTCTATTAATTCGATTCTCTTCTTAGTAAATATGTTTAGTGTTGCATCGAAATCTGCAATTAAAGCATTGTTCGGAACATCGATTCTTTCATTTATGATATCATCTACAAGTTCCTTAATCTCTTCTGCTTTCTCATTCAAGTCCTGTCTTCTCGTTTTTAGATTTTTGTTTTTTGGTTTCATTTTTTCTGTTCAAGGTTTCTATTCGTTTTTTTTTTGAATGTCATTTTGTATCTTTTGTAGCTTTGTATTATTTCGTCGACATAGTGGTTGAAAATCATCTGAAGCGACCATCCTTCTTTGTTCGTTATGGGTATTGGCCGCCCTTTTATGGTAATCATTAAATGTTGACTATCTATATAAATCTTTCTACTCTTGTAAAAATTCTTGTATCTCTTCTCCCTCTTCGATAAATAAACATGTGTCGTACAAGCAATACAGGTCTGCTCATTTAATAATTTCAGGTTTCACTTTTTTTATAGAAATTTCTTAGGGTCTCTATCGATAGAATAAATAGTCCTGAATAGAATAAACATAATATGGAGTCATAGAGATAAATCAAATTAGTTTGTGCTAAATACACAGTTCCGCGAGGTTGCAATACAGCTCCTGAATAATCTTTTAGAAATGATCTTGTTATGACCAAGCTTGAATCAAAAAACCAGAATGGTTTTATAGTGTTGTTCACTCTCCTAAAACAAGCTTCTGATTTACCAATCGTTTTCTCATTATTTATGATGCGAGCGACCTCCTTAATCTTGTTGTTATAGCTCGCTGTAACAATCAAATCGCTTCGAAGTAAAGCAGGACTTATCTGACTTCCTTCATCACGAAAACATACGTAGAAATAATCTAATCTCTGCCTAAGCGACTTCGCGACTGCTTCAACAGTATCAATCTGAATTTTATCTGGACTCAATTGGTAAGTAACCACTTGAGTCACTTTACCATCTACTGTTGTATCATTAAATCGATATTCTTTTGATATCGAATCAAGTCGTACATATTCCTCCTTGTCTATCGTTAAAAAAAAAAATGAAGTAGCAAGAATACAGATCATCGTTAATCTCATCAACTTCTTTTTTCGTGGAGTATAATTCAAATGCTTTTCCTCTATTTTTAGATAAAATGCGTCGGCCGGGAATTTCTGAGCTTTTTGAAGCGTCTTTCGAACCCGGACACGCGCCTTGGAAGGGCGCAGTCATAGCCATTAGACCACCGACGCATTATGTGCGAAAAGTTGTGGCTGATTTATAAAAGTAGCGCGATTGTTGTAGCTATCTTTTCTCCCGCTATAACTGTAATTGTATAGCCCATCAGAAAGCTTGGGACGAATGCAATGCCATTCTTGATGATAACTCGGTTGAGCTTTCCCTTATCGTGCAACTCGATCAATGTTTTCATATCTTTTTTTGTGACGCCGCTATATATTGCGTCTACAATCTTCTTTCCATTGATGACGACAGGTTCAGCAAGCCAGTCGCCTTCGGTCAATTGTTGTGGTGCGATGCTTTTTATCAGCGCGACTTTTTCTACTGCTTTGATGAGCGGAAGCAAGAGCATTACGAGCAGGGCAAGGCAGAGTAATGCTATAATCTCTAATCTTATTTCGGAGGGACTTATGACTGCCAATACAATACTCAGGATGATGAATACAATCCCACCTTGGATGTACCTTTTATTTTTCTTTTGCTTAATCTCTTCCCACACTCTATTCCGATGATGTATCCCAAGCACGATCATCCATCCCAATCCCCAGAGCGCACCCGCGAGCAGCATTGCGACGAAAAAGATTGCCAGCGTTGGAAATGTATTCCATTGCAGACCTATCGCTGTTCCAACACCCATCATCAGTTTTGCGTCACCGCCGCCCCACTGTCCTGCTCGATATATTGCATAACCTATCACGAAAAATATTGCAAATCCAGCGGCGCCTTCAATTATAGGTTTAATCGTCCATGACTGAACTGCTGCGAGCACACGAACGCCTGCGGCAACTGCTATAAATGCGTAGCTTACCCAATCGGGCACTTCGCGTGATCTCATATCGGTAACAGAAGCAATACCTAACACGGTGAATGTTATTATCGTGAGAATGCTGTCGATCATGTATCTTGGATTCTTGCGCGTTTTATATGCGTTTAGATTTGTAGGCTGTTTTTGGGCATGCTTACACGAGCCTTTATTAAGAAGTTTTACTATTCTTGAGTAGATGTTGGAAAGCAGGACACCTCCGAAGCATGTCGCAATGGATCTTGAGGGCGTTGCGAAGTGGGCTGAGCAGCATCAAGTGCCATTACAAGAAGCATATCAACTCAGTTTTCATCACATCTATGCTTTTATCGAGCATCAGGCAATGCTCAATGTGCCAGTGATAACTTTTTTTGTTACGTCCCCCAGCATGAGGGGAACACTACAGGGTGATGCTGTGCTTGCAGAGCTTGTCGATTTTTTGAACAATAATACGACGCGTGAATTATTTAGCCATCACAAAATGAAAGTGACTGTGCTCGGCAAATGGTATGATCTGCCGCAGCCCGTTGTTGAAGCAGTGCGTCGAGTTTCTGAAGAGACACGCGCGTATGACAGCTTTTTTGTTAATTTCTGCCTGAACTACGATGGACAAGAAGAAATCGTCGATGCCTGTAAAGTGATTGCGCGCCTTGTGAAATTAAGTAAAATCGATCCAGACATGATTACGAAAGATGTGATGAAAGAAAACTTGGCAACATCCTATTTTATTCCACCCGATATTATCATCCGCAATGGTGCACGGCAGATGACAACGTCATTGCTGCTATGGGACAGCCCGGGGGCATATATTATATTCAGCGGCAAGCTGTTTCCTGAGCTGTCGGTGGCGGACTTTTTGGGGATGATTCAGCGCCGTTAAAGTTATATATCATTATTCATTTCTTCCTTTTTATACAATACTTGTGGGGTGGTACAAATGTCTCATTACATATGTGCAGGAGAATGCGGCGGGGTTTCAAAGAGCCCAAAAAACTGCGGCGCAGATGTATGCAACAAGAAAAGCATGCCTTTGCTGCGCTGCAACTGTAAAGATAAGGCACACCGGTCGGCTGCGAACTAATTTGTGCGAGAATCAGGGTGGAAAATACAGTAGAAAAGAACAGTCACAAGGTTTAAATACCACCCACTTTTCTAGAGCTTAACCAGTGAGTAATGATGCCTGATGAGGGCGGAATGAGGGGCAATTCTCACGCGGAGGATATATGACAGCTGACAAAGCACTTGAGGCAATCGAGGTTGCACGTACTACAGGTAAACTAAAGAAAGGCTCAAACGAAGTTACAAAAGCAATTGAGCGGGGACACGCAAAGCTTGTTGTTGTTGCACAAGATATTACACCAAAAGAAATAGTCATGCATATTCCATTGCTTGCAAAAGAAAAAGGTGTGCTGTGCGTTGAAGTTCCATCAAAAGATAATCTTGGCGCAAGCGCTGGTCTTGAAGTTGGAACGGCAGCAGTCGCAATTGTCCAAGAAGGCGATGCAAAGAAAATAATTGAAGAACTGAAAAAGTCGGGATAATATGGCAGAAAAAGAACAGAAATCGGAGGAACGGGCTGACAAAAGAAAAACGAAGAAGCCCGAAGAACAAACTGAACAAGTTTCAGGTGAAGTTGTCTTTGTATCTGCTGTTCCCGCAAAAATCAAAGAAATCGTCGGCAGAACAGGGATGCGCGGTGATGCACAGCAAGTTCGATGCCAAATTCTCGATGGACCAGACAAAAACAAGACCATTCGCAGAAATGTCAAGGGACCAGTTAGAATTGGCGACACATTAATGCTTACAGAAACAGAAATAGAAGCCCAAAAGCTAACACGTGGGCGTCGAGGATAAATTATGGTACGCTGTTCATTTTGTGATGAAACACTGCAGCAGGGAACAGGAAAGCTGTATGTTACGAAGGAAGGCAAAGTTCTTGCATTCTGCAGCAGCAAATGTGATAAAAATATGCTGAAGCTTGGAAGAACCGCAGTCAAACTCAAATGGACACGATTCTCGCAGAAATCACGAAAGAAAAAAGAGACAAAATGAAAGAAAAAACACTTGTGCTCGTAAAGCCTGATGCTGTACAGCGCGGGCTTGTCGGAGAAATTGTTTCCCGCTTTGAGCGAACTGGCATTAAACTCATTGCAATGAAAATGGTTTATGCAAGCAAAGAGCTTGCAGGCAAGCATTATGCTGATGATGAAGAATGGCTCAAAAGTGTAGGTGAGAAAGCAGCTAAAGCAGCACAAGAGCGCGGTGATAAGCTGAAAGAAACACCCATTCAATTCGGCAGAAAGATACGAAAACAACTCATGGATTATATTTCAATGAGTCCTGTTGTTGCGATTGTGCTTGAAGGGCATAATGCGGTTGCAACGGTGCGCAAACTTGTTGGTCCAACAAGCCCCGAACATGCTGCGCCAGGCACTATTCGCGGCGATTATAGCCATGAAACATATGTCATGGCAGATACACGGGGCAGACCTATTCAAAATCTTATTCACGCAAGCGGCACTGCACAGGAAGCCCTTCGGGAAATCCCTGTCTGGTTTACTCCTGCAGAGCTGCATGCCTATATGCGCGTCGATGAAAGCTTAATCTATCGATGATTGGTGTTTGAATGGAAGACAAAGTCGTTGCAAAAATCGTCAAGTTAATGGACGACAAAGAGCATATTCGAAATATCGGCACGAGTGCTCATATTCATCACGGCAAAACAGCATTTTCTGATAATCTCATTGCAGCAGCAGGCATGATGTCACAAACACTTGCAGGAGAAGCTCTGGTCTTGAATTTCAGGCAAGATGAAATCGACCGATGCATGACAATCGATTCTGCAAATGTGTCGATGGTGCACATCCAAAATGGGCAGGAATATTTGGTTAATCTCATTGATACACCAGGCCACGTTGATTTTGGCGGCGATGTGACACGGGCGATGCGTGCTATCGATGGAACTGTGCTGCTTGTTTGTGCATCTGAAGGCATCATGCCGCAAACGGAAACCGTGCTGCGCCAGGCACTGCGTGAGCGTGTAAAGCCTGTACTGTTTATCAATAAAGTTGATCGCTTGATTACAGAATTAAAAATGACGCCTGACAAAATTCAGGAGCGCTTTATCAAAATTATTACGCAGGTTAATCAGCTGATCCGTGAAATTGCTGAGACCGACTACGGCGAAAAATGGCAAGTCAATGTCGCGGATGGCAGTGTTACGTTTGGAAGTGCACGTGAAAATTGGGCATTAAGCATACCATACATGAAAAAGAAAGGTGTGTCGTTCAAAGATATCATCGACATTTACACTGGATTTGAAGGAAAAGAACGCGAAGAAAAATTGTTTCAGAAAGCTCCATTATTTGAAGTCATTATGGACATGGTCGTCAAGCATATGCCAAGCCCAACAGAAGCACAAAAATACAGAATTCCAAAGATTTGGCACGGCGAACATGAAAGTGAATTGGGCAAGGCGTTGTTAACGTGCGATCCTAATGGAAAGCCAAGCTTTGTCATTACTAAAATTGTGATTGAGCCGCAAGTCGGCGAAGTTGCTTATGGCAGGCTCTATTCTGGTACGATTACTCGCGGCATGGAGATGTATCTCAATCGAGCGAAACAAAAGCAACGTGTGCAACAAATCTTTATTGCAAACGGAGCAAAACGAGAGCTTGTTGAGCGGGTAACCTCAGGAAATATTTTAGGCATTGTTGGGTTAAAAGCATGGGTTGGCGAAACATTAACCGTTGAG
>Ga0209542_10017885_pt1 | contig 11542 bp, 13 predicted proteins | sample RifCSPhighO2_01_FD_184028 | JGI IMG/M metagenome (GOLD analysis project Ga0209542, IMG submission 184028) | Soil microbial communities from Rifle, Colorado - Rifle CSP2_plank highO2_0.1 (SPAdes) (version 2) | ecosystem: Environmental > Terrestrial > Deep subsurface > Rock core/Sediment ...
TTCTTAACGACCTGGTTTGAACCACATTCCGGACAGTTTTTTATTGGGCATATTATCTTTAGTTAATCTTTTAGCTGTATTATGCCACAAATCTTTATTTTTAGGTCCTATTTTTTTCTATTTAGTCACAATCTTTTAGAATAGTTGTGATAGACCCAGCGCACTTCCTTGTCATTACCAAAATCTAAAACCCGTTCAATAATGTACCGAGCATGCTTTTTTTCATCAATTGTTTTCGGGTCAACATCCCAAAATAAAGTCTGCCTAAAACGCATAAAAAAGGTATTCTGACAAATACACTTTACTGTGTTCCGACTAAGATATCCTCTTTACCATCATAATTCATGTCCCGCGTAGTAAGCGTCACTAAATTGCCATCATTAAAGGTTGAAGCAACCTTGAACTCTGACGCTTTTTTAAAGTCTTTTTTATAAATCTTAACCAAAGGATCGCGGCCAAAGCGCGACGCCACTACCAACTCCACTTTGCTATCCCCGTCAACGTCGCCCACCGCTACGACCAGTCCATTTTTAAAACTATTATTAAACGGCTTATATCGTTTTTCAATTTTCGTCATATCTTCATTGTAGACAAATACTTCCGCCACCACTCCCCGACCGGTGCCAACCACCACCTCTTTTTTTCCGTCTTGGTCAATATCCCCGATCGCCACATTGTAACCGCCTTGGTATTTTTTACCCAAAGGAAAAACTTGCTTTAGTAATTCACCATAATAAGTATATAATCTCACTTCATTACCTTTGGTGGGAGCCAAAGCAAACAACGCCACCTCGGTTGGACTTTTCCGAGAAACCGCCATACTCACTCCTCCGGTATAATTACCACCAAACGGAAAATCGCTACCCCAAGAGTCTAGGTTATCATCAAAGGTTTCTAAACGCGAACCAACGACAGTAACTAGTTCGTTGCCGTCATCACCATCCAAATCTCCGTTAAAGACTGTTGCCCCACCTTTAAACCGATCTTCAAACACGAACAGACCGTTACGAGTGCGGTTTCCTTTGTGGTCAAAAAAACGGACAAAAGAACCGTTGTTAAAAACCACACTCTTTAATGTCTGAGTGGTTTTTAACATCACCAGTCCGTCTTTGGCACCGATTCTGACTCGATCAGTAATTTGTCCGTTGTTCACTGCCGGGTCTTGTTTACCAATTATTTTTTCATACTCCGCACCCAGGTCCACAGTTTGGGCCTGACCAGTCGGATTAACCAGAGCCACACCATTCGAATATTCTCGCCGCCAAACATCGGTTTGGTATTGACTCGAACCATTCATGCCTCTGGCTTCACCGGTTGGATCACCTAAATCCACGTCATACTCATCGTACCACCAAACTTGCGAATGATCTTTGGTCCCGTAGTCAAAAGAAAAATAGACATCGTCAACGATAAGACTGCTCGCCAAACCAAAACGCATTCGACGATAATCATTTTGTTTACCAGTGTTATTAGTGTTGGCATTAAAAACATAAATCTGTGGATTTTTATTCTTGGCCTGATTTCTTTTTAATCCCGTCATGATACCACTCCACGAGCCACCCGCTTCCCATGGTGTTGGATAGTCCTCATACATCCGACCGTTAGCGTAAGGCTGTAAGGCTGGCAAGGAACTGCCGTTCATTAAAACATACTCGACCGGTAACTGCCGCCAAGTCTGATCAAGTAAATACACCATGCGTCTTGTCCATTCGGCATTTATCTCATCGGCGTTACCTCGCTCTCCGTCATTGTATAAACTGATATCGCCCTTATTCTGCCAAGAAATCCCATCATAAACCATGTCCCAAAATACACCATTCCAAATGCCTTGGCTTAAAATATGACTTTTGACATACTGAATCAAATAATCCGTTGACTCTTCGGTCATGTTGGTGTTTTGCAACCCCGGCCAATCCGAAACAATATTACCTTTAGTGTCACGGAGCCACCATTCGTCTTTTACCACAAAATCTTTGTACAAAGCATTGGCCGGATAAACCTTCCAGGACTGGTTATAGCTTTCGCTCGGGACATACGCCAAAAGAATAATATCTGGATTTTTAGCTTTTATTTGGTCAATTACACCTCGTCGCACAATACCCTGCTCTGGACTTAGTATTAGAAGATCATTACGGGCCAGGTAATCAATCGAAGTCTGGTCAATCGGCAAGGTGCCTAAATAATAATTCGCGAGCATTGGCGCCGACTTGGTCGAACGTAACACAAAGACACCGGAAATTAAAACGGCCAGAAATAAGATAATAATAATTCGGTAAGTTCTTAACATTTAAGATAAACTTCTTCTAATCTTCGTAAATATTGCTCTTCGTTATTCTCTTGCATCACCTTTACCCGCAAAATATTACCCATCGTCTCTCGCGCCTCGCTCTTCTTTTTAACCCATTCAGAAATTTTACTAACCAAGCTTTCAATATCCCCTGGTTCGAACAAAAGTTCTTCGGGCAGTAATTCCGGAATTCCCCCAATCCGGCTAGCGATAACCACTTTACGCCTTAAACAAGCTTCTAAAACACTCATTGGGTAGTTTTCATACCAGACTGATGGTAAAACTAAAAACTTGGCTTCAGCAAAAATCTTTTCTAATTCTTCTCCACTGACGTGGTTTAAAAATTCGACATTACCAAGACCAAGCTCGTTCGCTATTACCTTTAATTTTTTTTCTTCTAACCCGTCTCCCACAATTCGAAACTTCAAATCTGGCAACTGTTTCGCGGCTTGTAATAAAAATTCCAAACCTTTTTCCGCCGCCACCCGGCCAATATAAGTAATGTAGTCGCCTTCCGTATAAGGCTGATCTAAATTAATTTCAATTGGATTGGGAACCACGGTTATTTTAGACGCTGGGAACCCGGCTTGCACAAACTTATCTTTTAAAAACCGGCTAGGGCTTAAATACCAGTCAATTGCCGACAAAAATTTGTTCCAACGTAAAAAATACGCTTCAATGGTCGCGATAAAACTTTCGCCCCAGCGTTCCATACAGTTATTTACTAAACAACGGTAATACTTACCACCCATCGCTTCTTCGGCGATTTTACCATGATGGTAAAGATTATAATTGGGGCTAATTAGTTTGTAATCATGAAGCGTCATGACCGTTCTAATTTTCTTTTCTTTCAAAACTTCTAAAATGGACCCAGACAACTGGTGATAAAAATTATGCAGATGCACGACATCGGGCTGAAAGTCTTCCACCAACTTCCTAAACTTATCTCGAGCTTCCGGGTTATAAATTGCTTTTAAGCCGGCAGAAATTTTTTTAAGCCCCCGGACTTTTGCGTAATCGACATGGGTAACAAAATATTTATTCTCAAAAATATTCTTCGGGTCATGCATGCCAAAAATCTCGACGGTGTGACCAGCCGCCTCTAAAATTTGTTTGGTTTGGATTGACACTCTTTCCGCCCCACCGCGTAAATACCAATACTTGTTAACTAGCAAAATGCGCATAAAGTTTGTGCTTCATAAACCACAGACCGGCTTTTAAAGGATGTTTTTTAATTGCCGTTCGAGCCGTGCAGATCATCCAGACCGGGATTTTAAGATCATCAATTTTCTTTCGCACCATTTCTGCCTCGTTTGATAACCAAAACTGTTCAAAACTCTGTTGACTGTCTATTTCTTTAATATTTTTTAAAACCACGTTATGTACGACCGATGGATAAATATCTCCGGACGGATCCAAAAAGAAGAAGTCCCGTCCCGGCGCATTAGATAACATTGGTCGGTGGCTATTAACAAATTTCTTCATGCCATAAGCAAAGTATCCTCTCGCCCAACGTTTAAAATTCCAACTCTTTAACTCCTGACGGATTAGGTAATCATATTCACGATTCAATACTTCACCGCGTGGATTATGGACATTTTGTTTCCCCCCAAAATAAAACTCCGAGTTCTGGGCAAAACTATGAGTGAATTCTACACCCAACTCTTGGCTCAAGTTATATACCTTAGACAAATGATTAACGTTTTTATCCGTAGCGGTAAAACCAAGCCGCAACTTCGTAACACCGATTTCCTTCAATTTCTTGACGGTCGCAATGGCCTTGTCAAAACCACCGGGGATACCTCGCATTTCATTATGCATTTCCCCGATTCCATCAATAGAAATCGCTACTCCAATATCTGGTTTGATCTTTAACAACTCTTTAGTTCTTGCGACAATTAAATCGGTCGCAAAACCATTGGAAGAGATAATAACCCGTGCCGCGGGCGATGCGGTAACTACATTTTTTAAAATCTCAACTATATCTTTCCGTAAATATGGTTCCCCACCTGAAAAATTGATATCTAGTAGGCTACTTGGCAATTTTAAAAACTCCTCGGGTGCTAACTCGGGGCTATTTTTTATCTTCCAAATGTCGCACATCGTGCAACGAGAGTTACAGTTGTAGGTTAAAGCCAAAACGCAATCAACTGGTAAGCGACAAGGCATAATGATAAATTATGCCTTTATTATACTAGAAAATGGTACTGCAAGCAAGCCAGCCGAAAATATAATTTCAGTCTTCTTTAGGCTCTTAAATTAAAAAGCATGTACTATCTCAGACATGCACAGGTTCTGGAACCCTAAATAAATACCTCACTAAACTCGAATACCGTATTTTTTAATTTCTGCGACTAGTGGACTGGTTTCGTTTTTAAAATCCCGAACTGTAAAACTGTGCGGTTCAATTCGTAAGTCCACTTCCCGTCTTATTCGTCTTAACCAAAAACTATTTTCTAATTTGGATAATTTATCTGAAACTACCGCCACATCTATGTCGCTGTCTTCATGAGCGGTATTTTTAGCAAAAGAACCAAATAAATATACTTGGGCAGCAGGAAAACGACCGGCTCGTAGCTTGCGAGCGTAATTTTTGACAATTTTTATTGCTTGATCTTTTGCCATAATATTTGGTACAATTTTTGAATTTTTTCGAAATATTTCTTAGTATAAACAGGCGTACATTTTTTATAAAAATCCAATTTATACTCCGGATACCGTGTCCGAATATTAAATTCGTTAATTTGGTCCAGTAAATCAATATCTTTTTCTGAAAGCCCTGCGCCAGACAGCTTTTCTAAACGAACAAGGTCGTGAGTAAAAGGTGCTTGTGAACCCGTTTGTGAGACAACTAAAGCTTTCAATGCTTTTTCTAAAACAATATGACCAAAGAACAAACAATCCGAATAGCGCTTAATTTTATATAAGGCCAGCATTGTTTCGTAGTCATGTTCAGCCGTAAGCTTCCAATAATTTACCAATCCTTTTTGATCCATATAAGTAAAAGATACCACAAAAATAGATCAAAAGCAATACATTCATATATTTGACTAATATAACGACATCTTTAAACTAAAGTACATTTGTGGTATAATCAAGCTAAATTTAAGATATAAAAAAGAGGCATTCCCGCGGGACGAAACCCTTTGGTAGTCCTCTCATCGTGATAATACAAATATACTATACAATAAAGATTTTGCCAAGACTTATGGTCAAACTCATCACCCAACTAAAATACTCGGCCCTCTTTTTTATCGCCCTACTTCTTTTTACCATTGTGAACCCCTACACCGGGGGTGACATCCTGGCCTTTTTAGTCTTAGCCTTTTTCCTTTTATACAAACTATTCGGTGACTACGCGCTCTTGGTTTTTCTAATCATCCGACCAACCATCGATTACTGGCGGGATTATGTCGTTTTGTCCGAAGATGAATTTCGTTTTAATGTTAACGCCGGTATTTCTATCATCCTACTCGCTTGGTCAATTTTGTTTTTTATCAAAAACCATGAATATTGGAAACAAATCCCGGCCCGACGAATTTGGCTCGTCTTTCTTGCTTGGGTGGCGATCACCTATACGTATACCTTTGACAAAAGTTCCACTGTTACCGAAGTATTAAAAGCCGCCAACCTCTTTGCCCTCTTTGGCGTAACTTTTGTCATGCGTTTTAAATACCCAACCAAGTTTAATCGCTATTTCCGGAAAACTTTACTTATCGGTGCTCTCCCCCCACTCGCTCTCGCCATTTACCAATACTTTACCCACTCCGGCCTCATGATCGATGGCGTTGCCAATCGCCTGTACGGCACTTTTGCCCACCCAAATATCTTAGCCACCTTTGCGCTACTCCTTTTCATTTTTTCTTTTGATACTTTTTTCAAAAACAAAGAACGCTGGCTATTCCAACCATTCAATGCCTGGTTTAAAAACCAACAAGATCTGTACTTTCTAGCTTTTCTTTTTCTGGCCGCCATTATTACCTTAACCTATACCCGCATTGCCTGGATTGCTTTTATTTTTTTCCTTGTCGCTTACGGAATTATTAAAGCGACTAAACTGACCTTGTCCATCCTCGCTATTCTAGTTGTCCTTTACGCCTCCTTTTTCCCCATTAACCACTGGCTGACGAGCTCATTTAATATTAACCTGCAAGAAAATGCTGTAATCGCTCGCTTGACCACCCGCAACCGCGAAGCAGATTCGATTGCCTGGCGACGGGACGTCGCCAACAAAGTTTCCCCTTTGTTTCGTGACCGCCCACTCTTAGGCTATGGCTATGGATCTTTTGCAACAGTTTGGGATATTAATAAAGGTATCCAAAACATCTGGGACAATACCAGTGAAGCCCACAATGACTACCTAAAAGTTGCTTTTGAAGCCGGCATAATCGGTCTGCTGTTGTACCTCGCCATCTTCGCCGCCCTTCTTTACCGAGAAATACAGTACGGTAAAAACCACAAATGGCCCAACACCATTTTTATCTTGAGCATTCTCGTCTACCTCATCCTCTCCTTGTCAGACAACATGTTGCACCACACCCCAGTCATCTGGTCTCTCTGGGCAATCTGGGGGTACTGGAGCGCCGAGCATGCGTAAGTTTGACAGTACAAAACTAGGTGGTATAATACCTCCTACTGGAGTTAAAAATTTGAAAATAAACTATGTCCCAGGAACAAGATATTAAAGATCTTTTAGAGATGGTGTCTTTTATTAAAGACAATGGTCCCACTAAAGAAGATCTGCAAGCGGCAGAAAAAAGGTTAGACGGACGAATAGACAAAGTAGAAGCGCGCTTAACCCGCGTTGAATCGCAAATGGTTACTAAAGAGTATTTAGATGAAAAACTCTCGGATTTACGCGGAGATTTAGTTATTCTCGTTCGCAAGGAAGATACTAAATTTATGAAACTCTTAGAAATTTTGAAAAAGAAAAAAGTTATCGATGAAGCAGAAGCGCAAACTATTGGCCAGATGGAACCGTTTCCTCAATTAGCCATCTAAAAAAACCAAACAACTAAAGACCGCCTAGGTAAATTCTAGGCGGTTTTGTTTTTTAAATTTCACTAACTTGCCAAATTATTGAGAAAAGATTTAATTGGTACCTCTTTCTGCTTCAAGCCTCTTCCCGTTAGAAACCTCTTTTTTAATTTCTTTAAAAAAGAGGTTGACCATCTGAACCAATTTTGGCGGCGGTATATATTTCCAAATATCCGAATTATCTCTATCAAAAAAAGAATAACGACGCCCAATACCTAATTCTTTTACCCATTCAACGTGTGCTTCGTGCCTCATTTCTTCGGCCTGCGCTTGGTCACCAAAAGCTGAGTACCAACCCGCCCAAGTAGCTATTCTTAGGGAGGATGACGTGAACAAAAAGACTGGTTCTTTATACGGCGACATTGATTGTTTTGGCATACAAAAAAATAAACATGATTATATATTACACCGGATAAAAATAATAGTTAAGTATAATTTTTATCCTTTTTCCAGCCCAATTATGTCTAAATTGGCCAAATAATTACTCCGTTTCGATTCTTTGGCTAGCTATAATAAAAAAACCCTAAACCATCAACAAGACTATATAATAAGGCATAAAGTAAAGCGTCTGGCCACTCACCTCTTTTTTCCCTAATTCATTTTTGGTAACCACTACGCCGTATTTTATATTTTTCTCTGCCATATAATTAGTTAAAGTCGCCAAATCCTTCTGGCCAATACTATTCGAAAACTTAACTTCTACCGGCAGTTGTTTTAGGTTTTGGCTAATTAAAAAATCTATTTCTTTTTCTCCCTGACGCCAAAAACTGACTACCTCATTAACATTGCTACTCTTATACTTTTGTCTCAAAACATTGTATACGACATTTTCTATAATCTTTCCAAAAGCCTGAGGCACCTCGCCAAAATGAGAAGCTTTAAACCGATTAATGGCACAGATAAAATTGACGCATGGCGTATACACTTTCTTTAAAATCCGGCCACGTTTAATTAAGCTCTTGTGCTGTTTGTAAAGAACTTCCAAAATATAACTTTCCTTTAGAAATTCTAAATATTTATTCAAAGTTAAAAATGAAACACCAGCTTCCCGGCCAATATTTTTAAGTTCAAAAACTGATCCGGCGTTATTTAACAGCTGGTAAGTGATGAGTTTAAACTCATCGGTTTTACCAATCTTAAAAATCCGGACGCAATCTTCTAAAACTTTGCCGATTACTGATTCGAGAACATAATCATGTTTTCGTTCAATCTGATCAAAATTCCTTATTTCCGGGAACTGACCGACAGTAATGAATTCTTTGGCTAATTCAACCAATTTCTGTCCATAAAAAGTATTATAGCCTCCAATTTCTCCAAAAACCTGGGGTAAATTAAATAAATCAAACTGATCGATTGTTTTTACCCCCTCATTATTTACTTTAATAAATTCTCTAAAAGACAAAGGTGGCAAATAAAAATCAAAAATTCTACCAGCCAAACTTTCCTGGTGCTTTTCTTTTAAAAGCACACTCTGCGATCCCGTGACAATAAATTTAATTCTTTTATTGCTTAGGTCATAATAACGTTTTAACACGGACTGCCAATTTTCAATATATTGGATTTCGTCAAGAAATATATACACCTGCTCATCTGGCGAATAGCGCGGAATCCTTAGAATTTCTTCAAAATAGGTCGCTAAAACTTCATCTAAAAAAACAGATTTTTGCGGCTGGGTAGAAAAATCAAAAAGAAAATAAAGAATGTTTTTTGATTTTACGCCATCCGCTAATAATTTTCCGATTAATTGTTTTAATAAAGTACTTTTACCAACCCGTCTTAAACCAATAATGTTTAAAATCAAAGAGTGACCAAAACTGTCTGCGAGAACATGGTACAGGTCTCTTTTGGGTAGTTTGACCTCCTCTATTAGATAGTCGTCCTTAAACCACCATTCGTTTTTAACCTCAAGCTCTTGCCTATTTATCATAATTTTAGTTAAATTACACTATAACTAAATTCTATTTTGATTATAGCATACTTAAACTATTATGTAAAGTACGACGCTGTGGACAATAATTCGTCTCTTTTCGACCAATCATTCGCCAAAATCTAACCGCTTTTATACCTGGTTTTATTTTCTAACGTGTCCCTAATTTACCAAAAAATTAAGTACTAATTTTACCATCACCTCTTTCTGTTTTGGCTCACTCTCCGCAATTAAGAGTGCGATCGCCACCAGCGCATTATCATTGATCTTCTTTTCCCCATTCTTTTTTAACAAACTCTTGTTCCAGGCTAAAAATACCACAAACAAAAAAGAGGCCAATCGTTTATTACCATCGCTAAACGGATGATCTTTAATCACAAAATACAGTAAATGCGCCGCCTTTTCTTCCACACTAGGATACAGATCTTTACCTGCAAAAGACTGACTGACACTGCCTAAAATAGACGCTAGGGATTCGCCTCGCTCGCGTCCGAATAAATCGCCGGCCTCTTTCTTTTTTAAAAGATTGTTTTTTAAATCATTCACCAAAGATAAGGCCTCGTCGTAAGTTAATACTTTTTTGACCTTGGTAAATTTACCGGCCGGTTCCAACTTTTCCTCATCATACTTCTGCAACAAAACCCAAGTATTAGCATAGTCAGATATTACTCTCAAGATCCCGTCGGCCTCACTACCGCTTAACACTCGACTGTCGATAGTTTTACGCACTAAATTTACCGCCTGTTCAAACTCGTTTAATTGTTTACCACGTAATTCTAAAAGCCTCTTTTGGTTAAGGCTATACCCCTCTAAAATATGTTTACGTAAAATACCCGTTGCCCAAATACGAAACTGGGTGGCCCGCTTGGAGTTAACCCGGTAACCAACGGATAAAATGGCGTCTAGATTAAAATACTCAACTAACCGTTCAACCTGTCTGTTGCCCTCTGTCTGAACTGTTGCAATTTTTGCAACAGTTGAACTTTTCGACAATTCACCACTTTTAAATATGTTACTTAGATGGCGAGAAATACCAGATTTATGCGTATAAAATAATTGGGCTATCTGGTTTAAAGTTAACCAGACCGATTCACTTCTCACTTCTGCTTGGATCTTAACCTCTCCATTTTTATCCTCGTAAATAACAATTTCTTGGCTAATGTTTTCTCCTTTGGACATATGCAATACTAAAATTTAACAAAGCCATTGTAACACAAAAATAAAAACCTTGATGATGAAGCGCACCGGTCGATCAATCTAATATATCCTTTTTTAATTTTTTCGCTTCAGCCAGAAAAAAATCTTGCCACTCTTTATGATCATTTTTTTTAATCATACGTGGGTAATCTTTCACTTTTGTAGATTGTACAAATTGCGCCCCCAACTGTAATGGATCCACGTGCCAATCAAACTTAATCTTAGCTTGTTTGATCAAGCTGGCGATTGACCACGGTTCCTTTTTAAGTATAAAAAACAAATCAATAAAATCCCGCGAACGAGGATTTTGATAAATCGTAAAAATTTTATTTACGGCAATATCTAATAGACTGTCGACTGCCAACCCGTCAACTTTCTTTTTTTGTTCTATGCGTGGAAAAGGAAAAAAAGTAAACTCAGTTTTAATCACGTCACCATCGCTTAAATGCAAAAAAAACAAATTGCGATTGAATGATTGTTGAAAATCAATCTTTTTTATTTTGGCTTGTTTTTGAATCTTTTTCCAAAATGCATAAATCGGCTGCGTGTCAAATTCTTTTTCGTTAAAAAAATCCAAATCTTCAGACAAACGATGTTGCAAATAATACTCGGCAAGAGCCGTACCACCGGTTAAGTAAAAAGACTTGGCTAAATATTTTTCAGCATCAATAAGTTTCAATAAATTCTTTTGATTTTCGCTTAAAATCGTTTTTGTGGCCATAACAAAATAGAGAGAAACCTTTTCTTTTTGGGGTCAAGCCGCAACTTTTTCCAATGGGTCTTAAGACTTTTTGCATTAATTTTTTCTCCACCTAAACCAAAATTAACCAGCTGTTCGAGGCGCCAGTGAATATACTGTTCTTTATGTTTCTTGAGTTGTTTTATGTCCACCGTCCAATTGTTCATATAATGCTAGTATATCACAAAAACCGTGGAAAAGCAACCATAAATAACCACAAATAAGCTTAAAATTTGCCCTTAACAGGATTTTAAAACCACTCTGTAACCAAATCTAAAAAATATTTTGAAATTAGGAACGAGAGCAATTTTTCTTTTTTCTAAAGTGTTGTGGCCGGCGGCGCACGTCCGTACTT
>Ga0209542_10017886_pt1 | contig 11542 bp, 9 predicted proteins | sample RifCSPhighO2_01_FD_184028 | JGI IMG/M metagenome (GOLD analysis project Ga0209542, IMG submission 184028) | Soil microbial communities from Rifle, Colorado - Rifle CSP2_plank highO2_0.1 (SPAdes) (version 2) | ecosystem: Environmental > Terrestrial > Deep subsurface > Rock core/Sediment ...
GAATCCCTTCAGTGGCATTTTGGGCCTCTCCCAGCTTAATCCGATAATCGGCAATGTTTTGGCCGAAAATGCCACTGCAGGGATTCGCGAAATACGGACCCTCGAAGGCACAAAAGTGCTCATCAGGAGGACTGAAGTACTGGACCGAAACGCCTTGGGCGGTGATAAAAACCATCGTCCCGGGCTCAACATCGAATAGATGTTTGGCGCCGATGTTCGGAAAAGCGCAATTCTCAGAAGCGAGACAGTAACCGTCGCCAAACTGGCCGATTGAAAGCGGCCGATTACCGCTCTTGTCGCGCACAGCAATCAAACAATCAGGCAGTAGAATCCCGAGCGAAAAGCTTCCCGAAAGGAGCTCGAATACCGCCTTAAGATCGGCTGCGATATCGCCCCCGCCGCCCTGCAATTCAAGAAGCCTGAGAATGATTTCGGTGTCCATCGAAGTGGAGCATTTTAACCCGAATTTTTCTTTGAGCTTTTCGGCGTTGGTGATGTTGCCGTTATGAGCAATGGCGACAGGCTGACCAAGGTAGTTGCCGATAATCGGTTGAATATTGTCCCGAGTCGGGTCGTCAGAGACTGTCGGATAGCGAATGTGCCCGAGAGCATTATTGCCATGTAAATGGCTGAGCGCTTCCGCCGTAAAAACTTGTCGCGCTAGACCGTTGCCGTGCTTGAAATAGAGGTTCTTGCCGTCAGTCGAAGCCATGCCGGCGTAATCGATGGCCCGATGTTGAATGGCGTGACCCAAAACAGCCGTGAATTCGGCCGCTTTAACGTGACCGTAAACTCCGAATATTGCACACATAATATTGATTCTTGTTGTGAAGGACTGCAACTAGCCGAAGTATACTTGATACTTCTTTATAGACAAACATTGCAATTTGACTCTATTGTTGGATAGTGTAATCTATTCCCTGTACGCATTTCTCATAGCGTTTCTTTCTTGGCTAGGTTGCGCGAGCGACTCCGCAAAGAGAGGTAGTGAAAAGAAAGCGGGAGTCGATTGTTAAAAAAATAGCAAAAGAAAAAATGGCCAAGAAACTTTATGTAGGGAATCTTCCTTACACAGTAAACGACTCGAGCTTAGGCGATCACTTCGCAAAAGCCGGAGCCGTTACTTCTGCCACTGTCATCATGGATAAAATGTCTGGTCGCTCAAAGGGCTTCGGCTTCGTCGAAATGACGAATGACGAGGATGCCTCGAAAGCGATTGAGATGTGGGATGGCAAAGAAATGGATGGCAGAACAATTCGAGTTTCCGAAGCTCGCCCGATGGAGCCACGCGCTCCTCGCGGGGGCGGCGGCGGAGGCGGACGATTCGAGAAACGCAACAGCTGGTAACCCAACTGACAAAAACAACCCTTCGGGGTTGTTTTTGTTTTAGGAGATAATATAATTAACCTGTATATTAATAACCAACAAACTCCATGACTAACAAGAAAAATTTAATAATCGCCCTTTTGGCCATCGCCGTAATCTATGTTCTGTTTTTCTTCAGAATGCCCGGCCAAACCGCTCCCGCAAATGAAGACAGTGTAAACAATACAATGCCGGCTTTAGACAGCGGCGGCACACCGGAAACGGTCGTGACTCCGGAAGTTATCTATCAATAGAAATCCCGCCAGCCCCGATTAAAATCGGGGCTGGCTTTTTTATGCATAAAATGAGTAAAATACATAGGTGAAATTAAATGACTCTCCCGGCGAAATTTTTCGCCTAAACGACCACCAAAAAAACGCCGTAAAAAAGCTTGGCCTAAAAACTGTCGGCGATTTGCTCTATCATTTTCCAACCCGCTATGGCGACACTTCTTCAATAAAAAATATCGAATCTTTGGTCGCCGGCGAAACTGCGGTCATATTCGGGCGAATTAGCCGATTAAAAACCAGCAAAGGTTTTCGGACTAAAATCCCGATGGCCGATGGCACGATTGAAGACGAAAGCGGCACCATCAAAGCCGTCTGGTTCAATCAGCCCTATCTCGCCAAAATGCTAAAAGATGATTCATTTGTCCGCGCCGAAGGCCGCGTGTCGGTGCGTAAAAAAACCGGCGAGCTGTATCTTTCAAATCCAAAAATCGAAAAAGTGGAAAAACTGCCGACAGGCGTCGGCGATTCCTTATTCGGTGAAGGAGGAGAGCCCCACGCCCTATATCCCGTTTATCCGGAAAGCCGGGGCATTACTTCAAATTGGATTTACCACACCATTCAGAAAGTTTTTAAGTCAGGAATTTTGGATTCCCTTTCCGATCCGATACCGACCGAAATCCTCGACCGCTATCACCTACCCCACCTTAAAACCGCTGTCGTCTGGATCCACGCCCCAAAAAAAGAAAGTGACGCGATAGCCGCCAGGAAACGCTTCGCTTTTGAAGAAGTTTTTTTCATCCAGCTTGAACGCCAAAAGATCAAACGCCAATTCCAAAAAAACAAAGCGCCGGTCATCGAAGTCGGCCCCGCAACGCTTACCCGCTTCACAAGCCGTTTCCCGTTCCGCGCGACTGGTGCCCAAACGAGGGGTATCAGCGATATCCTCCGCGATATCACTGAAGGTCGCCCGATGGGGCGCTTACTTGAGGGAGATGTCGGGAGCGGCAAGACTTTTGTCGCCGCGGCTGCTACTTATGCCACCGTGATGACCAAGCCCGAAAATTCCAAAGTTGGCTCGCTCCAAGTGGCTTATATGGCCCCCACTGAAATTCTGGCCAGCCAGCACTTTGAATCCTTCATTTCATATTTCAAACACCTCCCCATAAATGTCGCGCTCATAACCGGCAGTGGTTGCCGGAAATTCCCGTCAAAAGTAAATCCTGCCGGCTGGACTGATATTTCCCGAAGTCAATTATTAAAGTGGGTGGCAAACGGCGAAATTCCGATTTTAATCGGCACTCACGCTCTTATCCAAAAGGCGGTGAAATTTAAAAATCTGGGAATGGTGATTATCGATGAACAGCACCGTTTCGGCACGGCTCAACGCCAAAAGTTGGCGCGGAAAGACGGGCTCTACCCTCACCTTCTTTCAATGACCGCGACCCCGATTCCCCGCACCTTAGCCCTCACGATTTTTGGCGACCTTGATCTAACAGTGCTCGATGAAATGCCAGAGGGCCGGAAAGCGATTATCACGGAAATCGTTTTACCGGGTCAACGTGACAGTGTTTATGAAAAAATCCGTACCGAACTAAAAGCCGGCCGACAAGCTTATATTATTTGCCCGCGCATCGACGAACCAGACCCGAACAAAGAAATGGCCATCCTCGCCAAGTCGGTAAAAGAAGAAGCTAAGCGCCTCAAAAAATCCGTCTTTCCGGAATTCGAAATCGACATCGTCCACAGCAAATTGAAAGATGATGATAAAGAAAAAGTGATGAATCGTTTTAAGTCTGGTGAGGTGGATATTCTGGTCGCCACTTCAGTCGTCGAAGTCGGTGTTAATGTGCCAAACGCCACTTCTATTATTATAGAAGGCGCCGAACGCTTCGGCCTTGCTCAACTCCATCAACTCCGCGGCCGAGTCCTTCGGAGTAATCATCAAGCCTATTGCTATGTCTTTGCCGAAACAAAATCAAAAAAATCACTCGAACGCCTAAAAGCCCTCCAAAGCGCGGCAAGTGGTTTTGACCTCGCCGAATGGGATTTGAAATTGCGCGGTCCAGGGGAACTCTCCGGAAACAAGCAATGGGGCATCTCCGACATCGGCATGGAAGCCTTAAAAAATATTAAAATGGTTGAAGCGGCCCGATTCGAAGCTAAAAATATTCTTGAAAAAGATGAAACTCTAAAAAAATATCCGCTTGTCGCCGCTGAACTCGAGAAACGCAAAAAAGAAGAGATTCATTTCGAGTAAAACAAGGAGCGAAGCGACTATGTTTTACTACGACCCCGTACTAATTTTGCACTCAAATATAATTAAAAACTCTGTTAAACCAATCAGACAATCTACTCTAGTTGCCCGCGGGCGACAAATAGTCGCATCCCTTACGAGCGAAGCGGGCAACTTTATTATAAATCTCGCAAAATTTAGTATCGGGGTTAAATAGCCTTTTGTAGCTCTTTTTGCTATCATTTCCGCGTAACATTTTACATTGGCCGCGGATAACTTTTATACTATTAACTTAAATAATCTATGTGCGGAATCATTGGCTATGTAGGTAAACGAGAGGCCTTGCCGATAATCATCGAGAGTCTTCACCAGATGGAATACCGCGGTTATGACAGCTCCGGTCTAGCCGTCGTCGGCAATCACGAAGTTAAAATCTCAAAAGCCAAAGGAAAAGTGGCTCTCCTTGAGAATCAGAGCCCGAGCGACAGCTTTAAGGGAACTTTGGCTATCGGCCATACTCGCTGGGCCACCCACGGCGAACCGAATCAAAAAAACGCCCACCCGCACGGCGATTGCACCGGAAAATTTTTCATAGTTCATAACGGCATCATCGAAAACCACAAAGAACTCCGAGCCATGCTTGAAAAAAGAGGTCATAGTTTTAAATCGGACACCGACTCTGAAATCGTGGCTCATCTCATCGAAGAACACAGTAAAAAAGGAAAAAACTTTACGGATGCTTTTATGAAGACCTTAAAAGATATAAAAGGTACCTACGGTCTGGCCGCGGTGTCGGCAGATGAGCCGGAGACTTTGGTTTCGGCGCGAATGGGCGCGCCGGTCGTCATCGGGCTCGGCACGGACGAAAACTTTGTGGCATCCGATGCCGCCCCCCTTTTGCGATACACCCGCAACGTCATGTACCTAAATGATGGAGAATTCGCGGTCATCACGCCGGAAAAACATTCGGTCTTTACGCTAGACAATCGCGCTGTGCCGACCCGTTTCGAAAAACTTGATTGGGATCTGGAGCAGGTTGAAAAAGGCGGTCATCCTCATTTCACCCTTAAAGAAATAATGGAGGGTCCGGAAGTTGTTAAAAATACACTGCGCGGAAGGGCTATAGTCGAAAACGGCCTTGCGAAACTTGGCGGACTGGAAGCGGTCGCCGAAAAACTTCGCAGTATTAAACGCTTTGTGATTGTCGCTTGCGGCACCGCTTTTTATGCCGGAGCAATCGGTGAATATATGATTGAAGAATATGCCGGCATTCCGGTTGAAGTCGAAACCTCGTCCGAATTCCGATACCGAAAACCGCTCATGGATAAAGACACCGCGCTTATCGCCATTTCCCAATCGGGAGAAACGGCCGACACTCTCGAAGCGATCCGCGAAGCGAAAAGAAAAGGCGCTTTAACTATCGGCATCGTCAATGTTGTTGGCTCAACAATCGCCCGAGAAACTGATGCAGGTATTTATAATCATGCCGGGCCGGAGATTGGCGTAATTTCAACTAAAGCTTTCCTATCGCAACTCTCCGTTTTGGCGCTTCTTTCCGTCTTCCTCGGGCGGCAGCGCCAGATGTCGGCCACTATGGGGAAACGGATCCTTGAAGAATTGGCCGACTTGCCGAAAAAAATCGAGAAAATCCTCGCCCAAAGAAAAAAAATCGAGAAGCTTGCAAAAAAATATAAATCGTTCAAAAACTTTTTATACATGGGCCGAAAATATAATTTTCCTATCGCCTATGAGGGCGCTTTGAAATTGAAAGAGGCGTCTTACATCCACGCCGAAGGCTGCGGCGCCGGCGAAATGAAACACGGGCCGATCGCCATGATTGATAAAGATTTTCCGACAGTCGCTATCGCCCCAGAAGACAGCGTCTATGAAAAAATGCTTTCGAACATTCAAGAAATCAAAGCCCGGAAAGGCAAAGTGTTTGCGATTGGCACGCAGGGCGATAAAGCGCTCGAAAAAATCGCCGATGACGTTATTTTTATCCCAAAAACCCTCGAGATGCTCACCCCGATTCTTTCGGTTGTCCCGCTTCAATTATTCGCGTATTATGTGACTGTCGCCAAAGGCCTTGATGTCGATCGGCCGAGAAACTTGGCAAAAAGCGTTACAGTGGAATAGAATGGCCATTAGATAAGTAACCCGTGTCTTTGCTTAAAAAAGGTTATTAAGCAAGGACGCCTTGCACACTTCATTGAAAAATTTCGAAACAAACATACATATGACAACTAACGATGAATCGACTCCGGAGTACTTGGAGGCGGTGGTTCAGAAAAAGCCGCGCCAAGATGACGATCGTGAGATCGCCATCACAAGAAAAATCGAAGGTTTGGTCCTACAAGAACAGTGGGCCCAAAACGCTTTTTCTAAAATACGGGAGCTGCAAATCGACTATATGCGCGAAGCGCTTAAACACGCTGAAGACAGTGCTTGGATTTATGAGCGCACGCAAAAAGTCTTGGAGAAAATAGCTGAACTTTCGAGATCTAAAATCGTCGAGGGCGAAGAACTCTTGGAAGAGGTCCCGAAAGGTCAACCGGTCCTCATGATGACCAATCATCTGGGTACCTATAAGTTACTGGGGATCGATCCGGGGAAAGAGCTTGGGGTCAATATCCCAGGTTATGACTTCATGTATCCTTCACCTATGTATTTTGGCGGTTTGTCGCCTGTCGCGAAAGCGATCGGTAACGATCTATCATATGTGTCCGACGACTTCCCGGGAGTTTTTGGAAAAATTCACCGGGCGTCGGGTTTCATTCACGTACCTCCAAAACTCTTGCAACAAGGAGGCCGGACCGGAGCCCTTCTTGAGCAAACGAATCGCTCTTTTGAAGCCAGACCGAACACAGCTATCGTGAATTATCCGGAAGGAGGAACGAGCGGAAAATACAGCGGACTGGGGCCATACGACCTCGATCCGTTCAAAACGGGCGGCTACGTCATAGCTGCGCACCTAAATACCCGAATCATTCCCGTCGCGCAATACTTCGATCCAAAAGAAGGCTTGCAGCTCAAAGTGTTCCCCTCGTACATTCCGAAGTCGACCGACAAGGCGGCGAACGAAGAACTCGCCGAACGAGACAGACTTGCGATGCAAGATTGGTTCGATAAGCGCAAATCTTCTTAGTCCGCCGAAATGGAAGTTACTCCTAACAACCAAGCCGAGCCCCTTGCTTTCCCCCTGCCGCTTTTCAAATCCGTCCGGATTGGAGAAGCCCTCGGGAAAGACGGGTCTCGGTTTTTTATTTTTGCCGGTTTGGATGAAAAAATGGCCGAGGAACTTAAAACTTTATCGCTCGACGAAAGCGATACCGATCTTCAGCAAAATACTTCCGACCAAAAACGCTTTGGCGAGGGTGAATATAAGAATTGGTATGAGAAAAATCGGACGCCGTTCGCGCTCATTCATGCCACCACCAATGATCTTGCGGCTATTGCTTGGTTCGGGCCGAAAGCGTTGGGTCAAAAATCAGAAAAATATCTGACCGAAAAAGAAAAAACAGCGGTAAAAAATTCTCCGGCCGAAACGGCCTGGCATACAATCTCATATCGCTGCTATCCCCGATTCCGCGGCAAAGGCCTAATGAAAGGATTCGTGAGGTTTGTAATGAATTTATATATTAAAAAAAATCCAAACATCAAATTATGGGCCGGCCTCGACGCAAAAAATGTGGCGAGTGGCGGCTTGGCGGCGGCTTTGGGATTTAAGCCAGACGAACAACACTCCGATCCTGATAAACATTGGCTTGTCATGGTGAAAGAATAGATTATAATGGTGCGGCGCTAATTTTAGATTTCAAGATAATCAATGAAAACAATAGTAATCATAGGCGGCGGTTCGGCGACTTATATGCTTCTTACGGGTATGCGCCAATTCCCTGTCAACAAAATCGTGATTGTATCGACCGCCGATTCCGGGGGCTCAACAGGACTCCTGCGCAAAGAGCTTGATGTCATGCCTTGGGGTGATGTGCGACAATGCCTTATCGGACTCTCTTATACCGACCCGGCGCTTCAAAACCTATTTTCCTATCGTTTTGATAGTGGCAATCTTAAAGGGCATTCCGCCGGCAATATCATTCTTGCGGCCCTTGAAAAGATCACGGGGAGTCCCGAAGGAGCAATCGCTGAAGTGGCCCGACTCTTAAATGCCCGAGGTGAAATATTATTTGCATCCAAGCGCCCTACTACCCTTTCGGCCAAGCTTGAAAACGGCACAGTGCTCGTCGGAGAACATGAAATCGATGAACCTGTATCAAAAAAACATAGCCCGATTGAAAAACTGATACTTTCAAAATCGGAGGTTAATCCTAGAGCGCTCAGCGCTATCGGCCGCGCCGATGCCATCATCCTCGGACCCGGCGATATTTTCACCAGCATGCTCCCCAATCTGCTGGTCCCGGGCATTGCCGAAGCCATCACCGCTTCAAGCGCCCAAAAAATTCTGATCACCAACATCATGACCAAATTTGGCCAAACCGACGGCTTTACCGCATCACGTTTTCTTAAGTTGGTGAACGCGTATCTTGCTCCGGGGAAAAAAGAGGGTCCGATCGACACTGTCATCGTAAATACAAAAGAGCCCCAGAAAAAAATACTCGACCTCTACCGCAAAGAAAAAGCGATATTCGTAAAACCGGATATCGATAAATTGCGTCAGGAAAATATCACAGTGATAGCGAAGTCCATTATTTCAAACCACATTGTCAAAAAAATAAACGGTGATGCGCTAAAAAGAAGTCTTGTCCGCCACGACTCGCAAAAAATCGCCCAGATAATCTGGGATCTCATTAAATAGCCGAGTTTTAGGCTATTTTAAAAGCGCGATTATTTCGTCGTGAATTTTGCCGTTACTGGCCACAAACTGTCTGGAACTTGACGTAAACGGATTTCCCTGCCAATCGGTAAATTTTCCGCCGGATTCAGACAGTATTAAAGCGCTGGCCGCGACATCATATATTTTGGCCCGATCACTAAGATAAAATTCCATCTTGCCCTCGGCAATATAAGAAATCTGGATGGCCGCGCCGCCAAATTCGCGATTCCGGTAGCAATTCTTACCGACTCGTTTCAAAGATTCGTCATTTTTTTCATCCTTGCTTTGACCGGCCAAACCCAATGCCCCGCCGAGCTCGGAAATGCCGGAAACCGAGAGTTTTTGTTTGCCATTCTTGAAAGCCCCTTGACCTCTTGCCGCCGAGTATAAAATGCCACTGACCGGATCGGAGACCACCCCAACAATCGGCTCGTCTCCTTTCCATAATCCGAGCGAGATGGAACAGCCGGGCAATCCGCGAATGTAATTGATCGTGCCGTCAATCGGATCGATATGCCACGTATAGGCGCTGGAATTTTTCTGGGGCGGAAACTCTTCGCCGGAAATCGAGTGGTCGGGAAAATTTTTTAAAAGTTCTTTTGTGATGATAGTTTCAATTTCCTTGTCGATATCGGTCACCGGACTTTTATAAAGATCATTCTTCTGCAAAACGCCAGACGCCCCAGCGAAACTCTTCCGAAAAATCAGTTCGGCCTTTTTCACAGCCGCTAAAGCCACCTTTAAAAATTGTTCCTCCTGCATAAAATTATTCTAGCACATCAAAATGAAACTAGAAATTTGATATTTTTAAAAAATTATCCGCCTGCTTGGACTCGAACCAAGGACCCTCGAGGTATAAGCTCGATGCTCTAACCAACTGAGCTACAGGCGGGTAACAATAATCTACAACATTTTGGTTTAAAAAAATAGCCGTATTATTTTGTTCGATATATCGCACAAAATGAACAGTTGGAATTTTATTTATTTTCCTAAAATTTATTCGTGGTCATTCGTATCATTCGCGCGCATTCGTGAATTTGTGTCGCGTTTATTTCTGATGCTCGATATCTATCTTCTTTTTCGGCGTAATGCCGTTTAGGATAAGCAGTTTTTCAAATTCTTCTCTTTCAATGGTCTCTACCTCAATCAATTTATCGGAAATCGACTTGAGCGCGCCTTTGTATTTTTTCAAAATCTCGCCGGCGCGAGCTAAGCCGTTCTCTATTATCACCGAAACTTCAGAATCAATGACTGACCCGACTCTGTCCGAATATTCATGGTCTTCGGAAACACCACCCTTCCCCCAAATCAGTCGCCCCGAGCCTTCAAGCGCCACCGGCCCGATCTTATCCGACATGCCGTATTTCGTGACCATATCGCGCGCCAAGGCTGTTGCCACCTGCAGATCATTAGATGGTCCGGTCGTCAGATCGCCAAAAACCATTTTCTCGGCAATATAACCACCTAAAGACACCGCGATATCATCCAAAAATTCGTTGCGAGATTGAAGTTTCCTATCCTCAAAGGGTAATTTCAAAGTATAGCCGCCGGCCCGACCGCGAGCGATTATCGAAATCTTATGGACCGGATCGGCAAACGGTAAAATTGAAGCAACTAAAGCGTGACCGGCTTCATGATAAGCGGTAATCTCTTTTTCTTTCTTTGACAAGATATGGCTCCGGCGCTCTGGTCCCAACATCACTTTTTCGATTGAACGGATTAAATCAAACTGGGCAACTTTATTGCGGTTTTCCCTCGCGGCCAAAATCGCCCCTTCGTTGACGAGCGAATACAAATCTGCGCCCGAAAATCCTGGAGTGCGCTCCGCAATTACTTTCAAATTAACATCTTCGGCCAGTTGCTTTTTGGCTGCGTGAATTTTCATAATTTCTTCACGGTCAGCGCGATCCGGCAAATCAATCGTCACTCGGCGATCAAATCTTCCGGGCCGAAGAAGCGCCGGGTCCAAAACATCCGGCCGGTTAGTGGCCGCCATTACGATTACTTTTTCATTCTGTTCAAAGCCGTCCATCTCGACAAGAATCTGGTTCAAAGTCTGCTCGCGCTCATCATTTCCCCCACCGACGCCCGTGCCCCGCACCCTACCCACAGCATCTATTTCATCCATAAAAACAATAGCAGGTGCGGCTCTTTTGGCCATTTGGAACAGATCGCGAACGCGCGAAGCGCCGACACCCACGAACATTTCCACAAATTCCGAACCGGAAATGGAAAAGAAGGCGACGCCGGCTTCTCCCGCCACCGCTCGCGCTAACAAAGTCTTTCCCGTGCCCGGCGCGCCCATCAAAATCACCCCCTTTGGAATCCTTGCGCCGATATCCAAAAATTTCTTGGGATTTTTCAAAAAGTCCACGATTTCTTTCAATTCTTCCTTTGCTTCTTTGGCGCCGGCCACATCCTTGAAAGTCACTTTTTGACCTTTATCATTCGGAAAAGTTATCCGCGCTTTTGACTGGCCAAAGGTAAACGCCTGCATCCCCGCTCCTTTGACTTGGCGCGATAAATACCAGATAAAGAAAACGATGAAAAGCACAGGAAGGAGAAACGGTAAAATATTCAAAAGCCAGAAACCTACACCGCGCTCATTCTCCACGGAAATTTTGACAGCTGATAATTTATCCGTGGTCACACCGTAATTGGTAAAAATTTCCGTAATTGAAATGCCGACCTCGGTCCGAGAAGTTTTTTCCGTGCCATCGGTATATTTAATTTCCAAAATATCGCCGTTGACGCTGATTTCGGAAATCAAGCCTTTGCCCACATCATTAGCCACTTCTGAAATCGGCGTCTCTTTGATATCTGATGGATTGCCGGAAAATAATGAATAAACAAAGACAATAGTAAGAAATATGAGAAACG
>Ga0209542_10017889_pt1 | contig 11541 bp, 10 predicted proteins | sample RifCSPhighO2_01_FD_184028 | JGI IMG/M metagenome (GOLD analysis project Ga0209542, IMG submission 184028) | Soil microbial communities from Rifle, Colorado - Rifle CSP2_plank highO2_0.1 (SPAdes) (version 2) | ecosystem: Environmental > Terrestrial > Deep subsurface > Rock core/Sediment ...
GCAATCAAAGAACCAGCTATGCTTAATGTCGCCTGTTCGTGCGGGTTCTTTGATTGCATTTTTTTTGTAATTGGTTAGCTCTTTCAGCATGTGGAAGATGTCATTGACTGAGGTCGACTGTTCGGTTCCTATATTGTATATATTGAGCTGATCGGGTGCTGCTGTTAGCGCTTTTAGATTTGCTTCGGCAACGTCTTTGACGAAAATGAAGTCGCGGGTTTGAGTTCCGTCCCCATATATTGTTACGTCTTCGTTGTTCTTCATTTTCTCTGCGAACCGCGCAATGACGCCTCCTTCTTTGGTGTGTTGACGAGGGCCGTAGACGTTTGGGTAACGGAATATTATTGCGTTAGGATTGAATAAATGGACATACAGTTCTGCGGCGAATTTTGAGATACCATACGGTGAAATTGGTAATGGGGTAATTCCTTCGTGAAGTGGGGGTTCTTCATTGCCATAGACTGCGGCTGAACTTGCGAAGATGAATTTGTTTATATTGTACTTTTTTGCGAGTTTCAAGAGATTGAGTGTTCCGATGATATTGACGTGCGCGTCATGCTCGGGGTGTTCAATCGATTTTTGGACGTCGATTTGTGCAGCGTGATGGTTGATAACGTTGATTTTTTCTTTAGTGAATATTTCTTCTATTTGGGTTTCGTTTGTTATGTCTGCGTGATAGAATGTTGCTTTGGGGTTTACGTGTTCACGTTTTCCGTTACTGAGATTGTCAATAATTATGACGTTATGGCCAGCTTCGATGCATGCATCTGCGATGTGGCTGCCGATAAAACCTGCGCCGCCGGTGATGAGAATGTTCATGTTTTCCTCTTTAAGATGGGATTATATAAAGTTTTTTGGGTATTAATGACTTTTAGATCGTACTTGTTTAGCTTTTGTAGATAGTGAAGACTTGTTTTACTCTCATGTTCTTAATCAGCGAATGGGGACACGCAACACTATGACGTCCGTCGTGCTGCACACAGATGGTCTGATTTATAGTCAATCAAATATGATCTGGACATTGTAGGCTACAGATTAGCTAAATACGTACCCAATAACCAAAGCTTTATTATCGTGATACATTCTTTTTCCTCTTATGTCCTTCAAATTCGGTAAAGTTTGGTTGTCGCCCATGGAAAGTGTATCTGACTATAGTTTTAGGAAACTTTGTTATAATCATGGTGCGGACTTGACGTTTATTGAGATGCTGTACGCTGATGCGGTTGCGCGGCAGAATAGAGCGTCGGTTGAGCATATTGATTGTTATGATGCGACGCCGACAGGCATTCAGTTACTTGCAAGCAAGCCAGATGTGCTAAAGAAAGCGCTGGAAGTTATTGCATTGAAGATTCACGAAAAAGATCGAAAGTTCTCGAACTTATCTGTTGTTGATTTACATTTTGGATGTCCCTCTCCCACGGTCATTAATTTTGGTGGAGGGCCGGCACTCTTTAAACGAACGCAGCGAATGACGGAGTTATTGACGACGTTGAAGAAGCATTCACCGTTACCGGCGGGCATTAAGATACGGTTAGGTTTGAACAAGCAGGATAAAGATAATAAAGTTTACTTACGGGTTATTGACATTGCAAATACGGTGGGCGTTGAATATGTGACGGTTCATCCGAAATTAGCTATAGATCGTTCGATGGATCCTGTTGATCATGATGCACTGAAAGAGATTATTGATCGGGCGACGGTTCCAATCGTTGGAAGCGGGTTTGTTGTTGACGGCAAAAGTGCGCAGAACTTGTTGAACATGGGATGTTCTGCGGTAATGATTGCACGTGCGGCTGTTGGTAATCCTTGGATTTTTGGTGATGTTAAAGCCTATTTGAAAGATGGGACGATGCCGAAAGTTCGGACGCGACAGGAATATGCGGATGCATGGAAAGCGTATTCGACGGTGGCACAGAAGTATGGGACGTTGGCTAAATTTTATGAATATCACAAACGAATATTCCAATTACGAATGAATGGCGATTTTGGATATCATGCGCCGAGTATGATACTGAATGGGTGAATTTTGTTTAAGTTTATTTGAACTTGGAAAAATTTAACTTTGACTTAAATAATTAGCTAATGGGTATACGCATCACTACGTTAAATCTACTCCAAAATGATTCTACTTCCTTCCCATGCGGTCATTAACTTTCAATTGCACAAATCAATCATACGCATCTTTTCGATGATCAAAACAATTGATGATTATCTTATCTTTTTCTAATCTGTATATGATTTGGAATGGTGCAATCCGAATGCTACGATGTCCTTTGAGATTATGTTGCAGTGGTTTTCCTGATTCTGGTGATTCAGACAGCTTCTTGAGATGTTTGATGATTCTTAGTCGTGTGGTCTTGTCTTTAATTTTCTGAAAATCTTTCTTGAATTCGTCTGAGAAAATAATTTCCATGTTATCCCATCAATAGGTCATCTATCTCTTCGTCGTTCATTGACGTGTTTGCTTTTGTAATCTTTCCTGATTTTATTTGTTCTTCACTTTGTTGTATCTTTTCTAAAAGATGGATGTCTTTTGCTAATTTTTCTTTCTGGATTACTTTCAACAAAATATTTCCCCCTTCATTGAATACTAAAAATTTAGTAGATGGCTCTAATCCGGCGTCTTTTCTTATTTCCATCGGTATCACTACCTGGCCGTTTTCAGACATTTTGGTTATAGAGACTTCCATGGTGTTCACCTACAATGTATTTTAGTTCTAAAGGCTGTTTTATATATAAAGTTTTTGGTTGTGGTGACGTGTACAATACTATCTACTGTTTTATCGACGGAATGTTTAAATATCGTCTTATTTGATTGAGCTTACTATGTCTATGGATATTGATGATCTTCGTGAATATTTGCCTGAGGGTATGGTGGCTTTGCAGGGCCCTTACAATAAGGTGATTCCTGCTCTTCGGCGCCGAGATGCAACTCTCGTGCCACCAGCGCAAATCCTAGACTGGCGAAATCAATCGTTTGGCACTGATATGGAATATGAATTTTGGGATGCAGAATATTTGACCGATGTTGGGCTTGTGACCATCGACGAAACTCTTTATGTTTTTCCCGACTGTGAGCGATTACGACGTATTACTGCGCGAACCAAAATTAAGATAAGTGAAGGGGGAATTCCGCTGAGGCGCAAGAAAGACCTTGACGATGCTATTGTTATCCCTTTTGCAGATCTTGGTATAGAAGATTACGAGATCAGAGCTAATCTTAAGGATTCACTGGATTTGCCTTTTTTCTCTCGGTTTATGATTCCCTATATAGCTGGCGGAAATACAGATCGATTCAGGACGTATTTGTCTAACGGATTAGAAATATGCACAAGGTATGGTAATCGCTTTACCATCAATATTGGTTTTTATGATGATTCTAGTCATCCTATTTTACGTCCACTTTCAATCGATATAGGGCGCGTTGGAGGTCTTATGTTCGTCTATTACCTTCCTGGTACGAGCAATCGCACTGTAGCAGTCGGTTCTCCTCCTGGAGTTATTGCGCGTGACTTGCCTCGTTATCGTGTTCAGAATCAGGAACAGTCCGTTCCAATTATTCAAGAACCTATTCAACTCGAACGTACCATCGAAGACGTTGAACGAGAAATTTCAGAACGTATCCGTGAACGATTCCGTAATCTTGAATACGAAAAACCAGAATAAACTACTTCCTTCCCATGCCATAATACTCAAAGCCTTCTTCTTTAATCAATTCGGGTTCGTAGATGTTGCGACCATCGAACAACTTGTTGTCTTTCATTGTTTTCTTTAATTGTGCGAAGTCGATTCCTCTAAATTCGTCCCATTCGGTGACGAGAATGATTGCGTGAGCGTCTTTTGCGGCTTCTTCTGGATTTTTACTGTACGTTACTTTTGTGTTGAATATCTTTTTTGCTTCGTTCATTGCTTCGGGATCGTAGACTTGGACGGTTGCTTTGTGTTTGAGTAACTCATTAATGATTGTGATTGATGGGGCTTCGCGCATGTCGCTCGTTTTAGGTTTGAATGATAGTCCCCAGATACAAAATGTTTTGTTTTCGATATTCATTACTGTTTTTATCTTTTCTATGATACGGATACGTTGGCGATCGTTCACTGCGTACGTCTGTTCAAACAGTTTTGCATCATAGCCGTGCTGTTTTGCTGTGTGGATGAGTGCTTTGACATCCTTGGGAAAACATGAGCCGCCCCAGCCGACACCAGCGTTCAGGAATCGTGGCCCTATACGATAGTCCATGCCTAGTGCTGTTGATACTATTTTTATATCAGCGTTAACATGATCGCAGATGTTTGCTATTTCGTTGATCGTTGAGATTCGGGTTGCAAGCATTGCGTTACTTGCGTATTTGATAAGTTCGGCAGTTTCCCAATCGGTTTCAACGATGGGTAAATATGTTCGTAAACGGCCGGCGTATACTTTTCTCATGATGCGTAATGCTTTATCTGAATGGGATCCTAGGACAATCTTATCGGGATATTGAAATGCACGAATGGCTTCGCCTTCACGCAAGAACTCTGGGTTTGAGACGACGTCTATTTTACTATTGCTCGTGTCGACAATTTCTTGTATTTTTCGTGATGTGCCTGGTGGAACGGTGCTTTTTATGACCAAAATTTTGTACGTACCTATTTTTTCTGTTGTTTGTGCTATGTCTTTTGCGACGCTGAACACTGCTGAAAGATCTGCTTCACCATTTGGTCCGCTTGGTGTACCAACACAGTTGAATATAACTTCACCAAATTCTATTGCTTGTTTTTTGTCTGTGGTGAACTGAAGTTTTTTCCTTGCGCTGTTGCGTTTTAATAGCTGATCTAATCCGGGCTCAAAAAAGGGAACATTTCCTTGGATGAGACTTGCTATCTTTTTCTCATCGACATCAAGGCAGAGTATTTCATGACCTAATTCTGCTAAACATGCAGCGCTTGTTAATCCTACATAACCTGTGCCGACAATAGTGATTTTCATTGGGTATTGCAATATGTAATTAGTCTGTATTGTTTTTTTTCATAAAAATATTATCCTCCTCCTTGGCAGCGACGGTCAAATGTGCGACATTTGCCCTCTTCCGCTTCTGCTGAAGCTCCAGCGCGCCACGGAGGATAATATTTTTATTCTTAATTAACTAGCGACTTATTACGTACGTATTGTAAATATTATTAGCTTCTGCGAGTGCTTCATGGCTCCCTATATCAAACCATGCTTCGGTAAACGTAAAGCCGTATACATTTTCGCTTTTAATCAGCCATTCTATAAAACTTCCGGCGTTATCGCCTTTGTGGTGTTTTACAAAGTCGGGGAGCTTTAGGAGGCTTTCTTTCTTCAATATGTAACATAATGTTGCGGCTAACGAACTTTTTGGGTGTTCGGGTTTTTCCTGGAAATCAATGATTTTTTGGTTTTTGTCCACTATTGCCACGCCAAACTTTTTTGCAAGTTTTGCGGGATCTTTTAAGTCGTATAGTGCTATTATTGATGCATTCTTTTTCTTGAAATATGCAATAAATGCGTTTATGTCAAACTCGAATAAGTTATCGCCGCCAACAATTAAGATATCATCATTTATTTTTGTCTCCTGCATGGTAAAATGCAAATCGCCCACTGTTCCCAGGCGTTCTTCATTGTTTTTGACGCCGTCGTTCAGAATGTGGATGCGTTTGCTTCGATTCTGTTTATTATTCCAATTTTTGAATTGAGTCGAGAAAACATCGTTTGATACTATATACACTTCATCTATACTCCTTACTTTTTCTATCTTGTCCATTATTCTATCTAAGATTGTCTTGTTTCCTACTTCTAACAATGGTTTCGGCTTGTTTTTTGTTAACGGATACAATCGCGTTGCGAAACCCGCACATAATATAATGCATTTCATACACGTGAACTATTGTGTGTTGTTTAAAAACATTTAGTTTGTCTTGAGATACAGATGCATCAACGATGTATATTTTTGAATATTCTATTTTTAATTTATATTTTAGAATACGTGAAATTTGCTTTCGGAAACGTTTATAAATTAGTGTGCGTTCCTGATTGTTTAATCAAAGAGGTATCATAATGGTTTTAGTAGAAATAAAAAATAAAAAAGGTGATTTCCTGTGGGCAAATTAAATGCGCGTTCGGTAGTTTTGGTTTTAATGATGGTTTTTGTTGTTTCTATGGTTGCTATTTTTGCTATGGCAGACCCAGGCTTGCATCTCGGTCTTTTTGCCAACACCTCTAAAGATGGCGGTCCTAATCATGTCCTACAGGGATTTGGGCATCTTCCGAAAGAAGGTTTTGTTGCTGGTAACAACATTTCTGGTAGTTCGTTTATATTTACTTTCACAAATGTTTCGAATGCCACTGCGGCAGTTGCAGCAGCACAGGCAACATACAATCGAAATGTTACAAACATCACGCTCAGTTTCTACTTGATAACCAATAATAGCTTTATGGGTAATTTTACGTTTAATACCGGGACTGGTCCAGATGGTCCGCAAGGCGGCAATCAGTCGTATAACGTTACTGTTAACACATTAAACTTACCTGATGGTGTTTATAATGTAACGCTAACTATCTTTAATGGCAGTCTTCATGGTGCAAATCAATCCCAAAATCTGAGTCAATGGATTAATTTGACCGTTGATAACACGCCCCCTCGATCGAACTTATCCTCAAACAAGGGCGATTATTCCACACTTGCATCTTCAACAGACAGTAAAGTTGGTGTCTCTGTGGCTCGAGCGAATGTTTCACTCTATGCCTTTGCTGAGGAACATAACCTTTCCGGTGCAGCAGCTCATCTTACTGTTGAACGTGTCATCTTCTCGTTCAGCAATGGTACGCGCAGAAGCGATTCGGGCTTCTTTGGGACTGGTACACCATTCAACTTGACGGCTACGAATGTATCGGGCAATTGGACGGTTCAATACAACCTTTCATGGTTACGACCAGGATGGCAGGTCATAACTATCATCTCAAATGATACGCGAGCTAATGTCAACGGGACGGGTCCAGCAGTAAATATAACGTTCTTTGTGAACAGTCCAGCAAACGTTACGATTTGGACTAATCAGTCTATCAATCGAACATTGAATGGGCAGATACTGTTCAACGTTTCAGTGAACGTCACTCCTATCATTGGTGTGGTGCCTACGACTGCAGCGTTTAATAACTTCAATATAACGCTTGAATTTGATAATGCGACTGGTACGAACTTCAATATTAGCAATGTTACTGATGTCTATAATTTCAACCTTACTGAGGCTGTTGCATTCACTCAGGTTGGTCAGATGAAGTATCTTACCTTGTTGTTCAATGTATCAAATCTGGTTGAGGGTACGCACACTGTAAAGATTCATATCAATGATTCAATTGGCAACATCAATAAAACACAGGTCTTGACGTTCCGCGTCGATAGCACGGTCCCTACGGTCAGCGTATCGTGCAACGATGCTACTGCGGGAGCGACAGTAACTTGCACTTGCACTGCAAGCGATAGTGTGTCGGGAATGAAGACTACTGTTTTGGGTTCTAATAGTGGTGTTTCGAGCGCAACTGAATCAACAACTGCATCTGGTTCGTCGGGAAGTTCGTCAACTTGTACTGCAACTGATCATTCAGGCAATTCTGCAACGGCTACGGACACCTGGACAGTCACAGCAGCTTCAAGCGGCGGCGGCGGATCTGCTGGCGCAAGTGGCGGTAGTTCAAGTGGCGGTGCTAGCGCAGCAAAGAAGACTTGGACATCAATTGCGGCAGGAGAAACTGCAGCTGTTGAATCAAAGACACTTCCAGTTGAAAAAGTTGAATTCACGACAACCAAAGAGGTTTATGGTGCTTGGGTGCGCGTTGAAGCAGCAGATCGAAGCGATTTGCCTTCTGCAGCAGCAGCGGCATTAACTGGAAAAGTAAACAGTATCCTTGAGATTTCAAAGAACAATATTGTACTCAAGGAAGGCGTGTTGAATCCACCAACTGTTAGCTTCAAAGTTGCAAAAACATGGTTGTCTGAGAACGGCGTTGGCGCAAGTAATGTTGTATTGCTCCGTCTTGTAGATGGTACATGGACAGAACTTGCAACAACTCAAGGTGCGGATGACGGTACGTATGTCCGTTACACTGCAACGACACCTGGATTCAGCTACTTTGCGATTGCTGAGAAGGGCGCAGCAACTGGTGCAACATCTGCTCCTGTAGCAGAACCTGTTCCGACAGGCGCAGCAACAACTGAGCCTACGCCAACAGAAGCTGCTCCGGTAGCTCCTGTTGTTGAAGAAAGCGGTGGCAGCTCGGTATTGCTCTGGGTCGTTGTACTCGGTGTAATCGTTGGAGTTGTAGTCTACTTCGTTAGAAAGAACGCGTAAGCGTTCACTTTTTATTTTTTAAACTTCTTTTATTTTGTTTGTCTTTTTTTTGGTGGATCTTTCTTACTGACTCCACATTTTATTAGGTCATGGGGGTAACAGCAACGTTCTGGTTTTTTTTAAGACTCGTAATAAGTTTTTACTAGTGAACGTGTGCTATTATTCTCCGTGGCGCGATGGAGCTTTATTGCAATAAAGCGGAATAGGGCGCATCACAATGCGACCGTCGCTGCCAAGGAGGAGAATAATAGCACCAAAAAGTATTCAGACTAATTACATACTATTTTAGATTACGGTTTATTCAGACGGTACTTCTACGAGAAAATGCGCTTTATTTTTTGATTGGTATATTGAGAATGGTTTCATGTTCTTTTTTACTTCAATAATGTTCTTTTGCTCATCTAGAAAGAATAAGTCTATCGGATAAAACATGAACCAGGTGTGGATTGTTATGCTTCTTGGCGTTTTGAAGATAAATAACGCGGTCTTTTTTTTAGAAAACATTAAACCGTGTGCTTGGGACACTATATTGTCGCATACTTTGTCGATCTTGATTGATCTATTGTTTAGTTGGATGTTCATTTTTGTTCTTCCACAAGTATCTCTTGACGTGAATGAATTGTTTTGTAAGATCGTACTTGCTTATATGCTGCGGATAAGACCTGTTATACTTGATTTCAGTAGGATTACAGAATATGTATCTTGCTGTTTTTCCTAATTTTTCTATTATTTCTTCTGAATTCTCAAGATGTTCTAGGACATCCATGATGTTCACGAAATCCCATTTCTCTTTCAGTGGGTCACTTTCTATGATCTTTACACGTTGTTTGTGCTTGTTGAAGCGCCATACTGCATACTCTTTAGTTTGGCCGATGTCTGTATATGTGCAATCTATATTGTTTTCACTGCAGATGAGGCTGAACTCGCCTATTCCACCACCGAATTCTAGAACTTTTGCTTTGGGTGCAATTTCTTTTATTTGCTGTACCATCTCCTGGATAAGTTTATGGTGCTCAAGCATCAGTTGGTACATTGTGAGGTCGAATAAGTATAAGTCGGTGCTTTCATAGAATTCGGTGACGCTTTTCTTTTTTGTCCATACTATTGCTAATTCGGTTGCTGCGTACTGACAGCGTTTTAGTACTAATTCGGGTGGCAATTTTGTATATTCTACTAGGTCGTTGAATATTCTTGAGTTACTTACTTCTAATTTTTGCATGTTTAATCAGTGTCAGCACTATGTCAAGAACTCATTGGTTCTTGAGCACCTCGAAGTTTACTATTTATTATTTACTTTGTAGTAAACTTCGATGTATTTAAATACTTCATTTGTTTTATTTTTCCTTAATGAAAATGGGTCTGACACTATGCAGTTTATTGCGACCCATTTTTAAAAAGTCAAAATCCACTAACGTAAAGCTCCACGGCTTGTCGTGATTGGGATTTTGACTAAAGAGGCGCTGAAATGGTAGGCTTATTTGGTTCACATTCTGTTGAGGCTGCACGAAGTGCTGTTCGTGTTCAACGTACGCAGCGCGGTGAATTATTGCACTTACTTCAACAGGCTGCTGCTTCGGCATCACTTGAGTTTTCTTTTGATCAGCAAGCGCGTGAAAAAGAAGATGTTCAACAGGCTCATTTCTCTCGGCAGTTTGTTGGTGCTCTCCAAGAAGCGCGCGAAGAGGCAGAACGATCTGCTCGTGCGTATTCTGAACAAGAATTGCGTGCACAACGACGTGCATCTGAACGTGAACGATTAACTCATGCATTGAATTCAACATTACAACGTGTCAGTCCTCAGCGATATGCGGCAGCGATTGAATCACAACGTGTTTCTTCTGTACCAGCAGTGTCATCTGCACTTGAAGAAGTTGCAATTCGATCATCAATGAAACGCTTATTTGGTGAGGAAGTTGATGGCCCCAAGCAAACATATAAAAACAGTGGCTCTTTTATAAAGAAGTTATCCACACGATTGTTTGGTTCACGACGTAAAGATTTTATTAGTCAACTCAAAGAGGTGCACAATGCCCGCTCGGATACTCGGGATAGTTTCAATTAAAGGCGGTGTAGGAAAGACGACAAGTACGGTCAATGTAGGTACTGCGCTATCTGAGATGAACAAAAAAGTACTTCTTGTTGATGCTGATTTTGGTTCTCCTAATCTTGCATTGCATTTTGGCATGGTTAATCCTTCAAAGACGTTGAATCATGTGTTTCAAGGCAAAGTAGCACCACATGAAGCGATTCAGCGCTATAATGATAATTTAGATATTCTTCCTTGTTCAGTTATAACCCAGAAAGTTCATCCTGCTCTTTTGAAAGAAAAACTTGCACCATTACGCAAGTTGTATGACTACATCTTGATTGATGCCTCGCCAACATTGAATGAGACGATGCTGTCCACGATCATGGCAAGTGATGAGTTGCTTGTTGTGACGAGTCCGGATTATCCTACACTCAATGCGACATTATATGCTGTTCGAGTTGCACGTAAACAGAAGACTCCGATTGCGGGATTGCTTGTAAATAGAATACGCGGCAAGAAGTTTGAACTTACACGGCAGGAAATCGAGGATGCAGCTGGCGTACCTGTTATTGGCGCGGTTTTTGATGATGTTAATGTGCCTGCGAGTGTTGCTGAAACTCAGCCTGCAATGCAATTCAAGCCGTGGACACACTCGTCGCGTGCGTATCGACAAGTTGCGGCACATTTAGCTGATGAAAATGTTGGTGAAGGATTCTTTTCTTCGTTAACGCAGTGGTTTAGAAATAGGGGACGGTAGGTTTTTTGTTTTTTGTAAGTAATTGGAACTCTTTGTTGTAAATTGTTGTACTCTTCCGTGACGTTTTTAATCAGCGAATTGGGGCATGCAATACGACGACGTCGTGCTGCACACAGATGGTCTGATTAAATCTGTCAAGAACTGGCGGTCTAAATGCTCGCAGCATGTTCTTGATCATGATCAGAAATCGTATTTCTGACATGCTAAAGTCGAATGAGTATTCTCCAGTGTCTCAATCACCTAAACAATAATCGATTCCAAAATCTTTATATACTTTGGAATATTTATTTTCTGTTATAGATACTAATCATTAGAGGTGATTGTTATGGCAAGTAGAAGAAAGGGTATGGCGATGAGTAGTCCTCCGAAGCGAGCGAATCCTTCGTTGCAGAATGTTGGTCATTGG
>Ga0209542_10017890_pt1 | contig 11540 bp, 13 predicted proteins | sample RifCSPhighO2_01_FD_184028 | JGI IMG/M metagenome (GOLD analysis project Ga0209542, IMG submission 184028) | Soil microbial communities from Rifle, Colorado - Rifle CSP2_plank highO2_0.1 (SPAdes) (version 2) | ecosystem: Environmental > Terrestrial > Deep subsurface > Rock core/Sediment ...
CTTCTCCCCAAAAACCCGCATCTGGCTGATTGGTTGATTGCAAAAGCACTTGAAGTTAAATATGAAAAATCAATTCATTTGACTTCCCTGCCGGATGAGTTAGAAAACCTGGCGCACGAGGCAGTTATCGGTTGAGAGGGTTTTTTATGACTACTATTGAGCAGCGTAGTGCCATACAGGATAATCAAATACCGAATCGTTTCCGGGAAACATGTAATTTAGAAAGACTCTGGTCAGGTGAACTACCCACACTGCCACTCAGTAATCAGATGAAAAATTTACTGTATAACAATAATTATGGTAAGAAACTTACCGCTGCAGATGTTGCACAAATTATTGGTGAATTGCGAGGACAGACCACCTGCTTTGGTGGATATGACTTCAGAAAGATGAGTATGCAGAAAGGGATTTTTACACTACTTCCATCTGAAGAAATTATCCAAACAGCCATTGGAATTACCTGTTTTGAATCCGATCAAGTAAACCATCCGAGTGGTTGGTGGCTCTTTGGCGAAAATTACAAACGGCCGGAATTCATGGTGAAACTGTTTATTGTAGAAGAAGCAAAATACCAGACAATGTAAAACTAAATTATTCTGCTTTGGAGAAAACCGGCTCAAAACGCCTTCTCAGTAAGTTAAGTTCGAAATTGGAATTGTTGAATTCAGTTGCCGGAGCCACAATGCTGTCGCGGACAAATTGCGTCAACGTATCTGAAACACAATGACGTGTTCTAATTTCAAAGTCTGATTCAGTGGGACGGCCGAATGCAAATAACGGTTCACTTATGCTTGTGTCGGCAATTCCAACTGCAAAAACCACTTTTCCATTTTGGGCCTTCACTATATGTAAGCCTAATTCAGCATCATAAGTACGCTCAAATTGCGCATCTGGAATGGAAGTTTCATCAAGTCCAGCAAGCTTAACCATTTGTAATAACAACTCCTGATCAGTTTGAACTCTAGCCAAAACTGCAGTTTGAACTACATGATCAATTTTTGGAGTGACATTAAAACGGCGACCAATTTGTTCATATGTCTGTCGAGTGCGCCGATCTAGTATGGCCCCGGGGTCGTCGTGAGTCGGGCCAACTCGCATTCCATCAAACAGTCTTGGTATTTGTTCTGCTTTTGACATAAGAGTTTTAGAAGTAAGAAGTATACACGAGAAACTTAGATTTGTAAATCATTTTACTCCCACAAAGTCAATCTTGGGAAAGAGTTGCCGCACGCCTGACCAGAATTTTTCCGAGAGTTGAGTAGAGAATTTGCTGTATTGACTGCGTTCGGTACTGCCGACAAGCTGGTTTTCATATTTGCGGATGACCTCCAGGACTTCAGCGCCGGTTTTATTAAACTCGGCTTTCACTGTATCCGGATTTTTAACATACTGGTCATGTACTTCCTTAAAGTAGGAAAACAACTGTTCATGTTTTACGAGCATTTCCTGAAATAGCTTTTGATATAGTTTCATAGTAGGTAGAATAATAAAGCACTATCAAAACTGCAAGAGACAACTTTCCCCTTGCCGTAATTTTGCGCTATAATACGGGCATAGATGAAAAACAAAACCTCCTTTTCTGCAGCTGACGTACACCATATTGCGAAACTGGCCAATATACCCATGACTGCAGATGAAGCGGAAAAACTGGAAAAGGAATTAGGGTCTATCATCGATCTTGTCAACAAACTTCAGGAGATTGACACGACTGATGTGGAGCCGACAAGTCAGGTTACGGGACTGGTAAACGTGTTTCGTGATGACGTGGTTGATGAAGAACGAATGTTAACCCAGACAGAAGCCCTGCAAAACGCTAGCAGTACTCATGACAGTTATTTTGTAGTAGACCAGATTTTGGAAGAAGAATAATTATGTTGCTTGATAAAACTATCTCTGATTTAGCAAAAGGTTTACGAAAAAAAGAATTTTCTTCGGTAGATCTCGTTGAAGAGTGTTATCGTGTAATTGGGGAATTTAATTCTGAAATTAATGCGTTTACTACAGTGGTTGATAAATCGGCTGCTTTAAAAAACGCCCGGCAAAAGGATGCAGAACGAACAAATTCCAGTTCCCCGCTGCACGGATTGCCATTTGTTCTCAAAGATTCGTATAACACTAAAGGTATTTTGACTTCCGCAGCTTCTCATGTGTTGAATGGTTATATTTCTCAATATAACGCCACAGTTTATCAAAAGCTTTTGGATGCCGGCGCAATTCTCATCGGTAAAATGAATATGGATGCATGGGGACATGGGGCAACGAGCGAGAATACCGATTATAAGCCAGTCAAAAATCCGTATGATACAAGTTGCGTCGCAGGCGGATCAAGTGGTGGTAACGGCGTTGCGCTAGCCTCACGAATGGCAGTATTTGGTATTGGTGAAGATACGGGTGGTTCGATTCGAAATCCGTCTGCTTGGAATAATATCACCGGACTTAAAGTAACGTATGGTCGAGTATCCCGCTATGGTTGTATTTCCTATGCGTCCTCGTTTGATACGGTTGGGCCAATGGCAAAAACTGTTGAGGACTGCGCAATTGTTTTGGAAACGATTGCAGGAGTGGACAAATTAGATGCAACCAGCTCACCTGAACCAGTACCTCACTATTCAAAAGACTTGACACATGTCTCAAAAGATATAGTTATTGGACTTCCCAAAGAATGTTTTCGTGACGGGTTGGATCCGGAAATAAAAGAGAGTACGGAAACGGCCATAAAAAAACTGGAAAGTTTAGGTTTTAGAATCAAGGAAATTTCTATGCCGATGTTAACCTATGGTCTGGCGGTATATTACTTGATTGCGCCGAGCGAAACCAGTTCGAATCTAGGCCGTTATGATGGAATACGATATGGGTTGGGTCGTGAGTACTTTACTCCTGAAACCAGACGCCGGATTATGATCGGCACCTATTCTCTTTCTGCCGGATACTACGACGCATACTACAAAAAAGCCCAGCAAGGTAGGACATTGTTTATTAAAGAATATGAAAAAGCGTTTACTCAGTGTGATGTACTCCTGATGCCGGTGACGTCGCATCCGCCGACAAAGTTGGGAAAAGTAGTTGACGACCCGATGCAAAATTTACTGATTGATATTTATACAGTCACACAGAACCCTGTGGGTGTGCCGTCACTTGCATTACCGTGTGGATTTACCTCTGCAGGACTTCCGATTGGCATGCAGTTGGTGGGGAAAATGTTTACCGAGTCGTTATTGTTTCAAGTTGGACATGCGTATCAACAGGTTACCAGTTGGCACACTAGACGTCCAAGTTTGCTAAATAAGATGTCATTCTGAATTTATTTCAGGATCTAAAAATGCTTGAGATGCTGAAATCCGCTTTGTAGCGAGGCGAGCAAGTTCAGCATGACAATTAGTTTATGAATAATTACACGCCAATTATCGGCATGGAGATTCATGTCGAGCTAAAGACTAAAAGCAAAATGTTTTGTGGGTGCAAAAATGATCCGTTCCATGCACCCAAGCCAAACATCTACACCTGTCCGGTGTGCTTGGGGTTGCCCGGAGCATTGCCGGTTGCTAACAAAAAGGCGATTGAGTGGACCATTAAATTAGGTCTGGCATTGGGATGCGAGATTCCCTTATTTAGTAAATTTGACCGGAAAAATTATTTTTATCCGGATTTGCCCAAAGGGTATCAAATCAGTCAGTATGATCAGCCGCTTGCGGTTAAGGGAAAACTTGTCATTGCGATCCCGAGTGAAACGAAGGAGAAGCAATCCCATAAGGAAAACGAGATTGCTTCGTCGCCTGCGTCTCCTCGCAATGACAGTAAGGTAATCAGGATTACCCGCGTGCATTTGGAAGAGGATACGGGGAAGTTACTGCATGCAACTGTTAATAATAAAAAAGTTTCATTAATTGATTTTAACCGCAGCGGAGTGCCTTTGGTTGAAATTGTGACTGAGCCGGATATCCATTCTGCAGAAGAAGCCAAAGCATTTCTCAAGAAACTACACCAGATTGTCCGCTATCTCGATATTTCTGATGCGGAGATGGAAAAAGGCAGCATGCGGTTAGAACCGAATATTTCGGTTTCATCTGTCATCCCGAGCGAAGTCGAGGGATCTCACTCAACAAACTCTGGTGTAATAGATTCCTCGACTGCTCCGCATGCTAGCGGATCCGCTCGGAATGACGATCTGCGATTACCTCCGTATAAGGTAGAGGTCAAAAATATTAACTCCTTTAACTTCGTCAAAAAGGCAATTGACTTTGAAGTTGAGCGGCATATTGAATTATTAGAGCAAGGCAAAACGCCGGTACAGGAAACGCGGGGTTGGGATGAGAAAAAAAACGCGACCTATTCACAACGGGTTAAAGAAGAAGCTCATGACTATCGATATTTTCCCGATCCGGATCTGCCGCCTTTGAAATGGGAGAAATCTCACATTGCAAATCTCAAATCTCAAATTCCGGAACTGGCGGACATGAAGGTGAAGCGATTTGTTTCCGATTATCAGTTATCTGAAAACAATGCAGAACGGTTGACAGAAACGCGGGAGTTGGCGGATTATTTTGAAAGTTGTATCAAGTATCAAGTATCAAGTATCAGAAAAGACGAAATAAACGCTAAAGATGTCGCGAACTGGTTACTGAATAAAAAGATTGATATTAGGAAAATTACTCCCGAGGAATTTATTAAACAAATTGTAAATTCAAAAGTTAAAGTCGCAACTGATCCGAAAGAATTGAGTCGCGTCATTAATAAAGTTATTTCCGAAAATGCAAAACCAGTGGCGGATTATAAATCCGGTAAAACTGGTGTCCTGATGTTTCTGGTCGGCCAGTGTATGAAAGAGTTGAAAGGCAGGGCAGATGCGCAAAAGATTCGAAGAAAACTTGAGATCACATTAATGTCCTTAGCAGACTCTTAAACTATTTTTGTTATCACTGGATAGAGCAATTCAATACTTCCATGAGGTCTTTGTATTCTAAATTTACCTGGTTGTGGTGAAGTGCCTTTGGTGTGTTCACTTTGAAGAATTAGGTTCAAAGTTTCCCGATCAGAAAGTACGCGAATGGACCTTGACATAGTGCGGGCTCCGTCAATCATATAATCAATAACTCGTGGTGCAGTGAGCAGTTGTCCGTTTTTAGAGCGAAATGGGATATCGTTTAAGCTTAATATGTCTACTATAATTTTTTCATCTGGAATTGGTAATTCAGTTTTTATAAAACCTAAATAAAGCACGGGAAATGATCCAAAGTTAAGCGGAGGTACCTGAAATAATATAGGATTCGGACCAGTGATAACATGATTTGCAATAATTCCAGACATGACTTCACGTAGACGGCCAATTAACTTAGCTACATTTTCTGGTTCCGGTGGAAGCTGATAGTTTCTGTAAAAAGACTCAGGGTTAAAATTCATGAAAAGGATTATATTTCTAAATCACATTAATTGCAAAGATGATTGCTGCTGGAATTGGCAGGATTGATTTGCTACAGTAGGGCTACTTCTTATGGCTGATTTTGTACATCTACATGTCCACTCGGAATTTTCGCTCTTGGATGGTTTGGCCCGCATGGAAGATTTGATTTCAAAGACAAAAGAACTGGGTATGGATGCTGTGGGGTTGACTGACCACGGGGCGATGTACGGTACGATTAAATTTTACAAACAGGCAATTGCCGCGGGCATTAAACCGATTGTCGGAGTTGAGACGTATGTTGCTAAACGTTCCCGGTCTGATAAACAGGCCGGCGTGGACAAAGACCAGTTCCACCTCGTACTGCTTGCCAAAAATAACCTTGGCTATAAAAATTTACTGAAACTGGTGACGCAGGCACACCTCGAAGGCTACTATTATAAACCGCGGGTGGATATTGAGTTGTTGCGCCAATACCATGAGGGGTTGATTGCGCTTTCAGCTTGTTTAAATGGGGAAATCCCTTCGCTTCTTTTAGCCAATCAGGATACGGCAGCTGAAAAAAAAGCCCGCGAGTATATGGAACTGTTTGGTGAAAATCACTTTTATCTCGAACTACAGGCGCACCCGGCAATTGCCGAGCAGGAAGTCGTTAATAAAAAACTGGTGCAACTGTCGCGGGATTTAGGAATTCCACTGGTAGCAACCAACGATGTGCATTATGTCAATCCCGATGATGCTGAGGCACATGAAATTTTACTCTGCGTGCAGACCCAGCACACGATTCTGGAAAGCAACCGGCCGTTGTCGCTTGCCAGTTCCCCGGATTTTTACTTGCGCAGTAGTGATGAAATGCAAAAGTTGTTTCTGCAATATCCGGATGCAATTGCCAATACGCGAAAAATTGCGGATATGTGTCAACTGGAAATTCAACTCGGTAAATGGATTTTGCCAGCGTTTGCCGTGCCGGAAGGCGAGACTGCCAACACATTTTTAACCAAGCAGGCGCGAGCAGGGGCAACCCGCGTGTATGGCGATTCATTTACTCAGGAAAAAGAAGAGCGGTTTAACTATGAACTGTCGATTATTCACAAAAAAGGCTACTCGACGTATTTTTTGATTGTGGCGGATTTCGTCAACTGGGCCAAACAGCAGGGAATTTTTGTGGGTCCGGGTCGAGGCTCGGCAGCTGGATCAATTATTTCCTACTGTTTAGGCATTACCGGTATTGACCCGTTTTTTTTCAATCTGCCCTTTGAACGGTTCCTTAATCCGTATCGGCCGTCGCCGCCGGATATTGACCTTGATTTTGCCGATAACCGTCGGGATGAGGTCATTGCCTATGTGACTGAAAAATATGGAGCGGATAAAGTGGCGCAGATTATTACCTTTGGAACCATGGAGGCGCGGGCCGCGGTGCGTGATACCGGTCGAGCTTTGGGTATGCCCTATGCGCAGCCTGACCGGATTGCCAAACTAATCCCATTTGGGGCGCAGGGATTTGGGATGACGATTAGTAAAGCGCTCAAACAATCGCCGGACTTATCAGTTGCGTACAATACGGAGCCGGAAACCAAACGACTTTTGGATCTCTCACAAAAACTGGAAGGAGTAGCCCGGCACGCCTCGGTGCACGCCGCCGGAGTGGTGATTGCCGATAAGCCATTGGTTGAATACACGCCGCTCCAGAAAGAAACCAAAGGCGAAAAAATCGTTACCCAATACGACATGTATACCGTGGGTGAGGATGGAGTGGGTTTACTGAAAATGGATTTCCTAGGGTTGCGGAATTTGACGATTATCGGCGAAACTTTACGGTTTATTAAAGACCTGCACGGTGAAGTAATTGATATTACCCGGATTCCTTTAAACGATAAACCTACTTTTGAGTTACTCGCTAAAGGTGAAACCACCGGAATTTTCCAGCTTGAGTCGAGCGGCATGCGCCGTTACATTAAAGAGTTGCAACCGACCACGGTGTTTGACCTCATGGCCATGGTGGCGTTGTACCGGCCTGGACCAATGCAGGTGATTCCAGAATTTATCAGCCGCAAACACGATGCCTCAAAAATCACTTTCCCGCACCCGAAACTAGAAACCGTACTTAAGCAATCATACGGAATTATTGCCTATCAGGATGATGTGTTACTTACCGCTATTACCCTGGCCGGATATTCCTGGGAAGATGCAGACAAACTGCGTAAAGCCGTGGGTAAAAAAATCCCGGCTGATATGAAAAAACAGGAAGAAAAATTCATTGCCGGCTGCAAGAAAAACGGCATCACTGATGCGCATGCGCGCGAAATTTTTCATCTCATCGAACCGTTTGCCGGTTACGGATTTAATAAAGCTCACGCCGCCTGCTATGCAATGATTGCCTACCAGACCGCGTATTTAAAGCGGCACTACCCGATTGAATTTATGACGGCGATACTGACTGCCGAGTCGCGGGTGGCGACCGGTTCTATCCGCGAAGAAAAAATGACCATGATCGTTGAGGAGTGCAAACGGATGCAGATTCCGCTTTTGGCGCCCGACATTAACAAATCAGAAATCGAATTCAGTATTGAAGGCACCAAAGTGCCAAAGATCCGGTTTGGTTTGTCGGCAATTAAAAATGTGGGCAGCGCGGCAATTGACTCGATTCTAGCCGCGCGGAGAAGAGACGGGTCGTTTACCTCCCTGCATGATGTGTGTAGCCGGGTAGATCTTTCAAAAGTGAACCGGAAAACGCTGGAAAGTCTCGTGAAAGCCGGCGCGCTCGATGCTTACGGCAAACGCGCCGCGATGCTGACGGCATTACCGGAAATTACCGAAGCCGCGCATAAACTCAGGAAAAAAACCCAGGGCGGGCAGGTAGGTTTATTTGACAGCGAAGAGGAAAAAACACCGGAAGTTCAGGATCGCCTGCCGGAGATGGAAGAACTGTCGCGGCCGGAACTCTTACGTTTTGAAAAAGAACTCCTCGGGTTTTATCTGACTGAACACCCGATGAGCGCGCACTTGCATAAAATTGCCAATAAAGTATCGCATGAGATCGGCTCGATATCGAGCGCCGACGTTGATTCGCCGGTAGTTATTGGCGGCATAATTAGCACAATTAAGAAAATTATCACTAAGTCAGGTGGCAAGGAAATGGCTTTTTTGCGCCTGTCTGACTTGACCGGCAGCATTGAAGTGGTTATTTTTCCGCGGCTTTTTGCAACGGCTAAAAATAATCTGCTCGTTGACACGGTCGTAATTATAAAAGGCAAGGTCAGCGAAAAGGACGAGCGGCTGGCAGTTTTGGCAAATGATGTGTTTGCGCAATAAAAGTGGTACAATTTGTATTGACTTAACGCCGTTTTTAACTTACAATGAGAGCGCAGAAACGTAAAGTTCTCAAGCTTGATGAGAACCGAAAGTTTACGGTAGTTGAAGAACCGAGTAAGATTGAGAAAGATATCAAAATCTTTTCGATCGGACTCGCTTCCGAAATTGGATATTCAATTGCTATTCCGATTGTAGTGGGAGCGCTGGTGGGCGTGTGGCTGGATAAACGATTTAACACCGCACCGAAATTGACGCTCTCGCTTCTGTTTGGCGGACTTATTTTGTCATTTGTAAATCTATTCCGGATCGTTGATGATATTATAAAAAGAAGCAAGAAGTGACTTCGCAATGGGACCACACATATCACTTTCAGCTGAAAAAATTGGATCGCTTTTTGGTTTACCGATAACCAATTCGCTCCTGACTACCTGGGTTGTCATGGCGATCTTATTTGCCCTCACCTACTTTTTCACCCGTTCGATTCAACTCATCCCCGGTAACTTGCAGCAGGTTGCGGAAATGATCCTTGATATGCTCTATGGTTTATTTGCAAGTGTAGTCGGAAAAGATAAAATCAAACAGTTTTTTCCGCTCCTGGCCAGCATTTTTTTGTTTGTGATGATTTCCAACTGGTCAGGACTCCTGCCTGGAGTTGGCTCGATTAAAATTACCCCCCCTCAAGTTGCCGCAGTTGAAATTACCGGAGAGAATGAAATAGTTGAACAAACAGTAGCAGGGGAAGAACCGGAGTTAACTACCGACGTCCTTCGCGAGGCGGGCAGCTCAGGTGAACACAAAGCCGTACCGCTGTTTCGCGGACCCACCGCTGATTTGAATACCACGTTTGCGCTCGCTCTGATTGCCGTAGCTGCCTTGCAATACTTCGGATTTAAATCCCTGGGACTCGGTTATTTAAAAAAGTTTCTTAACTTCTCAAATCCAATTGATTTTTTCCTGGGAATTTTGGAGCTGATTTCAGAACTCGCTAAGGTGATTTCGTTTGCCTTTCGGCTGTTTGGCAATATTTTTGCCGGTGAGGTGCTCTTAACAGTTATTGCATTTTTAATGCCGGTGATTGCGCCGTTGCCGTTTATCGGGCTTGAACTGTTTGTTGGCGTCATTCAAGCGCTCGTTTTTTCAATGTTGACTGCGGTATTTTTGAACATGGCAACGACAGCGCATGGACATGAGGCAGCGCATTAACCTAAACTGTAGATGCCCGAAATGGGAAGGAGGTGCTTAATTAATTATGGATCCGAAAACAATTATGACCGGACTCACCATTGCACTTGGCGGCGGCATTCCTGCTTTAGCCATCGGAATGATCGCATCTAAAGCAGTTGAAGCAATGGCCAGAAATCCTGAAGCATCCAATGATATTCGAACCGCGATGACTTTGGGATTGGCGTTTGCCGAAGCAATTGCAATTTACGCCCTTGTTATCGCACTTATTATTAAATTTACCTAAAAAGAGTCGTTAGTCATTGGTCGATAGACGTTTGACAATGTGTATTTATTCAATGACAAACGACAAAAGACTAAAGACCTTAAAGTATGGAAGCATTAGGAGTTGAATTACCATTACTGTTAACACAAATTCTCAATTTTTCAATTGTGCTGTTTGTGCTGACTAAGTTTTTATACAAGCCTATTTTAAAGGCGCTCGACGAACGCCGGCACAAGATTGAGGAAGGCTTGGCGTGGACTGAAAAGGCAGCAGTTGAAGAAGAGAAAATGGCAAAGCGGAAAACTGAGGTGCTGCGTGAAGCTCGGGATGAAGCCCGGGTGATTGTCGAAAACGCCAAAAAAGACGCTCAGCGGCTGCGGGATGATATTGTCGCCGCCGGACACCAGGAAGTAGCCACACTCAAGGTGCGTCAGCAAAAAGAACTGGAAGCCCAGTTTGAGAAAATCTCGAGCGAACTGACCGGCAAAACGGTGGATATTGCCGCAGCCATGGTGCAGCAGATTTTGCCTGACGTATTGACGTCAACCAATCAACACCAGTTGGTTACCAGTCAGCTCGCAAAAATAGCCAAAGTTCATGAAGTTAAATAACGCCAAAGTTATTGATACTGCTCTGTCGCTTATGGAGTCGGAGCGGGCAGAAGCGTTCATTGATGAATTTCATCATGGACTATTTGAAGCAGTTGAAAAAACCAAAGGGTACACCATTGCTTTTGTTGAGAGTGCAGTTGAATTGACTCCTGAAGAGCGAAAACAGCTGGAAAAGGAACTGACTGTTATCCTGCGACATGGAATTGAGATCAGGTATAGCGTACAGCCGGAACTCCTCGGCGGATTCAGAATTACGGTCGGTGACTGGAAACTGGATGCTTCAATTACCAATGAACTTAGGAAGCTGGTTCAGGATCTACGAAAAGGCGGTTAAAATCTATGGATAAAGATATTGCCAAACAACTTCTTGCAAAAATTTCGGCTCATAAACCAGGCATCGAAGAAAAACTGACCGGAAAAATTGAGACCATGGCCGATGGAGTGGCTCGCGTCAGTGGATTACAAGGGGTGGCGATGATGGAAATGGTCGAGTTTCCGGGCGGGATTCTGGGTGTTGCTATTAATCTTGAAGCAGATAGTGTCGGTGTCATTATTCTCGGCGACTATTTACGGCTCAAGGAAGGCGATGAAGTGAAAAACACCGGGAAACTGCTTTCAATTCCGGTGAGCAATGAACTCATTGGTCGGGTGGTTGATCCGCTGGGCCGACCGCTTGACGGCAAAGGTGAAATTAACAGTAAAGATTGGTACCCGATTGAAAAACGGGCGCCGGGTGTGACGCAACGCCAGTCAGTTGATACGTCTTTGGCAACCG
>Ga0209542_10017891_pt1 | contig 11540 bp, 13 predicted proteins | sample RifCSPhighO2_01_FD_184028 | JGI IMG/M metagenome (GOLD analysis project Ga0209542, IMG submission 184028) | Soil microbial communities from Rifle, Colorado - Rifle CSP2_plank highO2_0.1 (SPAdes) (version 2) | ecosystem: Environmental > Terrestrial > Deep subsurface > Rock core/Sediment ...
CGAAATAACAATCCCTTTAGATTTCATAATGGATAAATGCTGGGAAATATTAGCCTGACTCAATTTTGTTTTCTCGATAAGCTCTGTTACTGACAGTTCCTTATCTCTCAAAAGATTCAATATTTCTAATCTTGTAGGATTTGAGAATACCTTACACAATTCGGCATGGATTTTGTATAATTCTTTCATAATATTGTATTAGAATAATCTAATATTTAAATATCTTTCGGTCATTAAACTGAAATCCCCCACTCTTCTTTTTTAAAAAAAGAAGCAAAAAACGGCGGCGGAAACCCCCATAAAAAACAATAGACACGACGACTTTGATTTTTTGCCTTCGGCATCGTTGCACTAAATTTTAGGTCTTCCCGTTGGTCAGACGAATATAACAGGAATTTAACGGTTCCGAAACCTTGCAGGTTTCTCCACCCAAAGTTATTTTTTATTACAAATATATTGGTCCGTGGGATTATGATATTGGGTTCATAGCCAAAAATTCAACTGAATTGAGAGAATTCATCAATGAATTAAGAATAAAATTCCCTGAAGAGTTAAAACTTATTGATGTGTTCATAACTTTAGAAGAAATAAAAGGTTATCAACTTCCAGCAGGGATATTTGAACAATTTGACAGATAAACAAGGGATTAAGCAGCGCTTTCTTTTGAAAATTTAAATCTTTTAACCCTTCCTTTCTTAATATCTTCAAAAGACCTCAACATAGAGTGAAGAAACTCATTTTGCTCTTTCAGTTCTTTTTTAACGTGTTTAATATCTTCAGTCATTTTGCTTCAACTGGAATTTTAATCATACCTTCCTCTACTGCAATAATCTCCATGCACAGCCTGTCAATAAGCTCTTGGCGTTCATCAATCAATTCTTGAAGTTCTTTGTCCATTTTAATAGGTATAATCTCTTCTTCTTTATAATATTTTTGCTCTCTTTTCAACAAATTCTTTAAACACCTTCAAATTGCTCTTAATGACATTGATAACTACTTGCTGGCTCTTTTTATCAGACACGCCAACAAACAAGATTACGGCCAGCTGATCATAGATGAGGTAGTAAACACGCCACTTATCATTTTTCAGTTCCCTAAACCACGGATAACCAAGAGGCCTACCGAGTGCATAGGGACTTTCTTGCAATTTCTTTATCTGATTCTCAAACCTCTCTTTAATATCTGGAGGCAGTTCCTCAAACTTATGTTCAAATTCGCTTGTTTCTCGAAGTTCCCACATAACTCTAAGAAAATAATCAGAGCTTATTAAACCTATTCACACATTTTACGGTGCCGAAATTCTAACGACCACTAACTCACTAAGAGGGGATTGCCTTTTGATGTATTACTCTATTGGGCTTCTGCCCTTGATCGTCTTTTCACGACTCCTCCGCTCCTCGACTGCGGTCTGCGGTGCTCGGGGACGCTGCGCTTCTCCCTTCGGTCATCGGGACGCCTAACAGCAGAAGCCGTTCCACAATTACCAACAGCGCATACATTCCGATGCCACACCATTGATTCAATTTGCTTAAAACTGTTTAAGCTTCTTTTTCATAACCAACCTCCGATACGCTTCCAAATATTTATTTACGCAGGTCTCCCAGGGAAATTTACGAAAGGGTGCCTGATGATAGTTTCCCTTAGCCATCATCAGGGCTTTCTGGACTAAATCACGGACATTACCATTCTCAAAAATCAGATATTTGCCGGAAACAATTTCCGGAAGCGAACCGGCTGAAGAAACTAACACAGGAGTTCCCAGGGCGGCAGCTTCCAGAGCGGCATAGCCAAAGCCCTCTGAAAGGGAAGGAATGATCACGCTATCGGCAGAAGCGATGTAATTCCTATTTTCAACATAAGGCACTGGATTAATCACTTCCACCATCTGGCCCAAGTTAAGATTTTTAATCATTTGCCGCAACTGCTTTCTTCTGGAAGTGCCGCTTTTTCCTGAGCTGAACATTAATCTAAACTTGGCTTGGGGAAGATTTGCACAAATCTTAGGAATAGCATTAATCAGAAGCTCAAAGCCTTTGGACGGGCCAGCCCGGCCCCAGGAGAAAAAAACAAAGTTATTTTCTGCCGGCAGTTCCTTTTCATGTACTCCATTTAGTAAATTTTTTGCAAAAATTTCTTTATTTTGCCTCGAAAAAATGGCAGTATTTGTTTTAATTACCGCAGGGGTCTTATACCACGCAGCTTGCTGTGGCTGGGTAGGCAAATTTGAAGCATTTTCGTTGATTTTATTTTTGCTCCAAAATTCATCATCAAACCCATTATAAATCGTTTCCACCTTGCTGTTAATCACCGGCAACTCTAACAGATCATTCTTAGTTGCATTTGAAACGCAGATATAACGGTCGTAAGGCAAAGCATAAATTGCTTTCTCCAGCAGTTCATGAATCTGGCTGTTTAGCCAAGAAAAACCAGTTACCATTTTCCATCTCCCGACCCATACTTCATGCACGGTAATGACTACTGGCTTCTGAGTAATTTTACCAGCCAGCCAGGCGCAGGGAGCGCCATTGAAAGAAGTGGTCTGAATCAGGTCATGCTTCCTAGCCAGGCTGATGGCCTTGAAAATAGAACTGAAGGTAAAAATGTATCGTGAATGCCCTGATTCAACCCTGATTATTTTTACGCCATTGATTCTTTCTAGTTTTGGCGTATTTAGCAAGCGATGCGTAAGGATGGTAACTTTATGCCCTAACTTAACGTAACGCTCAGCCAGGTTTTTAAAAACGACTTCCGCGCCGCCGACATGGGGGAAATAATTTTCACAGACAAACAAGATTTTCATGGCTTGAGTACTGGATTTTTAGTGCTTATATTATTAGTGCGGCATTCTTGCAGCGCCTGCCTCCGCACGAATTTCTCTAATTTTCGCTCCATTTTTTTTGACGTGCTGTAATTATAAAAGCTTAGCCCTAACAGGACAAAAAAGCCAAAGACCACAAAAAAATCCAGCCGGCGGTAGAAATGCAGCGGCTCGATAATAAAATCGATCAGCGAAGGCACGATGGCGATAAAAATTAACAGCGACCAGCTGACGCTCCACAGCAGGAATTCCAGCTCTTTCAGTTCTCTACGCTTAAACTTTACAAAAGAGAAGTATAGCATCAAGGACCCGAATAATACCCCCAAGAATTGGATCCAGAAGGTTGTGCTAGTCATAACAATCTGCCCCAGACCATTTTACAGAATATTTTTACCCCGTCAAAGACAGTGGTGCCTTTATAATTATCAGAGTAAATAGTCTCGATAGGGATTTGCACATATCTTAACTTATTTTTGCTGGCTCTAATAATCATTTCTGTTTCCATGAAGTAATCTGTGGCGGTCCATCTTACTTTTCGGTAAGCTTCAGCCGTAAAGCCACGGTAGCCGCATTGGCTGTCTTGGATGGAAATGCTGAACAATGATTTCAAGACGCTGTTGATCAGGCTGTTCCCTAATCTTAGCACCAGCGGCATCCTGGAAGAATCTTTCCTGAAACTATAGACAATATCAGCCTCTTTAAGTGTCTCAAAGAACAGGGGGATTTCCTTTGGCTCATGCTGCCCATCGGCATCCAAGACCACGATTCTATCGGCCATCTTTTCCAAGGCATAATCACAGCCGGTTTTCAAGGCGGCTCCTTTTCCTAGATTAATGGAATGGCTGATCACGGTTATCTGCAGTTGCTTGGCAATTTCAGCAGTATCATCTGAAGAGCCGTCGTCTACAACAATGATGTTGTCGGCGTGCTTTTTTACCTGAGCCAGCACCGAGGCAATTTTACTGCCTTCATTGTGGGCAGGAATAACCACAAAATTGTTCATTTTAGGGAAAATAAGCTAAAGAAATTGCTTTATATAAATTATGAAAGAGAATAAAAAACTAAGCATTAGCCTTTCAGCTGTTGGTCAAGGGGCAAAACTCTGGATCCTGCACGTACTCAAATCCCAGCTTTAATGACAAAAAGGCCTTCTCCAATTCCTTGCCCAGATAAGCAGCATGGTCCATTAAAGAAACATATTTATTATCAATTATTTTATACATTATTTCTTCCGGAGTTTTACCTTTGATAATCCGGACTAGCCGGTGATTGATAGTACAATGGCCAACTTCAATTTGCCTGGCTTGTTTGTTTACCCTGACCAAAAAATAACCTTTAGGGTCAAGAACCCATTTCTGCTGAAATCCAATGGCATTGATCTCTTCCCTTACTTCTTCCTTAATTTCAAACCATTTGCCTTTCATGATATTAACTATATTTACTAAGCTTAAGATAATTATAAAGCCGAGCTTAACCAAGTGTTTATGTAGCTATTAAGTAGTAAATATATAAAGATTGTGCAAAAAAATAAAACTTTTTGGGCCGATGGCTACCAGCAAAGCGTATAGCTAAACAATTCTTCCGATAGTTTTTTATAATTATTTTGCCAATAACTAATATATGCCCCCAGTTCTGTATAATACGCTAAATCGGAGAAAAGAACCATTCGTCCCGCTAAAAAACAGTTTTGCCGGGCTTTATACTTGTGGCCCTACGGTATATAATTTTGCACATATCGGCAATTTTCGGTCATATATCTTTGAAGATATCCTTAAGCGGGCTCTCTTATTTAATGGATTTAAAGTAGACCATGTCATGAACATTACTGATGTAGGCCATTTAACCTCTGATGCCGATGAAGGTGAAGATAAGATGACTAAAGGCTTAAGAAGGGAAGGCTTGCCAATAACTCTGGCTGGAATGAAGACTCTGGCTGATAAATACCTCAAAGCCTTTGTGGCAGACTTAAAACAATTGCATATCCTGCTTCCAGATCAGATGCCTAAAGCCAGCGAACATATCCCTGAAGATATTAAGTTTATCACCATTCTTAAAAAAAAAGGCTTTACCTACCAGACTAGTGACGGAATTTATTTTGATACCGCTAAATTGAAAGATTATGGGAAATTAGCTGCAGTAGAAAACAATCAGGAACATCAACGAATTAAAACCGGTGAAAAGAAAAACCATCGTGATTTTGCTTTATGGAAGTTCAATGAAAATCTCGGCTGGAGTTCACCATTCAGCGACAGCCTTGGCTTCCCTGGCTGGCACATTGAATGCTCTGTAATGGCTTCCAAGTATTTAGGAAAACAATTTGATATCCATTGCGGCGGACAGGACCTGGCTAAGATCCACCATAATAATGAGATCGCCCAGTCCGAAGCAGCGTTCAATAAAAAGCCCTGGGTGAAATATTGGATGCATAATGAATTTGTAGTCCTGGATAAAGGCGAGAAAATGTCTAAGTCTAAGAAGAATATTATTGTTCTGGCCACTCTTACTCAGAACGGCTATCATCCGTTGGATTACCGTTATCTCTGCTTGGGAACACATTATAGAAATCCTTTAATGTTCAGCTGGGAAGCGCTAGAAGGGGCTAAACAGGCTAGAAAAAAACTGCTTGAATTGATCCTAAAAATTAAAGCATCCAAGGATAAAGAGCACAAGCCCAGGCAGAAAAAATATCTAGCCCAATTCGTTAAAGAAGTCAATGATGATTTAAACACTCCTAAAGCCATGGCGGTAGTCTGGGAAGTAGTTAAAGCTAAAGAACTGACTGATAAAGACAAGTATTTGTTGCTGTTGCAGTTCGATAAGATTTTAGGGTTCAATTTAGGAAGTATAAGAACAGATAAAATCCCTACCCTAATCGTCAGGCTGGCTAAAGAGAGGGAGAAAGCCAGAGCTGAAAAGGACTGGGTTAAATCTGACCAGCTAAGAGATGAAATCAAGAGTAAAGGCTATTTGGTTGAAGATGGTGCCAAGTGGTTTAGGCTGAAAAAAAGTTGATTTCTTAATTGGAATTTCTAGTTGCCAACATTTTTAAAATCGACTCCTTTAAACTCATAAAAAAGTGGGAAAGCGCCTAACCAAGGACTAAATGGCTTAGCTTTCTGCTTTTTTAGTATAAGTCATGACCATCAGTTTTACAGTCAAAGATTTTGTAGCCAAGTTAAGGGATGAAGGCCAAATTGATTATAGCTACAGAGTATTCGCTTCAAAAAAAGATGTTTATTTTCATAAGTCGATATATGTGGTAAGAAGAACGCCCAAAGGCTTTATCTCGCAAACGCTCAACAGAAAATTCAGGCCGACTTATGAAGATTGCTTTACTCCAATAAATCGGCAATTTGATGTTATAAACCGGATAAACTTAGACCAGCAATTGTATTTTAGAAACCAGATCGAATTTTACCTGCAATACTATCCCAATGATCCAGAACACGCCGAGATTATTTCCAAGTCTGACGTTGTTAAAGGCGGGCCTAGCGATAAGTTTCCGGGGGCAGTTGCTGTTTTGCACGGCTCTTTCAATTATCGGCTCTTATTCTACCCTAAGGATGGGCATTTGGATTGGCTGCAATATTGCTTCAGGCAAGGTTCACCCCCAGAGTTGACCAGAAACGTTGCTGGAAGATACCTTGGTGCACGAGAACATTTGCTGGCAGTTTTTCTTGAACAAGCTGATCAATTCAGAATGAAATATATCACTAGGTCAGCTTCATTTGATAAACAGAAAAATAGGCAGTGCTTGGAACAGCTGCTGGCTAGCGATAAATATTATTAGCCCAGTTAAGCTTGATCTCTTAAATCAAAACTGGTTAAGAAAAGTTTAATAAAAAGCCGCTTTTAGTTCCCGTTATGCCCCTGTAGCATAGTGGTAGTGCGTTCGCCTCGTAAGCGAAAGATCGTGGGTTCAAATCCCATCAGGGGCTCTCTTTAGCATCAAGCGGAGCAAGTAAAGTTGAAATAAGAGTTCTAGAATTTAAATTAGCCTGAATCTGATTCAGATATAACTTCAGTTTAGGCTTAATCTTTAGTTTCATGGACTCGTCCAATGATAGCCGATTTATTTCTTTATCCCAATCAACTTCAGGCAGCTTTGTCAGCGTACCGCGAAAAGTTCTGCCCGCCGACTGGACTTGCTGCTCCATATCTTTAGCCAGAGCTGTCCCAAACAGCTTGGTAGCCCTAAACTTAGAAATAGAATTTGCTCCAGCCTTTAGAAGCAGCGGCACTCGTTCCAAGCGATCTTCCCAGACCCCGCACTGAATATCAAGCTTGGGAAACAAAACCCGCAGCTGGGCAATCCACCAGGCCTGCTCCTCTGCACTGGGAATTGGGCTGTCGGCATAAGCCGTTCCAGGTTGAGGAATCAAGCCATAAACGTGAATTTTTGAAATAGAGTGCTTTTTAATAAAATCAACCAGCAGCGGCAAATCATTTTTTGTTTCACCTAAACCAACAATGAAGGTCATGGCCTTTTCCAGCCCTAAACGGCCAGCTTCTTCAAACATACGCTCATAGGGAGCCAAGGGCTTAGAGGGACAAACTGTTTTATGCAGATCAGGATTAATCGTCTCCGTCGATCCTACTACTCCTTTGATATAAGGCAGATACCTTTTTAGCAACGACCCAGTTACCGGACCAACCGATAACCACAATTTTTGGCCAATGATTTCGGCAGACACTTTCAGCAAAAATTCTAATTCCGCTGGTTTTAAGATGCCTATCCCGCCGGTAAAAAAACCAATTTCCCAGCCAGCAGCCCGCGATAAGATCAATTCTGCAAAAATAGACTCTGGGCTTCGTTTAGTCTCCTGCAATTCCTTATCCTTAGGCTGGGTGCTCATGTAGCAAAACGCGCAGTCGCCGATAGTGCATCCCCAACTAAAAAAAATGGCCCTTTCAAAGCAAACAACAGAATCAAAATGTTCCAAATAAATTTTCTCTGCTACAGACAAGGTGTCCATAATTAATTGCCTCCGCAAATTAGCTTTATAAAGCTATTCATAAATTATTTAAACCGGCTGCCGTTCAACAGAATAATGCCTGATAAACGGGAAAGCACGGCGGCGATAACTGCCTTAGCAGCTGATAATGGCCAGGAAGTTATTATCGAAGAGCCAAATCATCTTCATGACCCGGTAGCTGATGACTCTTTTGGTAGGACGTCAAATACTAAGAATATCTTGGTTCTAATCGGGATAACTATTATCTTGTTTGTAATCGTAATCAGCGGCTTTTCAATATACAATAATATCACCAGCGCCGGAATTATCAACCTCGATGACTTGCATAAGGACAATCTGGAGGGAAATCTTAACGAGGAAATTGATGGGTATGTCTATAACGGCTTCAGTTTTGTGAAGGCCGACGGCTTATGGTGGACGGAAATAAACAAGTTCGGCACCAGGCTTAAGATCCCCTTGCATTTTGCCCCGCGGGAATTGGAAGGAGTAATTTTTACCGGTGATTTAAATCCGGCCTTTAATGATGGAGAAGATGTATACGTGGCCATTAACCCAAAAGTAATCAACCAGCATTACACCCTGGCGATCTCTGAATTAAGCTTTAACCTGGCCAAAGGTCTGGATCGCCGGCCTGTCGGCTCTTGCACGGAGGAGAATGAAGTTTGTGAAGATCGGGAGGTCATCAATTGTGAAAACGCTGAAGGGCGGCCAGTAATTGAATTGATGATTTCTGAAACACCTGAAATCGAATTCCAAGATACCTGCATAAGAGTCAAAGGGACCGGCTGGGAGCTGGTGAAGGGCGTTAACCGGCTATTGTATCAATGGTATGGGGTAATGGGGTAACTGAATTAGACTTTCTACAACCATCTGGTTAAAAATAACCTCTACTTTTATAAGACCAGAGATCTTCCTATATGCTAAAAATGCGTGAAACTGCCTCACCTCGCCATAAATGACGAGGTTTCAAAAGAGGCGGTTTCTCAACTACGCATTTTTAGCATGCAAAAATTTCGCCCTAAAGGGCGGGGGTTTACACCAGGCGAAATTTTTTGCATAATAGCGGAAAAAATCCATTAATTATTTAGTTCTGCTATTATAAATTGTTTTATTTAAACCACATGCTTCAAAAATCTTAGAAAGCGTGGCTCTGTTAATAAAACTCCAGCAACTAGCGGAATAGGATTATCTCGCGTATATTTCTGAAATATCCTCTCCACTTTCGGCTGTGAGACATACGAAATTAATAGATCCCAATCGCCATCTGTGAACTGGTTAAGGATTTTCTGAACCTGCAGATGCAGCCACAGCTTCCTCTTCAATGGCGCAATCTCCTTCTGGTAATTCTTGTTATTGACCAGACAATCTGCCAAAATTTGAGCTTGTTTCAGCCCGGGAATTAAGCCGCCAAGGGTAGTGGCTTTAACATAACCAGCGGCATCGCCCAGGACATAGCAATTATTCTTATACAATTTTTGCCTAGGATGATATAATGGAATGGTTCCTGCTTGCAGCTCTTTAACCTTGAATCCCTGTTGCTGAATAAGCAGGTCAAAATAGGCTTTAGAATTTTTTAGCATCGCCAATCCTATTCTAGCCAGTGTGGCTGATTCTGGCGCAATCCAGGCAAATAATCCCGGACAGACCTGGTTGCCAAAATAAGTTTTGATGGTATGCGGGTCAAAATTCCCTTCCACGGTAGCCTGCACGCCAAAATAATTCTTTCTTTCTGGGTGAAATAGGCCAAAGGCTTTAGCGGTAGGCGACAGAGGCCCATCGGCAGCGATCACTAAATCAGGTTTTAATTTTTTTTCAGCATTGTTTTTAGAATCTTTAATTATTATCTCTGAATTTTCTTTTCTGACAAAAGAGTGATCAACATAAATTTTAGCACCGGCTTGCTTAGCCAAATCAGCAAAGAAATTGTCGAATCTTTTCCGGCAGACGATGTAATCTTTCTGCCTGACAGTTACGGCCTTATGGGGGGAATAGACCTCAATTTTGTCAATAGTATTGACCAGGAAAGAGTCCAGCGGAAAATTAAACTCCTCAAAATCAGAAGTAAGGATGCCTGTGCACTGAATGGGCAGGCCAATCTGCTGGTGGTTCTCAAAAATCTCTACCTGGTGGCCAGCCTTAGCTAATAAATAGCTAGCATAACAGCCTACTGGGCCGGCGCCGATGACAGTAATATACATTGCGGATCTTGCCCTGAAAGCAATTTAAATAAGTTGTTAAACAAAAAAAAATGACTAAAAATAAAATAGCTTCAAGAAAACAAAAGAGAAGAAAAACAAAAAAAAAAGAAAAAAATTAATTATTTAACCTAGTAGTAAGTTTTGTCGTCTTCGTCGTCCTTACGCAGTCTGCTGAAACCAACTATCAAGCCAATTATTACCAGTAATACTACCAGTACAATCAAGGCTATTTCTAGTCCATTTCTTAAGCTAACTGAATCTTTTCCGGTGCTATTAGCTTTAGCATCAACTACGTTAGCACTTAAAGTTACAGTTTCCAGAACTTCGGTGCCCGACATTACGCTAACGGAAGCTACATGTGCGCCAACTGGAGCATTTTGAGCTACGTTAACATCAACGTATACTACTGCGTTTTTGCTTGGTTCAAGAACAACCAGGCTTTCACTTAATGAAGCGGAAGCCCAATCGCCAGTAACTACTTTCAAGGTATATGCTTTAGAAGCACTGCCTGCGTTAGTTAAGGCAATTCCATAGGATGCTTTAGAACCTGCAGCAACAGTCTGTGATTCCGGACCAACGGCTAATACCAGCTTATCAACATTAGCAAATTGCTCATTGCCAACCACGGTCAATTTGAAAGTCTGCTTAACAGTTTCTTTCAGATCATCGTATTGGGCAGTAACAACTACGCTGTACTCTCCTGCAGCTGTATCAGCGGGGATGCTTAACATCAATCCGCCATCAAAGTCTCCGAATACGTTTTCGCTGTCATCAGATTCTATTTCATCAACAAATTCTGAAGCGCTAAGGCTTAATTCGGGAATTGCTACGGTAACTTTAACATCTTCTTCAGTTCTGTCGCCATGATTCTCAACTAGGACAGTAGTCAGCAAAGAGCGGCCAGCTTTCACGGTATTACCGGGAGAGAAAGTCACGTCTTCGATAGCCACAGCATGTCTAGGCGATTCGATCTGAATGGGGTAGTTAAACTGAATTGGTGCTGAATTTCGGTCTAGAACCGTTACTCTTAATGTATTAAGGCCGTTAGTCAAGTCTCTGGGAACATTTAGCTCCAGATCAACTGTTTTACGGGTGCCTGCATCTACATCAAAAAGTCCGGTTGAATCTTCTGTTGAAACACGATCAGAGTGCTCATAGCCACTTAACCGAGCCACAACTTCGATACCTTCAGCATTAACTGCGCCATTATTGCGCAGTTCAACTTCGATATCCAGGGTTTCTCCTTCTTCTACAACTAAGAGATTACCTGTAACTAGCTCTTCATCATTAACTTCAACTGTTACACTATTGGCGTTTAAACTGCCAACAGTACTAGTAGCAGGAACAGCCGCTACTAAAGAAACAGCCAGTAAGCTAATAACAAGAACTGCCATTATGCTTAAAAGTTTTCTCATTTTAATCTCCTCCAAATCGTTTTAACACTTTTTGGATCATGATGGGGGCTAAGACTCTAGGTCTAGCCCGATTATAGAGGCTTAACCGGAGCTTATTTTTAAATGTTTCGTGTTTTTTAGCATTCTTTAGTAA
>Ga0209542_10017892_pt1 | contig 11540 bp, 16 predicted proteins | sample RifCSPhighO2_01_FD_184028 | JGI IMG/M metagenome (GOLD analysis project Ga0209542, IMG submission 184028) | Soil microbial communities from Rifle, Colorado - Rifle CSP2_plank highO2_0.1 (SPAdes) (version 2) | ecosystem: Environmental > Terrestrial > Deep subsurface > Rock core/Sediment ...
CGCAGAACACGTCGCACGCAATGAAGAACACGACATCATCCACGCGCACGACTGGATGACGTACCAAGCCGCGATAAAAGCCAAACGCGCAAGCAAAAAACCGCTCGTCGTCCACCTGCACGCAACCGAATTCGACAGAACAGGAGGACACCCAGACCCGCGCATCAGCCACATAGAATACGAAGGACTAAACGCAGCGGATGTCGTAATCACCAACAGCGAATTCTCCAAAAAAAACATACTCACGCACTACAAAATTCCCGCGAACAAAATAAAAGTCGTACACTGGGGCATCGATGAGGAGAACATACCAAAAGGAACATACAAAGCAGCGAACGAAAACATCGTGCTATTCCTTGGACGAGTCACAATCCAAAAAGGACCAGACTATTTCATCGAGACAGCAAAAAAAGTGCTCGAATACGAACCGAACACGACATTTGTCATAGCAGGCGATGGCGATATGCTCCCTCGCATAATCAACAGAACCGCAGAGCTTGGAATCGCGAACAACGTAATATTCACAGGAGCCTTGCGCGGAGACGACGTGCACAAAGCATTCAAAACAGCCAAACTATACGTCATGCCAAGCGTATCAGAACCATTCGGACTTGTCGCGCTTGAAAGCATCAAAAATGGAACGCCCGTCCTTCTTAGCAAAACAAGCGGCGTCTCAGAAGTCGTACAAAACGCGCTCAAAGCAGACTTCTGGGACATCGATTCAATGACGAACAAAATAGTAAGCGTGCTGCGCCACAGCGCGCTTCGCGAAGATCTAAGCACTAACGCGAAACAAGAATCAGCGAAATTCACTTTACGAGAACCGGCAAGAAAAGTCAAAGAAATATACGAAACATTGAGGAAACATTAAAAAGGACATAAACTATGAACAACAATAAAGGGGTAAAAAGGGGATGACAAACGTTTGCCTGTACTTCCAGGTTCACCAGCCGTATCGAGTACGCAGATATACGCTCTTCGACATAGGCAAAAACAGCCAGTACTTTGATACTGAGAAAAACAAAGAAGTTTTGCACAAAGTCGCAAAAAAATGCTACATACCCGCAACGCGCGTGATACTAGACTTGATTAAGAAGAATCCTGATTTCAAAGTCGCGTACAGCATATCAGGCACGGCAATCGAACAATTCCAAGAACATTCTCCTGAAACACTCGAACTGTTCCAAGAACTCTCTGATTCAGACAGAGTAGAATTCCTGAACGAAACATATTACCACAGCCTAAGCGCGCTATACGACAAAGACGAATTTTCCCAGCAAGTAAAACAACACCAGAAAATCGTCAAGAAATTATTCGGACAAAAACCGACGGTCTTTAGGAACACTGAATTGATATATAACAACGAAATAGCAAAGACAGTCCAGTCGCTCGGCTACAAAGCTATACTCGCGGAGGGCTGGGACGGAGTGCTCGGCTGGAGAAGCCCGAACTACGTCTACAAAGCCAGCGGAACCAAACTAAATCTTTTACTCAAGAACTACAAACTTTCAGATGACATCGCGTTCAGATTCAGCGACAAAAAATGGAACGGCTGGCCGCTCACCACTGAAAAATTCGCATCCTGGGTCGCGCCCATACCTGGCGATAGCGTGAATCTCTTCATGGACTACGAAACATTCGGCGAACACCAATGGGCAGACACAGGAATATTCAACTTCCTAAGGCATTTGCCATCGGCGCTGCGCAAACACAACATAGGATTTAGCCATCCGAGCGAACTTGCCGCAATTGATGCAAAAGACGAACTCGACATACACCACCCCTTAAGCTGGGCTGACGTTGAAAGAGACACAAGCGCTTGGCTTGGAAACAAAATGCAGCAAAGCGCGGCATCAACAATATTCAAGCTCAAAAATGAAGTGCTGGCGTCGGGCAATGCTTCGCTCATAGACTCTTGGAAAAAACTCACGACCTCGGACCACTTCTACTATATGTGCACCAAATGGTTCAACGATGGAGACGTACACAAATACTTCAGCCCGTACGAAACCCCATACGAAGCATACATCGCGTACATGAACATAGTGCAAGACATACAACACCAGCTCAAAATGTCAAAACCAAAACTATTCTCAAGCTTCACAAAATATCTCAAAGAGGTGAGCGCATGAAACGAACAAAACAAGCTAAACCCAAAAAAACTGTGACGGTGACTATCGAGCGAAAAATACTTGGCAAAGCGCCTGAAAAATACACGTTCAACCTCGATGATGGACGAAAAATACAAAGCGTACTCGAACTAGTCGACGAACTCGAAACCATGACTGAAGACGCGTTCAAGCACTACGTCACTGAAACAGAAAACCACTTCGCGAACTGGATAGAGCACGTATTCAGCGAAAAACACCTCGCAGAAGACCTTCGCAAAGTCCATAACAAAATCGACGCGCAAAGAACAGTGCTAAAACACCTCGTAAAAACACTCCTTGAGGAAAAGAAAAAGTGAAAACCCAAAACGTTCCTGAACAGCACACATTCTGGCTCAAAGGAGGCAAAGCCATAAAGAATCTGCAAGAGCTTGTTTCACACCTGGAAACAATGGATGAAAATACGTTCAAACACCACGTCAATGAACACAAGAACGATTTTGCTACATGGGTAGAGCACGCGATTGGAAACAGAAAATTGGCTTTACGGCTCAGCTCGGTTTCAACCCCTGAACACATGGCGCACCACATACAAGACCACTTGGTTGAAATCGTAGACAAAAAAGAAAAATCAGTGAAAAAACCTGAATTACCGACTAAAATAGTCACGCCAAACGTCACTAAACTAAGCCTTGCGCACAAACACGAGAGAATTGTAACATCAAACAAAACTCAACTTATGCTAAACCATCCGCCGCACAGAATACAATCTATGCATAAGACACAACTGTTCCTTTCATTAAAACAAAAACACCTGCCGCTCGAACTTGCGAGCTATCTCGTGTTTGGTGTCGTTGTTGGAGTCGCGCTAGCGATTTTAATGCTACTATGAAATATGAAGTCATAACTATCGGATCGATAAGCACAGACATATTCATGGTCTCGCACAGCAACAAAATTGAGCTTTTGCGAGTGCACGGCCATGAAGACCTCGCCGTGCCAGTAGGCGGCAAAGTTCTTGTGGAAGAGACGCACACCGCCATTGGCGGAGGAGGGGCGAACTGCGCTGTAAGCTTCTCACGCCTTGGCTTTAGAACTGCATATCTTGGCAAAGCAGGAGCTGACAAACGAGGAGATGAACTACTAACTGAACTTAGAAACGAAAAGGTGACCTTCCTTGGACCGCGCGAAGGAGAAACCGGACTCTCATGCATCCTTTCTGGCATCAAGAACAGGACTATTTTTTCATACCGCGGAACAAACAACAATCTGCGAGCTTCTGAAGTTCCTTGGAAAAAACTTGACGCGCAATGGTTCTACCTAGGATCGTTATTAGGCGAGAGCTGGAAAACAAGCGTCAAAATCGCCAAATATGCCTTGCGTGAAGGAATACCGCTTAGCTGGAACCCCTCGATTTACCTATGCGAAATGGGCACTCGAAAATTAAAACCTGTGCTGGATGCGTGCAAAATACTCATACTGAATAAGGAGGAAGCACAGGCTCTTTCAGGAACGAACAAACAAACTTCTGCATTACTACGAGAACTGCACAAACTAGTACCGCTCGTAGTCATAACAGACGGACCCAACGGGGCAGATAGCTTTGATGGAAAAGAACAATGGCACATAATGCCAAAAGATGTAACTGTGGTTGAGCCGACAGGAGCGGGAGACAGCTTCGCATCAGCTTTTGTTGCTGCGCATTTGCTCGGCAAAGACGTTCCTACTTGCTTAAGATGGGGAGCAGCACAAGCAAACTCGGTGATACAACACTTCGGATCCACGCACATACTGTTGAATAGAAGAGAGATTGAAAGAGCGGCGAAAAAAAGTGGGAAACTCACAAAAAATCAGTGAGAAAATGGACTGTCCTTTCACGCACTGAGTCGATTTCTACTTTTGAGATATCCCTTGCCCCATACAAATACTGCACTAATTCTTCAGCAGGGCGCCTGCCTTTTCTTCCGTGAGCAACTCGCAGATTGTCAATGATGAGAAGATCGCCTGGCTTTAACACGAACGATTTCTCTTTTGCGCGAAGATTTATGCCGAACTTGGCGAAGAAATCCATCTCTTTTTGAGCGCCTTTTTGCGATGCGCGTTTCGCGTCCTTATTGAACCACTGCGCGATACGATCCTCACGCATATAGCCAAGCTCGCAGTTTTCCTGCATCGCATCAAAAAGCTGAGCTGCGCACAGCAAACGACCGCTGTTGAAATCCTTCCAACCAGCGCCATTCTTCTTGCAGTACTTCACAAGATTAGATTCGACGTCTTTTTGTTCCATTAACAGACCATCGATTTGAAGCAGACGGGTCGCGACATCGCTTGCGTTTTCTCCTTTAGGAATATGCAGACAGATAAGCGCGTGAACCCTTGATACCTCTTCTGTTGGAATGAGCGGCAAACCCATCTCAAAATGAAGCGACATATGGTCGGTCTCAATCGCATCCTGACAAGACTTGTGCGGAATACGAGCAAGATTGTCCAAAACAACACGCCTCGCAAACGGCAAATCAGAACGAGAACGCCACTCAACAAGAAAATCCGAAAGAACCGCATCAGCGTTTGCGACATCACGCAAAAGAACAAAGCCCTCTCGGAAAAACTCGTCAGCAATGGATGTGGAAAGCAGTTGCATACTCGCTTTTTAGCACAGGTCAATAAATACCTTTCTGCACTCGACCACCAATTTCTTTTTAAACTTTCAAAATAGTTTTGTTAGTATGAAACAAGAATACGTCGGAATCATCCTTCACCTGCCAGGAGAAGAAAGAAAACTACCCTTCAATCAAGGCCTTGCCGAACTCGACATAGGCGATGCACTGCGGATTGCCGATAAAATCCATTGCATAAACGGAGGCGGATACGCCAATACGCCCCAAGGATGCTATCTTAGCATAAACGCAACAATGGATTTAATAGAATACAAACACATACGCGGCATCAAACGAAACCACGAAACCATGCCCGCTGAACCAACAGTCCACGACCTCGAAGAACTTCTTAAGCCGCCGGCGCAATAATTTAAATACCGCAGGAACGTTTCTTAACCTAAAAATCAGGTGACATATGCTTGTAACGCTAAAGAAAATACTCCAAAAAGCGCACAAAGAAGGATACGCAGTAGGCGCGTTCAACATAAACAATATGGAGATTTGCCAGGCAATCGTTCGAGCGGCTGTCGCACAAAAAGCCCCGGTCATCCTGCAGACCTCTGAAGGCGCAATAAAGTACGCCGGAATCGAATATCTAAAAGCCATCGCAGAGGCAGCGTCCAATGAAAAAATACCTATTGCGCTCCACTTAGACCACGGAAGAGATATTGAAACCGTGAAAGCCTGCATCAAAGCAGGCTGGACAGGCATAATGTACGACGGAAGCCACCTGCCCTTTGAAGAGAACGTCAAAAACACCAAAAAAGTCGTACAGTGGGCGCACAAAAAAGGAATAGGGGTCGAAGGAGAATTAGGAACAATAGGCGGAGCAGAAGAATCAATAGTTTCGCGCAAAATAATTTACACAAACCCAGAGGCCGCCCGCGAATTCGTTCGCAGAACAGGAGTCGATGCACTAGCAGTTGCCATCGGAACATCGCACGGAGCGTACAAATTCGAAGGCGCAGGACGCCTTGACATACACCTACTCAAAACACTCAAAGAACAGCTGAAAATACCGCTAGTTTTGCACGGAGCCTCAGGAGTTCCAGCGAGCCTTGTCACAATGGCAGCGCGATACGGCGCACAACTTGGAAAACCAGAAGGAGTCCCTGACGACCAAATAGCAATCGCGGTCAAAAACGGCATCAACAAAATCAACACAGATACTGATATAAGATTGGCATTTGATGCGGCAATACGCAAATTCATAGCCGAAAAACCAGAAGACTTCGACCCAAGACACATTTTATCGCCAGCGCGCGAACTAATACAACAAGTAGTCGAACACAGGATGAAACTGTTCGGGAGCGATGGGAAGGCTTAAATACCACAATTACCACTTTTACCACTATGACCACTCTTAAAACAATTAAAATTAGCGAGGAAAACTACAAATGGCTAGTGAGCTATGCAGGCAAACTTCAGGAAAGAACACAGGAACCAGTATCAATCGATAAAGCGCTTTCCAGCCTACGCCCACAGAAACTCAGCATGTATGCAGGAATGTGGAAAGAATACGACGACAAAAAACTAAAGGAAAAACTCAAACGAGGCTGGAAATGGGAAATCCCGTCATTTTAGACACTGACATAATCATCGACTTCATCAAAGGCAGAGAAAACGCAGTACGGTTCATAGAACAAAATGAAGGAGATATCACATTCGGCACAACGACAATAAACACATTCGAACTTTATCTCGGCGTGCAAGACTCCCCTTACAAGGAAAAACAGCTGCCGAAACTCCAAGAAGTCATAGACAAATTGATTGTTCTACCAATAACGCTTGCCGCATCCAGGCGAGCAGCCCAGATTCAAGGTATGCTGCAAAAAAACGGCAACGCCCTTGACTTCAAAGACCTCTTAATAGGCGCCCTTGCAATCGAAGAAGGATTCGCTATCAAAACCAACAATAAAAAACACTTCGAACGAATACCCGAACTGGAACTTGTATGAAACCAATCATCTGCTACATAACAACCCATGACAAAAAAAGCGCGGAAAGCATAGGCGCAGAGCTGCTAAAGAAAAAACTCGCCAGCTGCATTATGACCATACCAGTAATCCATTCGCAATATGCTTGGAAGGGTAAAATCGTTCACGATAAAGAATCTCTTCTGATGATCAAGACATTTGATACGAAATTCGATGCTCTACGAAAGCTAGTCATTCAACTCCACCCATATGAAGTTCCCTGCATCATCGCAACTCCCATAACGTTCGCACATCCAGAATACATCAAGTGGAGTGTGGAGGCAGTAAGATGAGCTTTAGCAGAATACTGGGATTTTCAGCGATAACAACGCTTCTTGCGCTCGCGGTTGTCGCGCCTTCATTCGTGCCAGTGAGCCTGCCAATATTTTTCGTCCTAATACTTGTCGCAGGATTCGCTAACACTCAATTCTTTGGCAACACGACAACCGAAGACCAAGTAGAAACCGCAAGCATTTTGTTCCTGATGCTTAGCGCAATAGCAATAGTCCTTGGAGCCACCACAAACGTGTTCCAATCCCTAAACTCCCGCGCAACGTATTTCGAACTTCCACTGCTATTTCTAGGACTCTTTGCTCCTGTGTACGTTCAAGCAAGGCTGCACAAACACCATTTCCCGCTTGCTCCTCTCGCATATAATCTTGCAAGCGCAGCAGTCATCTACCTTGCAATACTCGGCATCAATTTGCTAATCGGAGGAATCGCGTGATAGTCCATCTTGGTTCGGACCACGCAGGATTCAAACTCAAAGAACAGCTGAAACAGTATCTAAAGAAAAATGGATATTCAGTCAAAGACCATGGCGCCAACAAACTCGTTACTACGGACGACTATCCTGATTACGCACACGCAGTCGCTAAGGCGTTGCGCAAACGAAAAGAAGACAAAGGAATACTCGTATGCGGCAGCGCGGAAGGAATATGCATCGCCGCCAACAGGCACAAAGGAATAAGAGCGGTCGCGGTCTGGACGCTGCAAAACGCAAAACTAAGCCGGCAGCACAACGACGCGAACGTGCTTTGCCTATCAGGCTGGCAGCTCCCGCTTTCAAAAGCTAAAACAATTGCAAAAACGTGGCTTGAAACTTCATTCTCAAACGAAGAAAGGCACATACGCCGAATACGGAAAATAGAACCATGAAAGAACTTTTACCAGGCATCCTTGCGACAACGCCAAAACAGCTAAAAGAACAGCTCGATAGAGTCAAATGGGCGCCGAAAATACACATTGACATAATGGACGGCAAATTCGTAAAGACGAAAACAATACAGGCCCTCACTCTCAAAAAATACCTGCCAAAAGCACAGCTGCAAATACACTTGATGGCAAACAAACCCCACAAATATATCAAAACATATTCACGCCTTGGCGCTGCCGAATTCATCATACACTCTGAAGCAACCGAACATTCGTGCGAAACACTAGAAGAAATACGCCTTGCAGGAATGAAATCAGGACTAGCATTCAATCCGGAAACAAAAGTTGGATACCACTCGCATTCACTCGTTCATGCAGACCTCGCTCTCGTGATGACAGTCCATCCTGGGCTTTTCGGACAAACATTCCTTAAGACGCCGCTGCACAAAATCGAAGAAATAAGAAAAATCAACCCCTTGATCAATATAGGACTCGATGGCGGGGTGAACCTTGCCAACGCAAGATTAGCATCAGCTGCTGACTTTTGCATCGCAACCAACGCAGTCACCCTTACGCCAAACCCGAAAGAAGCATACCAAGAACTTCTTGACAGAATGTGTCATCAGGCATATAAATCACGAAATGCTCGATAATTCGTGAAATTCGGAAAAATCGCCCGATCAATCACTTTGGCAGGACTCCTAAGCACGACAACATGCACAACAGGCGGCGCGCCAATGCCAGAACCGGTAACACTCGTTTCACGACTACAAAATTCTACAAGTGAACTTTACCGCATAGGAATAGAATCGACAAAAGACAACATAGAGCGCGGAGGAATAGGAGTCATTGAAAGCGACAGGCTTGTCATCTACGAAATAGAAAATGACGTACGCGCTGATGAAGAAAGATACTCGCGATTCGCAAATGGAGAAAACTCACTTTATCCACACCTGATGCAAAGAGTTCAAACCGCATCAACAGTACAGGTAATCTGCACACCTAGCGCGGCGAACGCATTCCTTGGCACGGCCAACTTACTCATAGCAGACCTCTCACGCATAATGACGATGTCATTAGAACTCAGACTCGCAGAAGCCCAAGAAGTTTATCCGAGGTTCGATGCGCACGTACGACACCACATGTACATCGCGGATTCGCAAAGAACTGAAGAACTAAAAGACAAACCGCGAACTTTCTGCTTCCACACACACTGGAATGGAGCTCCACCAAGCGAAGTTGACGTACAACTAAGCCACACGCGCCCTGAAGTAGTCATATCAATAGGACCGCTCGCACGAGCAATATACTACATCAACAAAGGACAAACTGAAATCATCCATCAAGATTCCCCAACCGCCCTGCGGTAATGTTTATAAACAAAGCCAGCTCATTCTTCGATAAAGAGGTGAACCAGTGGATACGCTAAGATTGGCAATCGTCAAAGTCATCGCAGCCCACGGCGGAAACCTCGCAACCAACCTTGGAGCCGCAGACATACTCTCAACGCTCTACTCAACAGCAAAACTTGGGAAAAAAGGCAACGACCGCGTATTTGTGAGCAACGAAGAACTCTTACCCGCAGTCCATTGCGCGCTAGCATACATAGGATACTTCTCCAAACGGGAACTGCACACGAATTTTACGCAAACTGTAAAAAAAGAAATGATTGGAATTGATATCAAAATGCCTCCTCTTGGCCAAACGCTCAGCATCGCGGCAGGATGCGCCCTTGCAGCCAAGATGGACAGGAATGACAAAACAATCTATTGCCTGATCGGAGATGGAGAGCACAACATCGGCCAGATTTGGGAAGCCTTGCTTTTCGCATCCAAACACCACCTGACAAACCTGATAGTAATTATCGATAGAAATGGAATACAACACAGCGGACACACAGAAACCATAATGCCCCTTGAGCCACTTCGAACCAAATACGAAAGCTTGGGCTGGAACGTAATCGAAGTTGACGGCCATAACGCGCAACACATCAAGGAAGCACTCGTTGACGCGAAAAAAGCAAAACGGCCAACCACCATAATCGCCCATACGACACCCGGCAAAGGAGTCTCTTTCGCAGAAAACAAAACAACATACATAGATTCGAAACTAACCGCAAATGAAACACAAACCGCACTCGAAGAACTTAGCGAATGAGCTGCTAGGATTCCTGCTCGACCTCAAGAAAAACAAAGATGAGATAGTCTTATTGAGCCCTGACGAAGTTTGCCATCCTAGCGTGATATCAGCTGGAATCACACACCAAAACATAATAGGCGTCGCAGCAGGACTCGCCCTGGAAGGAAAATATCCAATAATACTAACGAACACCGCGTTCACACCAAGCATGAACTATGCCCAGATAAAACACTCAATCTGCCAAAACGACCTTCCGATAACAATACTAGCATACGGAGAACCTAAAGACCTTGCGATTTTACGCAACCTGCCTCTAACGCTAATATCGCCCGCAAGCATCAAAGAAACAGAACAATTCATCGTGTCCACAATAACGAGCAAAACCCCGAGCTACATACTAATCCCTGAAGAAATCAAACCAATATCAAACGAGACTCGTCCTGGAAAAGCCGCAATCATCCGAACAGGAGAAGACGTGACCATCATCACAACAGGGCCCCTTGCACACACAGTCCTATTAACCGCTGACAAACTCTCGCGCCAAGAGATACGCTGTGAAGTAATCTATTCGCCCACAGTGCACCCAATCGACAAACACCTAATAGTCTCAAGCGTGCACAAAACACGATGCATGGTTGTAGCCGAAAGAACAGAAGGACTCGGACTATTTGTTGCCGAAGTGCTTTGCGAACATTCGCCAGCACCACTAGAAAGAGCCTTCGGAACACCGGATGATAATGAAATAATACGCGCGGTAAGGCACGCGCTCCTTCGTAAAAGCGAAAATATATGCACGACTGTGCCCGAGATTCATGGACACGCGCCACTACAGTCAGATTTGCATTTCAACCTGCACAACGGAGGAGTAATCAGAAGCGTGCCGGGACTGCACCAAGCGATGCTTGAAATGAACCAAGAAATATTCAACCACCACGTGAACGAGAACAAAAATGACTTCGCCACATGGGTAAAAGAAGCAGTCAAAGACGAACTTCTCGCAAGCAAACTTTTTGCGCTTAAGACGAAAACAGGAATGACTGCCACTCTTGCAACTTGGCTGCAACGCTAAATTCTCGCAAGATATTTAAGCCGCATATTCGAAACAACTTCCATGGCAGAAGGCGATGGATTCACTTGGGCGATAATCGGAACTTTCGTCGGCGGAACCTGGTTCTTGTCAGGACTTCGAACATGGAATCTAAAGCGACGAATAGAAAACACTCCAACTAGCGCCATTCGAAGCTTGGCAATGGGGCTAGTCGAAATACAAGGCACGGTCAAAGAACACACAAAACTTCTAAACGGACCACTCACCGGAAAACCATGCGTCTACTACAAGTACGAAATACAAGAATACCGACAAAAAGGCAAGCATTCTGAATGGGTCACAATAAAAAGCGGCGAGCAAAAAACACTCTTTTGCGTAAAAGACAAAACAGGACAAGTTTTGGTCGATCCAAATAAAGCAGACATAGACATCCCAGCAGACATTGACAAGCAGACCG
>Ga0209542_10017893_pt1 | contig 11539 bp, 11 predicted proteins | sample RifCSPhighO2_01_FD_184028 | JGI IMG/M metagenome (GOLD analysis project Ga0209542, IMG submission 184028) | Soil microbial communities from Rifle, Colorado - Rifle CSP2_plank highO2_0.1 (SPAdes) (version 2) | ecosystem: Environmental > Terrestrial > Deep subsurface > Rock core/Sediment ...
TTCTGGCTGGAGCGGTTCCATTAGCACCACTAATAATCCGACAACCGTAATAATGGATTCCAGCAAAGACATCACGGCGAATTTTGATTTGACTGGAACCCAACCACCGGTGTCCACTAAATTCAACACTGGTGACCAAATAACGACTACTGGGGGTCGAGTTCGTGCCACCCCCTATGGCAGTAGTCTTGGCACTCAACCAGCAGACACACGCGGCGTTGTCGTCGACGACCCGCAAAATGGTGTCTATAAAAGCATCGATTATTGGTGGAAGATTGATTATACTAGCGGTCCTGATGGTTGGACCGGAGAAAGTTTGCTGAATAAATATACCGGCGGCATTATCACTCCGCCGATCACCGGCGGCGATCCCCCGGGTTGGCAGAATCCGCCGGCCGGCACACCGCCGGACTGCGACGATCCGAACACCATCGGTTGCTGGCCGCCGATCAATGTGTCCAGTCTTGAGCAGTGGAAAAGGGGTTTGCTCATCGCCGATGAATTACAGACATACAGTTTGGGAACAGGTAACTTCAGATTGGTGAAAGGGCCGGCTCTTACCGGCGAAGCCAGTGGTTTAGTTTTGACTTCCGACGCCGATGGCTTTGGTAGCTGGCGGCCAGCCGGCGGCGGCCCGCCGGACAGTAGTGGCGTTTCTCAAATTATTGCCGGTAGCAATATTACTATCAGTCCCACGAGTGGTACTGGAGCCGTAACGATTAATTCTTCTGGCGGTACCGGCCCGGGTCTAACGGGTTTAAATTGCTCCGACGACAATAATCAAAAACTACTTTGGAACGGTTCTAATTTTTTCTGCGGCAATGATCAAAGGGGCGCCATCGGCAGTGGTATTTCTACTCTAACTGCCGGTACTGGTCTGGCAATCAGCACTCAAAATACCGGCGGCTCAATAACCACTTCATCTGGCACTATCAAAATCCGCACCGACTGCGCCACTGGTCAGGTACTTAAATTTAATAGTGTTTCTGCGACTTGGAATTGTGATAATGATATTTCCAATACTAGCCCAACCGGTGGCACGGTAACTTCTGTCGATGCCGGCAGCGGTTTGGCGGTTGTGCCCAACGCTGCCGGAGGTTCTATAACAACTAACGGCACGCTCAGTTTGAGGCGGAACTGTAATTTTGGACAGGTTCTTAAATGGACGGAAAATGTTGGGGGGGTATCTGGTAACTCGCAGTGGATGTGTATGAACGATGACGCCGGCGGCGCCACTGCGTCTAATATGAGTGATGACTCTAATGTAATTAAGGGTTTATATTCTAGTAACTTAAATGGTGTTCTTCAATTTAAAAGTTTAAAAGCCGGTCCTAATATCACTTTGAATAGCACCGATAAGGAAATTACAATCTCGGCCCTTCTAGGCAACGCCTCTGATATTCTTAGAAATGGTCCTGATGATGGCCTTTCCTCTTATGCTAAATTAAATAACACTGGGAATGTGGGTTCTGTTGGAATAGGTACAAAAAAACAATTCTGTTTCTTAACAGGAGTTGTGGATAAGGCTTCAACTGCAGCATATGAACATGGGTGTATCCTGAAATCATATTCGGATTCAAGCTTCACCATCTCTACTAACCCAAGTTATCTTAAGTCATATTGGAAACTTTATGCATCTTCATATACTGATTGCTATGTGGTATGTGTGAATTAGTAATTCCATAATTATAGGCTAGTGAGGTTAGATAGGCCAGTACCGGTAGCTAGCAAGGTTGGCTAGCAAGTTGTAATAATTGGCAAGTTGTAATAATTGGCAAGGTTAGTCCTTGATGGTCAGAAAATCCAGTGTTTACTGGATTTTCTTTTGACCCATTATTATCAAGGACTAACCTTGATAGTGATTACGGGAGACTTTACCTCTCGACCGGCTAAAGTAATTGCCGGAATTCATCTTCAGTTAGCCTAGTTTGTTTAAGAATTTTTTTCATTAAACTCCGATCTAAATCTCCCGAGTGCATTGGCACACCAGTGCGAAGTTTTTTGCTCTGATGGAACAAGTAAAAATGACTACCAATCTGTCTCTCATTTTGGAAGCCAGCTCGACGCAGAGCATTAATCATCTGCCGTGGTGTGACATTTGGTAACCGACTCATGCCATTGCCGGAGACACAAAATTTATGGCCAACATTACTTTTTTTGGTTTTTCCTCAACCGGAATTGGTTTCCCCTTCTCAATCATCAATTGTAAATAACCGCGGATAGCATCCTCAGCCATTGCTAATGCCTCTTCATAAGTATCTCCTTGACTGAAACAGCCGGGTAAAGCCGGCACTGAAACCACAAAATGATTGTCTTCACCGCGTTCAATCTTGACCGTGAAAACATAATTCTTCATAACTAGATTCTATCACAGCCACCACCAAGATTGCCACTATCAAGATGAGTCCTTGCTATATTGCTATAGGTTGGGTAATCGGCAAGAATATGGTAAAATACTAGCATGACTAAACCGACGATTAAATTCCGCCAGTCGCTTTTTTGGGATGTGGATCCGAAAACGATTGATCCCGAAAAACACTCGCGCTACATCATTGAGCGGATTTTAGATTTGGGCGAACCGGAGGAGGTGCGTTGGCTTTTCCACCAGTACCCGCAAAATGAGATTAAACGAGTAATGAATTTGCCGCGCAGTCAGGTGCAGACTAAATCAAAAGCTCTATGGTCGCTTCTTTTGACTTAAATCAGGCGGCATTAAAGCAGTTGCGTCTTGATATTTTGCCTCCGACTACCCGCAAAGCGTTTCTGCGTTGCGTTCATCTTCCTTTTTTTTCTTCCAATGATTGGTACTTAGCTGGCGGCACGGCACTCGCGCTTCAAACCGGCCATCGTCAGTCGGTTGATCTGGATTTTTTCACCTCCCAAAAAACTTTTGACGAAAAAGGAGCGGAGGAGACATTAAGCGAAACAAAGGACTGGGAAACATCGTCATTGGCCAGCCGGACACTTTACGGCAAATTCTCTGGCGCCAAAATGAGCTTGATTGCTTATCCGTTTTTTCGGCCAGCGGAACCGTTTATCCAGCTTGGCGCCGTTTCAATCTTAACTTCTCCGGATATCGCCGCGATGAAAATTGTGGCGATTAGCCAACGCGGTCGCCGGCGAGATTTCCTTGATTTATATTGGCTGTGCCAGCATCGGCTAACCCTTCTTGAAAGTGTTGAACGCGCCGAGCGCCAATACACGGTGAGGCAAAATCGCAATCATTTGTTAAAAAGTTTGGTGTATTTTGCCGACGCCGAGACCGATCCGTCGCCGACGATTTTTTTTGACGCCGATTGGCCGACGGTAAAAAATTATTTTCTGACCGAAGTGCCGCGGCTGGCCAAAAAGATTCTCGGTTTGTAATTCACTGTCCGCCGCGCGCGGATCGCGTTATAATCATCCCTATGTGGCTTGATCCCGAGAAGATTAAGGAGTTCATCGTTAATTCCGATTTATTGTCGGCGGCCGAAGCGGCGAAGCTGGAAGCCGCCGCGAAAACGACCGGCAAACCGCTGGAAGAAATTCTTTTGGCCGATGGTCGGATTAAAGAAGACGATTTTCGGCGAATCAAGGCTTATCTGTTAGGGATTCCGTTCGTGAGTCTAGTGAAAGAGAAAATTGAGCGCGAAACTCTGTTTACGATTCCCGAACCGATTGCCCGCAATCACAACATCGTCGCCTTCCGCAAAAAAAATAATGAGTTGGAAGTGGCGATGCTGGATCCGGAAGATTTGCAGGCGATTGAATTCATCAAAAAAGGCGCCGGCCTGAAAATCCTGCCGCGCCTGACGGACACCGCTTCCATTAAACACTTGCTCCTGCAATACCAAAAAAGTCTGAAGGCCGAGTTCGGCGACATTATCCAACAAGAAACCAAACAATTGGAACGAACCGGCGCGGTCGGCGAAGAGGCCGGCGAGAGCGAGTTGAAAAAACTGGCGGAAGGTTTGCCGGTGATTAAAATCGTGGACACACTGCTCCTGCATGCGATTCTCCAACAGGCCTCGGACATTCATGCCGAGCCCTGCGAGACCGAGCTGGTGATCCGTTACCGGATTGACGGCGTCTTACATGACGCGATGATCTTGCCCAAAGCCGTCGCTCCAGGCCTGACGGCCCGGATCAAAATTCTGGCCAATCTGCGTTTGGACGAAAAACGGCTGCCGCAAGACGGCCGGTTCAAAATTGACACCGCCGGCCAAAAAGTTTCTTTTCGCGTCTCCCTTCTGCCGACTTATTACGGCGAGAAAATCGTGATGCGGTTGTTACCGGAAACCATCAAGGGTTTTACGCTGGAACAACTCGGTTTCCACGGCTGGGGACTAGAACGGATTCAGGAGGGCATTCGCGGCAAGACCGGCATTATTTTGGTCACTGGCCCGACCGGTTCCGGCAAAACCACCACGCTCTACACGATTCTGGATTTGTTGAATAAACCGGATGTCAACATTTCCACCATTGAAGATCCGATTGAATATCAGATTCCGCGCATCAATCAAACACAAGTGAAACCGGAAATCGGTTTCAGCTTCTCAAGTGGCCTGCGGGCGCTGGTGCGGCAGGACCCGGACATCGTGATGGTCGGCGAAATCCGCGATAAAGAAACGGCCGGACTGGCTATCAATGCCGCGCTGACCGGCCATCTGGTGTTGTCCACCCTGCATACCAATTCCGCCGCCGCGACCATTCCCCGCTTGCTGGATATGGGAATAGAACCGTTTTTAGTGGTTTCCACGATGCGATTGATCATCAGCCAGCGTCTGGTGCGACAATTCCACTCGGTTCGCCAAAGTTATAATTTGTCGGACGCCGAATTAAAGGAGTTAAAAAATCGGGTGGATCTCAACCGGATTATGGCCGTGTTGAAAGAAGAGAAGGCGCTTAAGGGAGATGAAAGTTGGCAAAAAATCGCCTTTCATCACCCGCAGCCGTCGCCGGAAAGTTCGGACGGTTACGCGCGCCGCGTCGGTATTCACGAAGTGCTGGCCGTCTCCGCGACCTTGAAAGAAATGATGATGAAAGGCGAAACAGCGGCGCGCCTGGAAGAACAAGCTAAGGTTGAAGGGATGCTGACAATGCTGGAGGACGGCGTCTTTAAGGCCGCCAAGGGGATTACCAGTTTGGAAGAAGTCTTCCGGGTGGTGTCAGAATAAAACAGTGTAAAACTAAAAACGAAAAACTCAAAACATGTAGCTTAAAGTTAAAAAGATTAATTTATTTTCAAATTTTGAATTGTTGTTTTTAACTTTTTCATTTTACATTTCGAGTTATTTTTATGAAATTTAAATACCAAGCCAAAGATAAAGACGGGAAGGAAATTGCCGGCGAGCGCGCCGCCAGCGATCGTTTTGCTTTGGCGCGCGAATTGCGCGCCGAGGGCTTGATGGTGTTGTCCGCCCGGCCGGCCGAAACGCCGGCCGGCGCGCGCTGGCAACGCTGGCTTAGTTTCGGCGCCATCAAAATGCGGGACAAAATTATGTTCGCCGGCAATTTGGGCGCAATGATCGGCGCCGGCCTGTCGCTGGCGCGGGCGCTGGCGGTGATGGAACGGCAAGCGGCGTCCAAAAAGTTTCGTCAGGTGATTGCCGGCTTGAGCGAACGGATTAAGGAAGGAAAAAGTTTGAACCACGCGCTCGGTTTGTTTCCGGAAGTTTTTCCGCCCGTTTTTATCTCAATGGTCGCCGCCGGCGAGGAATCCGGTAAATTGCCGCAGGCGCTGACGGTCGTCGCCGAGCAATTGATGAAGAGTTACGATCTGCAGCGGAAAGTCCGCGGCGCGATGATTTATCCGGCGATCATCGTCGGCGTGATCATCATCATCGGCATTTTAATGATGATCTTTCTGGTGCCTAATCTGACGGCGATTTTCAAAGAATTAAACGCAGAATTGCCGTTGTCCACCAAAATCGTCATCGCGACCAGCAATTTTCTGGCTAATCACACTTTGATTTTCCTACTCGGTTTTCTGCTGTTCATCTCCGGTCTGGTAACTTATTTCCGCTCGGCCCGCGGCCGACTGACGATTTCTTGGCTGACGCTTCATTTGCCGCTGGTTAAACCGATTGCCAAAGAAGTTTCCAGCGCGGCGACGATGCGGACCTTGTCGTCATTAATTTCCGCCGGCGTCGGAATGGTGGAATCGCTGACCATCACCAGACAAGTGGTGCAAAACCATTATTACCAGGCGGTCGTCGCCCAAGCCGCCGTTGCTGTGGAGAAAGGCGAAACACTGGCGGCGGCCTTCAAACAGCACGAAGATTTATATCCGCCGCTGGTCGGTGAAATGATTGAAGTCGGCGAAGAAACCGGCAAGTTGTCGGAGATGCTGTTGAAGGGAGCACTGTTTTACGAAGAAGAGATCAATCAAGCGACGAAAAATTTATCAACGATCATTGAACCAGCCTTAATGGTGTTGATCGGACTCGCGGTCGGTTTTTTCGCCGTTTCCATGATCGGGCCGATTTATTCTTTGAGCGACGCGCTATGAGAAAGTTAAAAGTGCAAAGTGTAAAGTGTAAAGTAATAAAAGAAGGGTTCACTCTGATTGAATTTTTAATCGCGGTGGCCATCATCACTCTGCTCGTTGGCGTTATTCTCTGGCCTTACGCTAATTTCCGCGACGAAAAATTACTGGATGGCGCCGCCGAGGAAATGATCTCGCTTCTCAATGAAGCGCGGATCAGAACCTTATCCTCCGACGGCGGTTTGGCCTATGGGGTTTTTTTTGAAAGTGATAAAATGACCTTGCTGCCCGATAATCGGGAGGTGTGGTTGTCCAAGCGTTTGTCCATTTCCGACATCAATTTAACCGGCGGCGGCGCGACCGTTACTTTCAAGCGGTTAACCGGCGCCACCGATCAGGGCGGTACGGTGACGATTAGTTTGGTTTCGGATCCTAATCGGCAGCGGATAATTACCATCAATGCCGCCGGCGGCATCGGTCTGTATCAACTGGCGGTGTCGGAGGAATCTTAAAAACAATCAATGGTCAGGCCAACCCAATCCAAAAATAAATTAAACCCCCACTCACTCGGTTTTACTTTGCTGGAAATCCTAATCGGTGCCGGCATTATCACCGCCTCGTTTCTCGGCGTCTTAACCGTGTTTGATCGTTTAACCAAAACCAGCCGTCAGCTGACGGAATTAACACAGGCCAATTTCCTGTTGGCAGAAGGTTTGGAAGCCGCCCGTTTGTGGCGGGATAACGATTGGGTTAATTTCAGTAATTGGCCGGCGGGCACGGAATACTATTTAACCTGGAACGGCAGCCGTTGGGCGACGAGTACCGTTAATATTTTTCTGGACGGCAAATTTGACCGGCACCTCGCCGTCGCGCCAGTAGCGCGCGCTAACGGCACCAAGGATATTATCCCGCCGGGCGGTGGCGGCGGCACGACTGATCCCGACACGAAATTAATCACCGTGACGGTGGCTTGGCCGACGGCCGGCGCGACGACCACCAAAACTCTGTCGGCTTACTTCACCAATTTATTTGATTGAAATGAAACTGCCAACCAATCGTGGCTACACCTTACTGGAAGCGATTATTTATATCGTGATTTTAGCGGTAATGTCCGTGATTTTTATTTCTTTGCTTTTTACGATGACCGAATCGTTTAATGAATTTCGTTTGACGCGCGCGCTGGTCAGTTCCGCTTCCGCCGGCCTGGAACGGCTGGTGCGCGAAACTCAACACGCGGCCACTATTGATTTGGCCAGCAACCTAGGAGTTCATCCGGGCCGCCTGTTACTCAATACGACCAATGCTGCCGGTCTGCCGACCACTCTAGATTTTTATTTATTGGCCGGCGCGCTGATGGTGAAAGAGGGCACGGCCACGGCCGTACCAATCACCGCGACTGGCGTGACGGTTGACGGTTTGATTTTTCGCCAAATTGTCACAGCCGAATCCACGGCGGTGAAAATGGAATTAACTTTGAGCGCGCACCGCGGCGCCTTAACGCGCGCGGAAAAATTTTACGCCACCGCCGTCCTCCGCGATTCATATTGATTATGAAAATTATCAGCCATCAGCTATCAGCCATCAGCTATCAGCCACCAGTTACTAGCTACCAACAAAGCCAACCCCCGGCCACGGCGGGGCAAGCAGTCATTGCCTCGGTAATTTTTCTGGTGCTGTTGTCGGTAGTGATCATCGCCGGTTTTGCGACACCACTGACGCGAGAACTCAAAAATGTTCGGCTGGCGGCCAACTCTCTGCAAAGTTATTTTACCGCCGAATCCGGCGTGGAAGATGCCGCCTACCGCATTAAAGCCAATCTGTCCTATTTGCCCGAATATGATCTTGATCTGAATGGCGCCCGGGCCACCGTCAGCATCGTGTCCGCCGGCAATACGCGAACGATCAATGTTACCGGCAACAATCAAAATCATCTGCGCTTGGTGGAAGCCAGATTGACGATTTCCAGCGTCAACCCCCAATTTTTCTACGGCGCCCAAGTCGGCGAGGGCGGGTTGGAAATGGACAACGGCAGTCAAATTAAAGGTGCCGCCGGCGCCGTAGGCAATCTTTATTCCAACGGTCCGGTGGTCGGTTTCGGTAGCGGACTGGAATCAATCGTTACCGGCGATGTGTTGGTGGCGACCGGCGTCGCCATCGGTGACCAATCCACGACCTGCAACACCGACCAAATTGCCGGCCAAACCAATCCACAGATTGATTTTGCTCAAAGTTTTCGCGCCACTGACAGCAAACCTTTGTCCAAGGTCAGTTTATATTTGAAAAAAGTCGGCACACCCACCAATCGGACGGTGAAAATTACCGCCGACAACAACGGCGCGCCGGCAAGCGCCGCTTTGGCCAGCGACAAGCTTACGGCCAGTTTGGTGACAACTAACTACGGCTGGATTGATGTTGTGTTTGAGTCGCCGGCGACCCTCACCGCCAACGCTACTTACTGGCTGATTTTGGATGTTGCTCAAGACAACAACGATTACTGGGTCTGGTGCCGCGATACAAACAACGGCTACGGCAACGGCCAGAGCAAATACAAACAGGATTGGTCCACCGGCGGCAGTTGGACGGCCAATACTGGCGATTTAACTTTCAAAACTTACTTGGGCACCGGCGTGAGCACCTTGGATAAAATGGTGGTCTACGGCGATGTCAAAACCAACACCATCACCAACAGTAAAATTTGCGGCGACGCCTATTATCAAAGTATTGATTCCAGTTCGCTGAATTTTTTAAACGCTCCAGCCGATCCGCCTTGCTTGTCGCCGGTAACCAACGGCGTGGCTTATCCCAACAGCGGCGATCCGCCGGTCTCGCCGCTGCCGATCTCGCAAGCCAATATTGACGAATGGAAAGCCGCCGCCGCGGCCGGCGGTAGCTGTGTCCAGCCGCAATGCGATATTTCCGGCAATTTGAATGTGGACGCCGATCTGAGTTTCGGACCGAAAAAAATTTTGGGAAACCTCAACTTCACCGCCAACGGCAAAACCTTGGCGATCACTGGCACAACTTATGTGGTCGGCAATGTGGACATCAGCAACAATGCCACGATTCGTTGCGATAGCGGTTATAATAATGATTCTTGCGTGGTCGTCACCGACGGTCAGATCGTCGTCGGCAACGGAGCGCAATTCCAGGGTTCGGGCCAGGCCGGCAGTTATATCTTATTATTGACCACTAAGGCCGGCGGTGCCGATGATTCGGCGATTGAATTGAATAATAACGCCTTGGGAGCGATTATGTACGCGGCGAACGGCGCGGTGGAGTTGGAAAATAATGTTAATGCCACCGAGGTCATCGGTTATAAATTGGAGCTAGAGAACGGCGCCACCATCACTTACGAACAAGGCTTGCTCAATTCCAGCTTCACCACCGGCCCGGGAATTTCCTTTGTGATTGACGGTTGGAAGGAAGTGCAGTAGTGGTAACGGTCGAGAGTAAAGTTTAAAGTGTAAAGTAAGATGAATCTATGAAACGAACAATCATCGCCAACTGGAAGATGAATCCGGACACGCCGCGCGAAGCGCGCCGGCTGTTTGGCAAAATTAAGCGCGCGGCGGCGCACCGGTCTCGGGTGACAACAGTGGTTTGTCCGCCGACGGTGTTTTTGCCGCTGCTTCAAGCCGGAAAAAATTTGGCGCTCGGCGGGCAGGATATTTTTACCGCGCCGCGCGGCGCCTACACCGGTTCAATTTCGGCGGCGCAAATTAAGTTTGCCGGCGCCGCTTATGTCATCCTGGGCCATTCCGAGCGCCGTTGGCCGCCGGCGGGAACGGGGGAGACCAACGAAGTAATTAATGAAAAAATTAAATTGGCGCTCGCTACCGGCCTGCGCGTGATTTTATGCGTCGGCGAAACCGCGCGCGACGAGCGCGGCGATTATCTGAAAATTGTTCGGGAAATGTTGGAACGCGGGTTGGACCGCCTCACCCGCGCCGATCTGAAATTTTTGCTGATTGCTTACGAGCCGGTCTGGGCGATCACCGCGCCAACCTCGGTGAAGTCGTGGCGGGGGACGGCTGATACGCCGGAAGATTTTCTGGAACAGTCCTTGTTTATCAGAAAAGTTTTGGCGGCACGCTTCGGCCAGGCGGCGGCCTTGGCCGTGCCGGTGCTCTACGGCGGTTCGGCGACACCGGATAACGCCGCCGATTTTTTAACTCGCGGCGAAGCCGCGGGCTTATTGGTCGGACACGCTTCGCTTCGCGCCGATCAGTTCAATAAAATTTTGCGCTTGGTCGACCGATCGGCTTAAGAATGGAAAATTTCCACCTCCCGCTTTTAAGCGAAAGACCGGTGGCCGACTTGGCCGGCCACCGGGTCATTTTACGGCTGGATCTTAATGTGCCGATCACGGCTGGCCGCGTCAGCGATGATTTTCGGCTGAAAAAAATCCTGCCGACGATTGATTATCTGCGTCAGATTGGTGCCAAAGTAATCGCCATCAGCCACCTGGGCCGGACTGAAGAAAGCTTGCGGCCGGTAGCCGCTTACTTTAAGAATTTTTTTCCAACGGAATTTATTCCGACGCTGGCCGTCGCTCCTAAATTGATTGCCGCCACCCCGGCCGGTACGATTTTATTGCTGGAAAATCTGCGCCGCGAGAGCGGCGAGGAAACCAATGAGCAAAATTTTGCCGGCCAACTGGCGAAACTCGGCGATTTTTTCGTCAATGAAGCCTTCGCTTCGTCGCATCGCCCCCACGCCTCAATTGTCGGCTTGCCGCGTTGTTTGCCGAGCGTTGCCGGTTTCATTTTTAACGATGAAGTCAAAAATTTAAGCCGGGTTTTTGCGCCGTCCCGGCCGTTCACGGTGATTTTAGGCGGCGTGAAATTTGAAACCAAATTACCGGTCGTCAAAAAACTGATCGGCCTAGCCGACCGGCTCGTTATTTACGGCGCGCTCGCCCACGCTTTTTTCCAAGAGTCGGGGTACGAACTTGGCGAGTCATTGGTGGAACGCGATACCGCCTTCGTGCGGCCGTTGCTCGGCCACCCGAAAATTATTTTACCGGTGGATGTGCGAGTGAAAAACGGCGCGCGGGTATTTATTAAAACACCG
>Ga0209542_10017894_pt1 | contig 11539 bp, 10 predicted proteins | sample RifCSPhighO2_01_FD_184028 | JGI IMG/M metagenome (GOLD analysis project Ga0209542, IMG submission 184028) | Soil microbial communities from Rifle, Colorado - Rifle CSP2_plank highO2_0.1 (SPAdes) (version 2) | ecosystem: Environmental > Terrestrial > Deep subsurface > Rock core/Sediment ...
GAACGGTTTGCCATCATCAACGGCGCAAAGCTTGGCGAATTTTCAAACTACGTTGACGGCAAACCGTTCGTCGGAACGGTTATTTCTTAAACCAATTCGCGAGCGGGATGAGGAGCGGGGCGGAGCGCGTGATGGAGGAGAACGTGCCGGCAACGACCCCGACGAGCATCACGAGTGCGAAGGTGCGTGTCGCCTCCGCGCCGAAGTAGATGAGCGCAATGAGAGCGAGCGCGACCGTGAGCGATGTATTGATGGAGCGGGTTATCGTTTCGTCGATTGACTTGCCGATGGTTTCTTCAAATTCCTCGCGTATACCTTCTCGTTCGTTCCTCGCAAGATGTTCGCGTATGCGGTCAAAGATGACGATGACATCGTTCACGCAGTAGCCGAGGAGGGCGAGCAGAGCGACGATGAAGAGCGAATCCACTTCGGCTCCGGTGAATCGTGCGTATGCCGCGAAGAATCCCGCCGGCACGATGATGTCGATGGCGAGCATCGCAACCACGGTCAGGCCGTATCCCCAGCTCGGCACCGGGCGCGAGACGCGCCGGAACGCGAACGCGATGTACAGCACGATGAGGAGCGCGACTGCCGCGATCGCCCACAGAGCCTTGCTCGTGAATTGGCTGCCGAGCGCGGGACCGACGGAGGTGTACGCAAGCTCGACGGGAGCGGCGTTTTTTGAAAGAGCCGCGAGAACGGCGTCATGCTCTTCCTGCGAGAGCGTACGGGAACGGATGGTTATACCATCGTCGCCGAACGCGCGCACGGACACGGCACCGACCGGAACGGTCGCTACTTGCTCTTGGATGACGGTCAGCGGAGGCCGTTCGGTCTGATAGTCGATATGCAACAAAGAGCCGCCCGTAAAGTCGATGCCGAGCGGTAGTCCCCAGAGGGCGATGGCTCCGAGCGCGGCCGCAAGGATAAGGCCAGTCAGCCAGAAGAAGAATTTGCGATGTGCGACGATAAACATGGTCAATTTTTACGGATCCCGGACGAGAGCAGGAACCGCCAACTTCGGGATTCTTCCTCGCCGGGTCGAACGTCCGGAACGATAGCAAGCAAGAACACGCGAGACAGCGTGACGGCAGATATGAACGACGCGAGCACGCCGAGTACGAACACCAGCGCAAATCCCTGAACGATGGATGTGCCGAGCCAGAAGAGGATGATACCCGACATGATCATGGTCAGATGACCGTCCCGAATGGCGGTCCACGCACGGCTGAAGCCGATATGCACCGCTTCGCGCGGACTCTTCCCTCCCTGGCCGGGCAGGCCGCGCAGCTCTTCTTTGGTGCGTTCAAAGATAAGCACATTCGCATCCACCGCCATACCAACCGAAATGATAAGCCCCGCGATGCCGGAGGCCGTAAGCGTGACCGGGACGACTTTGATGACCGCGAGCATAAAGGCAAGATACTCGGCGAGCGCGATGGCGGCGATGAAGCCGGGGAGCCGATACCACGCGATCATGAAGAGCGCGACGATGATGAAGCCGATACTGCCGGCGACCACGCCCGCTTCGATGGCGGCCGCTCCCAAGGTCGGCCCGACCGCGGAACTGTTCTGGAGCTCAATGGGCACCGGGAGCGCGCCAAAGTTCAAATTGCGTACCAAGTCGCGCGCCTCGGCCGCCGTGAAATTGCCCGAGATAGTCGCCTGCCCGCCCGGAATTGCTTCTTGAATGACCGGGATAGAGATTGGCTGACCGTCGAGGAAGATGGCGAGCGTCTGTCCGACATTTTCGCGGGTTATCTGCTCGAAAAGCTCTCCGCCTTCAGTATCGAAATTAAGAAGTACCTGCGGCGCCGCGAGGCCCGCGGTCGCGCCGCTGCCGAACTCTAGCGCCGCACTCTCGAGATACCGTCCGGTAAGGCCGGTCGGCACAAATGTGACTGTGCTGGTCGCTTGCCCCGAGCTTGTCGAGGTGGTAGCGAGCCGGAAATCAAGCGTCGGCGTCTCGCCGAGGGCGGCGATGGCCGCCTTGATATCGGTCACGCCGGGCAAATCCACAATGAGGCGGTCCTCGGTGATACCCGAGAGAGTGCTCGCCTGTTCCGTCTGAACAAGCGGCTCCGCGACGCCGAAAAGATTGACCCGGCGCTCAATGACGCCTTGGAGCGCAGAAAGTGCATCGTCCTGCTCCCCCCTCGGGGTCTGCGACATGTCGGCCTTATAGACCAATTCTGTGCCTCCGGCGAGGTCTAGGCCGAGCTTGAAACGGTAAGGGCTCGCCGGGTCTGCCTGCGTTGACCACACGAAGTATGCAAGGAAGCCCCCGATGATGAGGGCGATGAGCGAGAACACGCGATACTGCGTCATGAAGAGAGTATAAACTATATGGTTAAAAAACGAAGCCCTTGTGCGCTTTAGATATTCATTGCCTTTTCCGTAAGCGCAACGGCGTTTTCGAAGAGGCAGGCGACGGCGAGGGGGCCGACGCCGCCGGGGACAGGAGTGAAGAGCGAGCACTTCACCACACACGCGGGGTCAGCGTCGCCGGCGAGAGTCCCGTCTGATTCGGAAGTGCCGGCGTCAATGAGCACGACGCCCTGCTTCAGCATGTCGGGCTTGATGAGATGCTGGGAGCCGGCACCGGAGACGACGATGTCCGCGCCGCGAAGCGGCGCGGAGAGGTCATCGGACTTTGACGTCAGAACTGAGACTTCTGCTCCTTGTTGTGTAAGCCAGACCGCACATGGGCTCCCGACGAGCCAGCCATTACCGATGACGACTGCCTTCTTCCCTCTCGGCTCAACTGCGTATGTTTTGAAAATTTCTGCGACCGCTCCGACCACTGGCGGGAGAAGAACATCCGCGTCTCCCCTCTCAAACTTCCCTCGTGTGGCAGAAGAGAGTACATCGGCATCTTTCTCTACTGTAATCGTGTCGCACGCTTCTTTCTGATTTATCCCCTCCGGAACCGGAAGCTGGACTATGACAGCGTCGGCATCATCAAACGGCGCTCCGAGCGCTCGGGTTTCTAAAATGCATCCCGCATCCACCGCGCGCTTCGCTTTCATAGCGAGATATGAGCGCGTCGCCGGAGTATCGGAGGCGACAAGCGCGACCACCAGAGGCGGTCGCCCCAACGCCTGCGCGCGCGTCTTCGCGCGCGCGAGGATATCTTTTGCAAGTGTTCGTCCGTCAATAATCATAATCCGAATTCCTTTTTCAATTCTGCGATGCCGTCCTCAAGCGAGACGCTTGGTTCCCAGCCCAAGAGTTCTTTCGCGCGCGCATGATCCGCAAGCGTATCATGCGGCTCGAGCCGCGGCGCTATATGCTCGACCAGGCCGCCGATCAGTTCCGCGATGCGATTGACCGATACGTTGTTGCCGGCGCCGATGTTTACAACCTCGCCTTTCCCGACCTTATCGCTCGTCGTCGCGAGCATGTTCGCGCGCACGACATCCCGTACGTGGGTGAAATCGCGCGTCTGCGTTCCATCGCCGGTTATGGTCATCGGTTTCCCTTCCGTGCGTTGCTTCAGGAATTTCGCGATAACAAGAGCATACGCGCCCTCTGCACTCGCACCGGGACCGTACACGTTGAAATACCGTAATGAGACCGTCGACAGTCCATATACCTCGCTAAAAATACGGCAATATAATTCACCGATGTATTTTTGGAGACCATAGGGGCTTTTTGGATTCGCTGGCATGTCTTCGACAAGCGGCATAATCGCTTGATCGCCGTAGGCAGAACTCGAAGCAGAATAGATGACGCGCGCGACGCCTGCGTCGCGCGCAGCGGTCAAAACAGATACCGTACCATTGACATTCGCCTGATTCGTTTCTACCGGATGTTCTATCGAGTATTGCACGCGCGGGAGTGCGGCAAGGTGAAAGACATATTTTACACTTTTCATAACTTCAGTGAGCAGTTTCGTATCGTTCACATCCATCTCATGAAATGTCGCTCTTTCGGGAACTTTCTCGCGTTTCCCGCCCGATAAGTTATCTACGACTGACACCGCGTATCCTTCGGCCAGCAAAGCAGATGAAAGATGGGAGCCGATGAATCCGGCACCTCCCGTAACAACGACGTTTCCTTTTTGGTTGGTCATGTTCCTGAAAAAGAAGCGAGGGCGCGGAGCGTCTTGACCGCAATGGCGAGATCCAGTCCGAAGGAGCGATGCTTCAGGTAATACAGATCAAGCGAAAGCTTCCGCCGCGTGCGCGCTACGTCCGCTCCTCCCCGCGGCGCGTCGTAGTCGTGAATCTGCGCCCAGCCGGAGAGGCCGGGCGCGATCAGATGCCGCAGGCGGTATTGCGGTATCTCGCGCTCGTACACTTCGGCAATCTTCGGGAGTTCGGGACGCGGACCGATGAACGACAAGTCGCCTACTAAGACATTCCAGAGCTGTGGCAGTTCGTCGATACGCGTTTTGCGTAGGATGCGGCCGATTGCGGTAACATAATTCTTCTTCTGCAATTCAGGGTCGCCACGGTCGTCATACGACAAAAAGCGGGAACGTAATTTAATAATATGAAACATTCGTCCTCCCCTGCCAACGCGTTCCTGGCGAATAAAAGCCGCGCCGTTTTCTGCTATGAGCGCAAGTGCCGCTACAGCAATAAAAGGTAGAGAAATGACCGAGCCAACAGTTGCGAGGACGACGTCAAACGCCCGTTTACTTCTGTCATAGAGCACGCGATTTTTTGACAACGCGGTAAGCATCTCATCTGAGCTGAGCATTTCGAGTGGAACACGATCGAAGATTTCTTCATAGAGTGAGACGGTGTCCATCCTTGGCACGGAACTCGGCAGCAGATTTTCCTTGTCGACTCGCCCGACAAATCGAATCATGTACTTATTATTATTGTTTACCTCTTCGTACAACTCGTCGGCCGCCAGCCCCGTACCGACCAAGAGAATGGACGCTCGCTTACCCTCCGCTATCTCGACATTCATCCGATAAAAACGCCACATGCTCTCGGCGACGACCGACACGACAAGGTAGAGCACGAGAATGGTTTTCGGCGCAATAGTGAGCGGCAATACGAAGAAGAGAATGGCTGCCGCCGCCACTGTCGCGGCTTGTGCGCCCAAAATGCGCACGCCCATCACGCGCCGGATCGGGCGCGTCTGTTTCTCATAGAGGCCGGCGATATAGAACACGAAGAGCGACAAGAAGAATATCGGCAGGAATGGAACAACATTCTGCTCGAAGTAACTGAATGAGGGGAGAGCGAGGTTCCGTAAGAGAAGCGCGACCCAGAGGGACGCGGCTAATATGAGGAAATCCCCTATAAGAAGAGTCGCCGTTTCGCGGCGGTCAAAAGCCATACGTATGGATACTATAACGCGAAAATATATTGTACAGTTGCACCTATGAACCAGCTGGCCGGCAAAAAAATATTGTTCGTCATCACCAAATCGAACTGGGGCGGCGCCCAGGCGTATGTCTATTCCTTAGCTACCTATTTCAAGCAGAAAGGAGCTGACGTATCTGTTGCTCTCGGGGGCACGGGAGAAGCTGGGGCAAATATAGGAGTACTCGCAGAGAGACTTGATACTGCAGATATTCCAACAATTTTCGTGAAAAGCTTCATGCGCGATATTTCATTTGCGCGCGAATTTGTAGCACTTGGCGAACTTGTGCAAATATTCAAGAGAGAAAATCCTGATGTTGTGCACCTTAATAGCTCGAAAGCTGGAGGGATCGGTGCCCTTGCCGCTCGCCTTGCTGGGGTATCACGCATTGTTTTTACTTCACATGGTCTTGCTTATGATGAAGACCGTTCTCTTTTTGCACGAAGTCTGATTTGGTTTGCCACTTTGCTAACAATTATGCTCGCCCATGCAACCGTTGTTATCTCAAAAGACACATACCGCCGTGCTCGCACTCTTCCTTTTTGTAAGGGAAAAGTATTTCTCGTCTACAACGGAATCGCAAAGATTGCCTTCGCAGAACGCGACGACGCTCGTATAAATCTCATGGGACAGCCGATAAAAAACGTCCCGTGGATTGGAACTATTGCGGAATTCACTAAGAACAAAGGCGCTACATACTTAATCGACGCAGCTTCCATCATGAAGCAGCGTGGGCTTGGATTCCGTCTGTGTTTAATCGGGGATGGTGAGGACCTTCCAAAGATGAAAAAGAAGGCAATAGAAAACGGCCTCTACAATGCCCCGGGTTCTTCCGCGTATATCGATTTCCCTGGATTTAGATCCGACGCAGCCAGGTGGATGAAAGCTTTTTCTATTTTTGTGCTTCCATCGCTAAAAGAAGGTCTGCCGACTGTACTGCTTGAAGCCGGTCAAGCGAGCTGTGCAGTCGTTGGAACGGACATACCGGGCATTACTGATATCATTGACGAGTCTACTGGGATTTTGATTAAACCAAAAGATCCTATTGCGCTCGCCGATGCACTAGAAGAGCTCCTTCACAATCCAGAACGACGAGAAACATTAGGTGCTACTCTTCAAGCGCGTGTCGCTGAGAAATTCTCAATCAGTCAGATGATGGACAAGACGGCAGCGCTATACTAGCCGCCAGGGTACTCGTTCGCGCTCAAGTCGCGAGAGGCGCCACGCCCATGGCGCGCGAGCGACGTCACGATGCCGAGTGAGGCGAATTCAAGCACGAGATGCGAGCCGCCCGAGCTCATAAAGGGTATCGTCGTGCCGGTGACGGGCAGGAGGCCCACGCTGATGCTCACGTGTATCGCGACATGCGCGGCAAAGAGAATAAGCACGCCAAGCGTGAAAAATGCGTCAAAATTGGTGGCGGCTGCACGTGCGATCTCTCCGAGCCGCACGAAGAGAAGTGCGTAGACTCCGAGCAGGAGCACGACGCCGACGAAGCCCCATTCTTCAGCGAATGCGGCGAATATGAAGTCCGTCTGATATTCGGGAAGGAAGCGCAATTTTGATTGCGTCCCGTAGCCGATGCCCTTGCCGAGCAGTTCACCTGAACCGACGGCTATCTTCGCTTGGTAGGCGTTATAACCCGCACCACGTATGTCAGCGGCCGGGTTCACGAATGAGATAATGCGCACGCGCTGATAGGGCTTCAGTCCCTCGAACCAAAATACCGAAGCTGCGATAAGGCCGATAAGCCCGAGAACCGCCAGATGCTTCTTCGATATACCCGAAACAAGCATCATACCGAGCCAGAGCGTGCCGAATATGATGGCATTGCCCATGTCCGGTTCGACGAGAATAAGTACGGTAAAGGTGAGCGCATACGCACCCGAAACGATAATATGGCGGAAGTCGCCGATCTCAACGTGCCGCCGCGAGAGATACTTGGCAAGAAGCGCTATAAGGGCCAGTTTCGCGAGATCTGCCGGCTGGAAAGAAATGGGACCGAGAGAAAACCATGCGCGTGCGCCGAAGACCGGACTAGCGAAAAGGAGCAGGAGCGTGAGGAGCGCGAAAGAAACTATATATAACGCCATCACAATCGATGTCCGGCGGATAAAGCTCATGTCGATCGTCGAGAGGCCGAGATAAAGGATGACCGCGATGAGAAGCCATAAGAGTTGTCGCGGCGCAAGGGAAGCCCCTTGCCCGAACGTGCTCATCGTGAGGATGCCTAAGAGCGAGAGCGAAAGCGCGGGGAATAGAAGCGTCCAATCGAAAAAGAGATTCGGGACCGTACGCGGCGCAGATACCATGTCAAGGAAGAGGTATCACCGGCACTACCTCTATTGAGGCGGGTACATCCTTAAAGGCACCATTCCATGTAAAGGTCGCGATCGCCATACCTTGCGCCGGTATCGCGGGCACAATCGTTCCTGAAGCAGCGATGATATCTTTTTTGGTATTGCGGACAATTACGACGACCTGCACATTCGTTAGCTTCGTAACGCTCGTATTTAGAAGCGTGGCGTCAATGCGCGGCATATCGGCCGAACCGCTCTGCATCGTATTTGAAACAGTCGGCATAGTGCGCGGATCCGTGGTCATGATGAACCAATCGGGCAAAGCGGGATCTATCGTGAGAAAGGCGTTCACCGCTGTCTGCTTCCCTGACACTATGCCGGGGATAAAGACGGCCTGCGTAACGCCCGGCGGCAGATCGAGTGTGCCAGAAACCCTTTGGATAAGCGTTTGTCCTTCGCCATAGAGTATGACGTTGTAGGGAACATTTTTTGCCGCCGCGCCCGTATTCTTATTCTCGACTGCAGCGATAATCACGGTGCGTCCCGTGCCAGTAGGGAACGCCTTCGTGAACAGGACCGTGGGCGGCACTACTTGCGCGATGCAGAGGCGGGCGCAGGACCCCCCGCAATCAATGCCGGCCTCTCCTTGATTCTGGATGCCGTCACTGCATGAGGGAGCTCTATACAACGTGGCAATAGCAATAACCGCGAGAAATGCGGCCAGGATCGAACCCAAGATAAGTAGGATAAAAAATCTCCTCCGTGCGGCCCAAGACATTGGCTCCAGTATATAACAATTCGAGTCCTCGGTTCTGGCGGTTAGCTACTACCGAGCGAGGCAAGAGAAAGCGAGAGTCTTCTTTCGCTTTCTTGAAGCGAGCGATGGGAGGAAGAAATTCGAGGCATTCCTATGCCGAAGAACTTTCTTACTATCCACATCTGTAACGATGTGGGCTCGCGGAGATTTTCAGCAGAAAATCATCTGTGAGTGACCCTCCCACCAAACCATTAGGTCAAATGACGAGAAATTTCAGCCATTACTTTTCCTAATGATTGATTAGCATCAATAGAAAAGTGAGGCGCAAACACGGGGTCACTTTCTTTTATCGCCTCATCAATAAGTGCACCGCCGAAAAAATGCCCTGGGCGCTCGCGAAGCCGAGTCCTTAAAACCTCAATAGGCGCATCTAGTACAAACAAAATATGTCGAGGAATTGAATCCAGTAACATCTTTCTGTGTTTCTCTTTAAAAATACTGGCGCTGATAACGACACTCTTTTTGTGTGCTAGGGCGGTTACATTCTTAATAAATATAGCCAAATACTTGCTAAAATCGTCCTCTTGTATAATTTCGTTATTCTTCAATTTCTCTTTCATCTCTAACGGCAACACTTTATCCATATCATAGAACTCATACCGGAGATCTTGGGCCAATTGAGTCCCGACAGTACTTTTCCCAGTCCCAGGGAGACCAAAAATAATAATAACTTTATTCATAAAATATCTTAAAGCGTAACACAAAACCGCTGTCCTGAAAGGACAGCAGTTTGCTTATGAAAACACGCCCATGATGTTGGCGCCTACCTACTCTCCCTAGCTGAAACGCTAAGTACCATCGGTTCTAGAAGGCTTAACTGCCGAGTTCGGAATGAGATCGGGTGTATCCCTTCTGACGAAGCACCAACATCATGGGCGTGTTTTCGCTCATGACAACAAATACGCATAGGCATGCAAACAATAACGATTGTGACACACAGAGTTCCGCACGAGAGACTGGACATATTAGTACTCCTCGGCTCCATACCTTGCGGCACTTCCACCTAGAGCCTATCAACGTAGTCATCTCCTACGAGTCTCATAACGATTCCTAATCTTGAGGCATGTTTCCCGCTTATATGCTTTCAGCGGTTATCACGACCCGACATAGCTACCCAGCGGTGCCGTTGGCACGACAGCTGGTAGACCAGAGGTCAGTTCAGCAAGGTCCTCTCGTACTATTGCCAACCCCTCTCAAGAATCAACGCCTGTAGTAGATAGGAGACCAACCTGTCTCACGCATCTACGTTTACTCCAATTACTTGGAGGATCGGACTGTAACTTTGCCCACATCTTTCAATGTTTGGGGCAATCAACATTCAGTCTCTAGAGGCCCCGTCACACTTCTGCAGTGTGGCGGGTTCCTTCGGTGTTGCCCAGCTCCAGTTTTGTGCATTTCAAAACTGGGGCTGGGTTTCACCGATATCAGTTGATTTGCTAACACGTACATTCCTGTACGTGACCGCCGTGAGTTTGTCGTTAAGCACACTGCGTCTCCACGCAGCTAACATTTCCTCGTGGGTTCAAACCGTGCAATCTACCATTCCAAGGTCTGACCTTGGAATGACGTTCTGCACGGTTTGAACCCAGCTCGCGTACCTTTTTAATTGGCGAACAGCCAAACGCTTGGGAGCTTCTTCACCCCCGCGCTAAGGTGAGCCGACATCGAGGTGCCGAACTCCGCCGTCGCTATGGACGCTTGGGCGGAACTAGCCTGTTCAATCTTTCGTGCGCGTGCCTATGCCGCGCGCATTCTGGATGGCTATGATTAGACTATATCTTCACCCAGCCCCAGTTTTGTTTCCAAACAAAACTGGGGCTGGGGACGGCGTCTTAGCACGAAATCCTTTTCGGCGGGATTCGCTTCCGCGAACCCCAGATCTCATACTCTGCGTCTCTTTCAACGCAAGTCGTTACGGGGTCAATGAGTGTCGCTTAAAGATTTTAAGCGAACGTGGGGAGCAGCTTACGCCGCCATACCTTTTCATCACTCACGACTTCCCACGGTATTCAGAAAACTTTCGTTCCCCGTTCACCGTTATAAGCCGTTCTTATATCCGCAGATTGCTCCGCGGGAGGACAACAAACCCTTATTGCAGGGTCCATCCCCAGGGTAACTTATATCCGTTAATCTCTGGCCGCATCTAAGGCGTACCATCGGTTCACTATGCTCTGCTTTCGCATCTGCTCGGGATGTACCCCTCGCAGTTAAGCTCTCTTATGCCATTACACTATCGGCACGGTTTCCATTCGCGCCTAGAGAACCTTAATAGACTCCTCCGTTACTTTTTAGGCCTTATGTTCACACCAAACTTGGACATCGGATGTCCAAGTTTGGTGTTGTGTAATCACGGAAGTGAATTACACCTGCATGTCGCCATGCAGATCGGACTATATCTTCATCCAGCTCCAGTTTTCACAAACTGGGGCTGGGGTCTGGCGTGTAGTCTCTGAGGGTTCTCGGCACCACTTTAGTCTCAACTTCTGTGAGCTGATGACTAAAGAACAATTACACAACGATGTTGCCGCTCTCAGATGTGGCGCTGGACCAAGACCGTTGCAGTCACCTGCCTGTCTTTGATGCTTAATCCCGGAACCACTTTGTAAAGCGTACTCTGTTCGCCATTTTTTATGACGACAGAAACGCATCCCTCATCCTCAAGTTCGGTGAGGGTTACTTCTGTTGCAACAAACGTACGTTGATATGGTGTGGCCATCACTTTCTCCTCTGTTGAGAGCAAAGTGGTACCGAGTCTTCCCTGCTAATTGTCTGCACCAACAAATTTTCACTGCCTTGCGGCGAGTATTGTTGGATACACAGATGTTCCAGCATTTAGCCAGATTGCTTGCAGAAATTACTTTCTGCAGTCCCCCTTTTTATATTTTCCTGTTTTCTATTATTGGTCGGATGGGCGCCAAGTCGAGGATAGCGCCCCACCAAAACTACCCGCCACGCACGGTCCCCCGTTGGATCCCAACGGGGTTAGATCCCGCCGGATTTAAGAGTGGTATTTCACTGACGGCTCCATGAGAACCGAAATCCTCACTTCAAAGCCTCCCACCTATCCTACGCATAAATCCAGCGGGACCAATACGAA
>Ga0209542_10017896_pt1 | contig 11539 bp, 14 predicted proteins | sample RifCSPhighO2_01_FD_184028 | JGI IMG/M metagenome (GOLD analysis project Ga0209542, IMG submission 184028) | Soil microbial communities from Rifle, Colorado - Rifle CSP2_plank highO2_0.1 (SPAdes) (version 2) | ecosystem: Environmental > Terrestrial > Deep subsurface > Rock core/Sediment ...
AGTTTGAAAAATATTCATAGTAATGAGGCTGGAATTCCAATTGACAGGAATTTATTGGATTTGGAAGAAATTCATGTTGATAATTCAAATATTGAAGAAGCGAATAAATTAATTTATAAGAACGCGTTTGAAATTTTTAATGAAAAGCCGAGGACGATTTTTATCGGCGGAGACCATTCAATAAGTTATTCTTTGGTTCGGGCATTTTTAGATTATTGTCAAAGCGGCGATTACGAAGATGAAGGCAGGGTTAAAGAGCCATGTTTGATTGTTTTTGATGCACATGCGGATTGTATGGCTGCGATGAAAGAGCCGACTCACGAGGAATGGCTTAGAAAATTAATTGAAGATGGATTTCCAGCAGAAAATGTTATGTTAGTTGGAGTTAGAAATATGTGGAAAGATGAGATTCAATTTCTTAAGGAGAAAAATATCAGGATGATTTCAATGAATCAACTGCTTGATGATTTGCAGGATACTTGCGATACGATTATGGAATTTAGCAATGGAAAGGAGTTGTATGTTTCATTAGATATTGACGTAGCTGATCCGAGTTTTGCGCCAGCGACAGGATATCCAGAGCCAGGAGGATTGACAAGCAGAGACTTTATATACTTAGTTCAGAGAATAAATAAAATGAAAAATTTGAAAGCAATAGATTTGGTGGAGATTAATGCTGAAAAAGACAAGGAGAAATATAATGGAATCACAATTAAACTTGGAGCAAAGATTTTGAGTGAGTTGATTTAAATGAGAACTTTTATTGCGATAGAGCTGCCAGAAAAGATTAGGAAAAAGATTTTTCAAGAATTTCAAAAGTTAAAAGGATTGGACTTGATTCGCGGGAAATTTGTTGAAGAAGAGAATTTGCATTTGACGATGAAGTTTTTAGATGAGCAAAGTGATAAAAAGATTAAGGAGATTGAAAAAAAGCTGAAGGAGATTAAATTTGAAAGTTTTGAGTGTGAAGGAGGATATGTTGGGGTTTTTCCCCTTGAAGGAAAAGGCAATACAAGAATAATTTGGGTTAAGCTTATTTCTGATAAATTTAAAGAATTAAATAAATTAATTGAAGATAAATTAATTGAAATTGGAATTCCTAAAGAAGCGAATGAGTTTAAGTCGCATGTTACGGCTGTCAGGGTTTATGTTGTTAAGAATAAAAAGGTTTTACCGACGAAGTTGAAGCAAATTAATTTTAAAGGAAATAGTTTTGAAGTTAAGAATTTTTCTTTGATGAGCTCTGAGTTGACTCCTAGCGGGCCTATTTATGGGAAGATTAAGGATTTTAAGTTGGGAAAATAATTGTGGAAAGATTTGGAACTCGCATGGCTCGTTCATTATTTAATTTATTAATCCAGATTCAAAATTGAGTTTAGTTAATAGTATTTTATGATGGGCGATTTCGCGATGGACTATTTATCAGAATAACCAAGCAAGGGGCTTTGTTGAAAATCTTTTTTTATTGGAGTTTTTTGAGTTAGTAATCGCCCGCTAAAGCCTGTCTTTGACAGGCAACCCACCCTTATTTAATATTTTGAATTGCCAAAATTTTACCTAACTCAAAAAATTCATGCTTTTTCAACAAAGCCCAAGCGAGGTCGGGAGCAGAAATAGGTTTTATTATCCAAATAATTTAGATATAAAATAAAAATATAATCTAGGAAGTTTTACATGTTTTATAAGACTTTTGATTTGCAATATATATCTTCTTGAATATGATTGTTTAAAAATATATTTTGTTTTTGTAGATTTTGATGGATAATGAATTTGTCAAAGGTATTGTTGAAGAAGCAAGGAGGGTTTATAATTCTGGGGGAAGTTGTGGGAGCATGTCTGGATTGCAAGAATGGCAGAGAAATTACTCAAGTAGGAATGGAGAGATCCAAGTTGTTAATGAAGTAGTTAAATATGTTCTGAGAAGAAATAGTTGTTTCGATAGCAGAGTTTTTGATTTTGGCGATGATTTAGTAAGGGAAATTTTAGAATTTTTATCTGGAAAAAAGTAATTTTTTAGTATTTCTCTTCAACAATTTTCTTAAAAATTTCTGCTTTTTTTCCTAGAATTTCTTTTAATTCTTCTTCGCTAGCATTGAATATTGCTTGAAGTGATTTAAATTCTTTTAAAAGTTTTTTAGCGGATTTTGGACCTATTCCTGGAAAACCTTCGAGAATGAATTGTTTTTGCTCTTTTTTGTTGAGGGATTTTTTCATGACGTTTAGAGACATTTCTGTTTCTTTCTTTTTTGCAATGAGGGAAATAAATTTGGCTGTGTCTTCGGAATTTTTTGTGAATATGATTGGCGTTTGCCAAACTAATGAAATTGAAAGCAGGAAACCACGAATTGCGTTTGGATGTATTCCACCAAATTCTTTATGGTTTTCATCATTGTATAATTCTTTGTCTTCAATTCCTTCGATTAATAAAAGTCGTTTAGGATATTGTTGGAGTTCTTCGAGTTGTTTAACTAAACGTTTATTTAACATTGACGAGAGAAAGTCGCTTACAGTTTTTCTTTCGATTGCAACATCTCGAATTAGATAGTCTGCGACTTTGAGTTCTTTGAATTCTACATTTAAACCTAGGCCGACTAATTCTGATGCGACTAGTGAATTGCGTTCGCGGTAATCTGCAGTGACGAGCGGTTTGTCTATAATTTTAATTTTTTTTTCTTTCTGTTCGAAGATGTCGTGGAATTTTGGAGTTGGCATTTTAAAGCGTTTCCTGTTTTTCTTCTTTATTATTGTAATCTAATGTTCCATCTGCGATGTCTTCGTTTATAGATTTAATTGCTGAATACATCTTTTTTTCTTTGTGGAATGCGCTCCAATAATATGCTTCATCGCGGGTGTTTTTTGTGACGAGGATTTTTAATTTTCCTTCCATTAAACGCGCTGTTCTTCCTGCTCGCTGAATTTTTCTTATTGCGCTGGAGACAGGCTCGTAAAAAATTACAGAGTTTACTTCAGGAATATCCAAACCTTCTTCACCAATTGAAGTAGAAACAATAACATTTGTTGGATTGTTTGAGTCTGAGAAATTTTCTATTATTTCTTTTTGTTCTTTTTGACTCAATCCGGTTTCTGCTTTTTTTGCCTGACCTATGAAAACTTTTGCTAAAATTCCCATATTTTTTAATTGAGAATTTAATTCTTTACATAAAATTGCAGAGGTTTCTCTATATTGTGTGAATATTATTATTTTTGCGTTTGTGTTTCCCAACTTTTCGTTTTTGACTAACTCTATTGTTTTTTGAACTTTTGGATGTTCTATTTTTTTCATTAGTAATTCATTTGATAAGATGAACGCCTGATTGAATTCTGATTTTTGAACAAGGCGCTGGACACCTTTGCTCTTTTTTTGAGATGCTTCTTTTAATAGTTTTTTTAAGTATGTATTAAATGAGGTTAATGTTTGAGTTTCTAAAAGTTCTAAAGCGTGTTGGATTTTTATTGAAGTGGCGCAAGCAGAAATTCCTAATAAAATATTAAAGTTTGAATTTCCGCTGCTTGATCTTGCAAAGAGTTTTTTTTGCAACTCTATTAAAGAAATTTTATTAACAGGCCCATATAATAAACTTCGGTGTTTTAATTCGTCGATGTAACCATCAAAAATTATTTTTAATAATTGTCTTATTTCTTCAAATTTTAGAGGAAATGGAACCATTATTTTTTCAAATTCTAATTTTTGCAGATATTTTTTTACATCAACGTCGTCACGTGTTCTGAGTTCAACTTTTTCAATATTTAGATTTTTACAGATTTCTTTTATCTTTTTTTTGTCACTTCCCGGCGAGGCGGTCATTCCGATTATTCTTTGAATTTTATCAGGAGCTTGTTTTTTGTATTCATGTACAACATAGTTGTATGCGTAATTTTTCAGACATCTATGACATTCGTCCTCTATTAATAATGAGACTTCTTTTAAATCATAGAGATTATTTTTTAAATCGTTTGAGACGCATTGGGGTGTTGAGAAAATTATATCTGCTGTTTTCCAAATTTGCTGACGCTGCGAGGCAGGAATTTTTCCGGTGAATAATTGCATGTCTGCGAATAAATCTGGGAGATGTTTTTTAAAATATTCCAAGTGCTGTTCTGCTAATGGTCTTGTTGGCGCAAGAAAAACAATTTTATTTAATGGAAATTTTTGCATTCGTTCAATTACTGCCATTAATGCAATTAATGTTTTTCCTATTCCTGTCGGAAGAACAATTAAAGTATTGTAATCAATACAGGTTTCAAATATTTTTAGCTGATATTCGCGGGGAGAGATATTTTGAAGATATTGCATTTTAGTTTTAGAGAGAGTTTGTTTTTATAGTTAATTATTTTAAATTTGCTTTGTCATGAAGTTAGAGAAGATTAATCTGGATTTAACATTGAGACTATTCGTTGATAAATCTGAGTTAAATTTATTTTATTCCCGAAGAATCTTTAATTATTTTTGTCAATAGAAAGGGCATAATAGAACAGGATAATTGAACAGGCGATTAAAAGTAATCCGACGATTGAAAGTGACAGCGAGGGGTTTGTTACGTTTTCTTTTACAATTGTGTTGCCGGTTATTGAGCCTTGGCCGATGAAAAATAATCCTGAAATTATTGCGAGGGTTCCTATTCCAGTTACTATCTTTTTTGATTGGAAAAACTTTGAGATTGAATTGGATTTTTTTTCAAGTTTCTTTTTTGCCATTTTATAATATAATAAATACTCCAATTAAACTTATTAAACTTATTGTTGCGAGGAAAACCCATAGGACTAAATTGCCGAAGAATATTTTGTTTCCGTCTAAATCAGAGAAGGGAATTAAGTTGTATGTTGCATAATAAATATTTAATGCGACGAAATTCATTTGTGAAGGCAGGTTAAGGAAATAGGCGAGTCCTGCAATGATGAGGTTTGCGAAAATTCCGGCTGCGGCAATGTAGCCAATGTGGTCTTCTGTCATTTCGCTGAAACGGTATAGACCGTGTCGTCGAGCTGAGCGATGGATTTTGGCTTTGACATCGAAGACAAGACATGCAAGCCATTGAAAATATCCGAAGGTGAAAGCAGTTGCAATTATTGGAAAAGCAGCTCCTGCAGGAAATGGCCTTTTGAATTTATATTGCGGCTTATAACCATATCTTTGCATTTCCCATATTTTTATTTCAACTTCTGAGTCATAGTGAAAAGCAGCGACTTTTTTTGCCAAAACGTTTATTAAAATTACAATAATAATTGAAATAATCAAGAAAGGCAGTGTTTTCAAATTATCAAGGGCGCTAAACGTGAACCCAAGAATAATCGCAATTACAATTATTGATGCTATTTCTTTGGTATTTAACATATAAAGATAACTATTTGATTTTTTATAAATATTTGGATTATCGCGGCTCTGTTGAAAATCTTCTTTATTTGGAATTTTTTGTGTCAGTAATGCCCACTAAATTTCGTCTCCATTTTATTCCGACGAAAACTCGTAACTTCGTCCACCTTCCCACACTTACACCCTTATCACGAAATTACTCGCCCACCTTTATTCCGTATTTTGAATTGCCAAAATTTTACCTAACTCAAAAAATTCATATTTTTTCAACAGAGCCGATTATAGCTTGGAATCATAGAAAAGTATATAAATCGGTTTACCTCAATTTTCGTATGAGAGTAAAAAAGGTTACTGAAGTTATTGGAGTAAGAGTTTATACTGATTCAGGAGATTATTTTGGAGAAGTCGAAGAAGCTAATTTGGCCGAGAATAAAATTGATGGTTGGAGAATTAAAGTTGGCGGTGCAATTATGTCTCTTATTGGAGGAGCTAGAGGAGTTATAATTCCGCATCAATTTGTCAGGGCAATCAACGATATTTTTATAATCAATAAATCTGCTATGCCAAGTCATGATAGTGATCTGGCTGAGTTTCAAGAAGAAGCGATGTAGTGAAATTTTTGAGATTAATAAATAAATTTTAACCCATTTCTTACAAAGTGTTAAGTCTACTTTCTAACTAAATATTTGCGCTCGTTTCACTCGCGTATTATTGGCTCAAAACTGACTTCGTCAAAGTTTTTCGCTTAAAGAAATTATTAACGAGAAATCGTGAAGATTTAAAAGAGGTTGATTGTCAAGGAATCTTGGTGCCTTACAATTTTGAGTAGTTATTCTCGCGATTTTGGAGCGAGCAATTTTTTACAAAGTGTGTAGTTAATATGTTTATTTTACACAAAGGGAAGGTTTTTAAATTAAAAGAGGCGTATATATATAATTAAGATGCCAGACGCAACTATATTTCAGCATTACATTTTTCTAGAATTTATTCTGCCATTTTTATTGATGTTTGCGATTATTTTTGCTATTTTAGAAAAGACAAAACTTATGGGCGAAGACAAGAAGCAAGTGAATGCGATTATTGCTTTTGTTATTGGCTTGATTTTTGTAAGCGCGGCGTTTCCAAAGCATGTTGTGAATGAACTGATTTTGTTTTTGACAATTGCAATTGTTGTTATGTTTGTATTTTTAATTTTGTATGGTTTTGTAGCGAGTGATAAGAAAGAAGGATTAAAAGTAGAAAATTGGATGAAATGGACATTTGGAATACTTGCAGGAATTGGAGTTGTTATCGCGACTATTTATGCAACAGGAGTTGATTTCTTTTTATTGGATATGTTATTTAATCAGCCGTGGAGCGGGAAAGTTTGGACAAATGTAACATTTGTTGTAGTTGCTATCATTGCTATTACAGTTGTTTTGAAAACAGGGAAGAAGGATTAAATTTATTTTTCTATATTTAATTAGCGTTCGTTGCACTCGCGTTATTGATGGCTCAAAGCCTTGCTTAACTCGCGACCCCGCTCATTATAATATTATAATTAGTCTCGCAAAATCGCTCGGCTTAGGCTTTTCGCAAGAGCTTGTTAATGCAATAAAATCTTAGTGTAAAATCTTGACGAAGTCAGATTCGGAGTAATTAATATTGAACGAGCTTGTGAATGAATTTTATTTAAAAACATCTCCGCCGAATCGACGTTTTCTTTTAGAAAATTCTTGAATTGCTTTTCTTAATTCAGCTGTGTTAAAATCTGGGAAATGCTTGTCTGTGAAATATAATTCTGAATATGTTGATTGAAATGGCATGAATCCTGATAGACGGTATTCGCCACTTGTTCGGATTATTAAATCAGGGTCTGGAATTGAATTTGTGTCGAGGTATTTTTTGAATTCTTCTTCGTTTATTTTTTTAGTTTTGGATTTCAACAACTTATTAATTGCTCTAAGCAATTCATCTCTTCCGCCGTAATCAAGATAAAGTTGGACATTGAATTCATTGTAATTTTTTGTTTGTTTTTCTAAATTAATAAGTTTTTTTGAAAGTTTTTTTGGAAGTCTTTCTTTTCTTCCAATATGCCTGAAGCGAATTTTGTCTTTGTGCAAGTCTTGTTTGTATTTGTCGACGAAGTCTGATACTAAATCAAAAATGTTTTTTATCTCATTGTCGTTTCGTTTCCAATTTTCTGTTGAAAAACCCCATATTGAAAAATACTTGACGCCTAGGTTTTTTGCTTCGTTGAATAATGATTTTAAATTCTCATAATTTGCTGATTGATAATGGCCAAAGTTTGCTGCTTGTCCACGAAGTTTTGCCCAACGACGGTTGCCATCTGGAATTACTGCAATATGTTTTGGAATATTTAGTTTATCTTTTTTTAAGAAATATTTTCCTAAATTAAGAAAACTGTCTTTTTGATCATTGATAAAATTTTTATCTTTTTTTATTGAGAATTCTTTTCTTTCCTGGATTTTATCTGATTCTTTTAACTCTAATTCGTCTATTTTTGAGAAACCAGGATTTTGTTTTAAAACTTTGATGAATTTGTCTAGGTTTTGTTTTTCTCCATTTGCGAGAATTGTTACTGAACCGTCTTCATTATTTTTGATTACACCTTTGAGGTTTAGTTCTTCTGCAATATGCTTTATTGTTCGACGAAAACCAATTCCTTGGACCCTTCCATAGACATCAATTTTTGTTTCATTCATTTTTATAGTCTTTTTATCACACTTAAAAAGGTTGTTGTTTTGGTTTAAAATTCTTATGTATTTATGCTATTAGGTATTTGTTTGTCAGTATCTTCGAATAACTCATTTCGAGTGATATATTACTTTTATAAAATTAGCTGCTCATGAGAAGAACCAAGGTTCTTCCTCACACCATCTCCTTTAAATTAGGCTCAGGGCTGATGTTCGCAGATTTCTAATTAATTATTAATAATAATCCGACGAGCGATTAGTGAAGAGTGAAATTTTATTCTATTAGTATTCTTTGGATGATTAATTTATAGAACCATTTTTTCTCTGTTTGGAAATACTGTTTATAACGAAACATATTTAAATAAAATTACTTTCATGTTTATATGTTAAAAGAGATGATATTTTTGCAGGCTCAAGGTTATTATGGGCAGTGGAGTATTGGAGATATGTTAAATCAATGGGCTGCTGCAGGTTTTTTTAGTTATCTACTTCCGTTTTTGTTGATTTTTGCTTTGGTTTATGGTATTTTAAGTTCAATGCAATTATTCAAAGATAATAGGGCGGTTGATGCAATTGTTGCTTTAGTTGTTGGATTGCTTGCTTTGCAGTTTGATTTTGTTCCTGTATTTTTTGCGGCAGTGTTTCCGAGAATGGCAGTTGGCTTAGCGATTATTTTAGTGTTGTTGATTTTGGCTGGATTTTTTGTTGATCCTACAAAAGGAGGAATAATGTATACTTTATTAGGAATAGGTGTTATTGTAACAATAATTGTTTTAGTTCAAACTGCTGGAAGTATAGGATGGAGTGGCGGGCAATGGTGGTATTATAATTGGCCGATGGTTGCCGGAGTTGTTTTCCTTCTTATTGTTATAGCAATTATTGTTGGGGGCAGCAGTAAAAAACAAGCAACACCTTATGTGTTAGGTCCTTTTAGAACTGAGAAGTAGTTTTTATTTCTTAAAAAATAGCCTCGCTAACACTCATTTAAATATTAGCACTCGCTTTACTTGCGCCCACGTTTTGTTATTAACTTGAATTACATTTGTCAAAACGTAAACGCTCGGTTCGTGTTATTAGAAAATCACAGTTAACTAGACTCAACCTTAATACTTCTCACCAAATATATTAAGATAACCTACAATTATATCTACGATAAATAGGGGTTTACTATCTTTCTTGGTTTTTGCAGCCAGTAAGCAATTTGGAGGTATTATTTAAGAATTGATGTAGTTAAAATAGACTCAACATTAATAATAATAATAATAATTGATAAATCTGAAATAATATTATCTTTTTTTTCTAGAAAGAGTTTTTGATGACGACTCTAAATTTCGGTCAGTTAAAGGATTTATAACTTTGCCAAATGATTCCTGCATCATCGACATTTCTCTTTTTATTGAAGATAAATTATCTCCGTAAGAGCCAACTTTTTCTAAGATAGTAATTTGCAGTCTGTCAATTACTGATTCGATTTTTTTTAATCTAATTTCTATATTTTCTACTTGACTTTGAATGATTGCTTTGAATTCACTTAAGTTATTTATTTTGTCAATTACAGGAACTAATTTATTATCAATAATTTGTTCTGCTATGTCCATCATTGAACTTGAATCATAACCTTCAGAATTATATTCTGTTTCATAACCTTGTTGAGGAGCGTAAGCTTGATTATAATTTTGTTCAGGGTAGGACATTTCTTGTTCTGCATATTGTCCGGCTCCTTGAGTTTGCATTGGTTCTTCTGCATATTGCTGCGGGGCATAAATTTCATCTGACTCTTGGGACATTGGTGTTATATGGCCACCACTTTGATTTTGTTCATTATATTGAGGATATTCTGGAGAATATGTTTCATCATTGTTTGATCCTTGAATATTTGAAATATCGCCCTGAATTTGTGCCTGGTTTAAAGAATCATAAATTTCTTTTGGAGAAACACCTTGTTCTTCTAAAGATGAAATTATTTCATCGTCGTTATAACCTTGGTCTTTCATATTTTGGACTTCTTCTAAGGTTGTCATTTTATTATTGGAAAAGATACTCGCCTTCGGCGAAATTATTTAAGATTGTTAATTTAAGAGACACTGAATATGTAAGGTTCAACTTTGCCGAGTTGTTTTTTTGGTTTAACATTTTTTATTTAACATTTTTTATTTTTTTGGGGTTGCAGGGTGTCCCTCCCAAAATCTTGCCCCCTAATGAGGTGGTGTCTTGTTATGGGGCTGCTTGCTGTTTTTATTTTTTCATCAATTCTTTTAATTCATTTCTTTTTACAAATTCCAATGGCTGGAACATTTTAGCTTGTTTTGCGAGTATTGCGACGTCTTCTTTTCGAGCAAAATTCGTGAATTCTCTTGAAGCCATTTCTAAAAACGAATTTGTTCTTTTTATATCTTGTTTTATTAATTCAAGTTCTTTTTTTACTTCAAGCATTTCTTCAGTAACATTCTCTCTAATTCCTATAAGATTTTTTCCAATGAGAATTGTTCTTTCTTTCATGATTCTGTTTTTTTCTTCTAAATCACGAATTCTTATTGCAGCATCGCCCATCGGATTAGCATAATAACCAGCCTCTTCTTCCATGAAAAATTAAAGATTAAAGGGTTTAAATTTGTTGTTGTTTAAATGACTTTGCTGGAATATTTTGTTTTAGAATGGCAAAAGATTTATAAATAAGTAAATCTTACTTTCTTACATGGTAGAAATAACCCGCGTTAGTACTAAAGGACAGATTGTAATTCCCCAGAAAATTAGAGATAAGATGGATTTGGAAGAAGGAAATATACTTACTATAATTGAAGGAGAAGATTCAATTATTCTTAAAAAACTTGAAACACCCAATATAAAATCTTGGGAAGAAGCCACAAAACCTTTTAGAATTGCATCAAAGAAATCCGGATTTACTCAAGAAGATTTATTTAGGGTTATAGCTGAATCAAGATTAAATACAAAGAGAAATTGAAATGAGGGTTGTTCTTGACACAAATGTTTGGCTTTCTGGAATTTTTTGGAGAGGTGAAGCATATAATTTGATTAATTATTGTTTTGATAAAAAGATTGAGATTATTATAAGCAAAGATATTCTTGAAGAGATTTCTATTGTTCTTAGCAGAGAAGAGAAGTTTCAGAAGTTTATGAAAAATAGAAAAGAGAGTATTGAAGATTTAATGAGAACTATTTTGTCAACATCTAAATTAGTAGAAACTAAAAGCAAATTAGAGGTAGTTAAAGATGATCCTAAAGATAACATAATCTTAGAAGCGGCATTAGATGGAAAAGCAGATTTTATTGTTACTTATGATTCTCATTTATTGAATATGATTGAGTTTAGAGAAATTAAACTTCTTTCTCCAGAGGAATTTTTGAAGAGGATAAAGAAATAATTAAAAACAAATATATTTAAACTCTCTCTCTCTCTCTTATTAATTGCATGAAAAGAAGAGGTGCGAGAAGTAATTACAATAAAAAATTGTTTATTATAGTTCTTGTTTTAATAATTTTAATTGGAGTTGCCGTCGCTGTTTATAATTAT
>Ga0209542_10017898_pt1 | contig 11537 bp, 13 predicted proteins | sample RifCSPhighO2_01_FD_184028 | JGI IMG/M metagenome (GOLD analysis project Ga0209542, IMG submission 184028) | Soil microbial communities from Rifle, Colorado - Rifle CSP2_plank highO2_0.1 (SPAdes) (version 2) | ecosystem: Environmental > Terrestrial > Deep subsurface > Rock core/Sediment ...
GCTTTTTCCTATAAAATCATTTCCCGTATCCGACGTTTTAAACCATAAACTGATAGAAAAGCTCTCGTTAGAAAGGAAATTAAGGCTGGAGGCATTGCCAACATTAATACTGTCATTTATTCCATCAAAAACATAACATCCTCCAATCACACAAGAGGTAGTATAATTCGGCTCAGCCACATCTGCCAATAGATTCGTTCCTAAAGTACCATTATTATTGTATCCAGAAAAATCATAAGTTGTCTGGGCATCCGGCGACCAAGACGCATTAGTCATCGGCATATTCAAAACAGTGATGGAAGTGCCGTTAACATACCAGTTATAAGTAACATTCGCTCCTGCACTCAAACCAGAAATAGAAGCAGAAAGATTATCCGAAGTGCGATTAAGAGCGGAAGTAGCCGTTAAAGTGACAGAAGTTATTGTAGGGACCGCGCTGATGCTTATCTCACCGGAAAGAGAAACTTCTGTCTTCTCCGAAAGCCCCACACTTGCTCCGGTCAAGCTGTTAAACGAAGTTAAATATCTACTCCATACAGTAGAATCAGATTCCATTGAACCGATAAAAACAAGTGCAAAAATACTAACCAAAAGCAAGGCTAAAGCTACTGCTAAATACTTCTTTCTAGTCCTCTTTTTACTACCCATCTAATTCACCACAGATAAAGAGAAGAAATGCTAACTCCTTTTTAAATTAAGCGGTTAAAACATACCTAGTTTTGGATTAAAAATCTATTTTATCTAAATAGATGATGCCGGGAACGAAAGATGTGGTGGTTTTAACAGATTCTTCGGTACAAATATTTGTAATGGTTTTGGTTGGGTCGATATAGCCGTGCTCTACAAGGTAACAAGAAATTTCTCGAGCAACTGTTTTATTGCCGCGTTTATTTAAATGGGCATCAAAATTAAGATAAACTGGAGTACTACTAACAGCTTCCCTTTTGAGGACATCTGCTAAATCAATTGATTCCACCCCCCTTTGCGCGAAATATTGTTTAGCTAATTGGTAAGCTCTTTCTTCTAAAGGCACAGATTCTTCATCAGAGAAGGCAGCTTCATAATATTTTTGATAGGTTCTGGCCCGGCTGGGAAAAAGGACTACCACTAACTTAGAATGATATTCTCTGGAGATATCAACTGCTTCTCCAAACACATCAAATAATTGGTTTTGGTTCTGTTCTGATAACCAATCATCTTTTATTTCATTTTCACCACGAACCAAGTATCTCTCGTTAGAAATAGTGGTGATCTCGCCTCCAAGAAATAATTTACGGTATAGTTGATAGGAAAAAGTCTTTTTGAAAAATGATTTTCTCCCGGCAGTTACATCGACTAATTCCCAAAATGAAGGGCTATCAGAACTAAACAAAACTCGCCCAGTTTCTTTGTAATATCTTTCCGCTATGGAAGCTGATTCTGGCACAAAATCATTGCTGTACACGCAATACAGAATTATTGTATCTTTAAACTGGGAGGGAAACATTTTCATTACTTTGTTATATTGCCAAGGAGCATATCCGGTAACTCCAAAATTTGAGATATTTACTCCTAACAAATCTTCCATTAGTTGAGGAAATGAATCTTCAAGATTAACTCCAAAAGAATAAGCAAATGAATCACCAACTACTGAAATATTTTGGTTTTCAGTCCTATCGTGTTTATTTCTGAAACCATCTTTATCAGTGTTATACTTAAAATCTAGCCCAAAGGAAGTGTACTTCTCATCTAAGTTTGATGCGTTGATAAACCCCAAGTAATCATCTTCTTTTTGGAGATGATAAAACATTTGATGTTTACAAGAGTAAAAATCTTCTTTTCCTTTGTAATTTAAAATAACTTCACTTGCTGGGATAAGATTTAATCCCGCAACTAATAATTCCGCTAGAGTATATCCAAAGCACAAGCATAACGCTTTAGAAATATTTTCTTTCATTTTTTTGTGCTCCTTTTTGATCTTTCTTTATTTTTTAAGAATCCTTTTATTTTCTCCGCTATCCATATGTCTCTACTACGGTTAAAAACTCCCACCCCCCGATATTCTCCAAAGGTATGGTAAAATTCCCGAAGAGGATTGGTTAAATCCAGCACATCGACTCCTTTAATATAGAAATAATCAAACACTAATTTGAAAGTCTGCTCTTCTGTTTTTACCTGTGCTTCTCCACCTTTTACTTTTGTAGCATACTCTTCAGTAACAGAACTGCTTTTACTTGGAAACAAGATGACTTTCAGATCAGAGTGATACTGTCTAGCCAATTCTACTGCCTCTCCAAAATCATTAAACAAAGGGTCTATGCTTTCGGAGATTACTTCTTTCTTCATCCGTTCGGGAGAAGAAAGAACTGATTTCCAAGTATCTTTCATAGAAGAATCTTCGGTTAAAGCCCGATAAGCCCAAAAGATAATTGTTTTTTCCAGAACAGATTGGTGTGCATCTATTAAATCAGCATCTACTGGTTCAGGGTATTCATATTTATTCCATTTTTTGAAATGGTAGTAGTCCCCTGCGTCTTTAAGTTTTTTTTCTTCAAAGCTTTTTGGAGAAAGACAATAAAGAATAGTTTTTCCCATAAAAAATTGAGGGAATCTAATCATTGTCTCATTCATTTGCCATGGCAAATAGCCAGGAACACTAAAATTAGAAACATCTACTCCCGACTCTTGCAAGCGGTAAGGAAAAGTTATCTGTTTAGCGGAGCCGCCAAAAGAAGTTGTTCCTCCAACAAAAACTATTTCCGCACTTTTTTTATCATCTAGCCAGCTACGCAACCCCAATTCATCTGTAGCCATGATTATACATTGATATTTGTCACAAACATGCACCCAATTATCCAAGTTTGGCTTTAATTTATAGCCTAATGTTTTATCTGGTTGGAAAATTTCGTAATAAAGCTTATGCCGTCCAACATAGTTTTTTTCCAGTTCTTCCCGGTTTAATTCCAATTCTACTTTAGGAACAAAATTGGTAACCACTGCGGCGGATTCAATTATCGCATACAAAGCCAACACTGCACCAAAGGTTTTAACTGTTTTTTTCAGGATGTTCATGGTATGTTTTCGATGGTCTAAATTTAGCTATATACTGTTTTATCTAGCAACCTGCAAGTTTTATAAATCTTTCTATATTTTAACCATTAATTAGTAGTCTTTTCCAAAAATCGTGTCTTACCCTCGTCTTAAAACCGTGCCCTACCCATACAGTTTTGCATTCCACCGCCCTTCTCTCTGTCCCTCATGCATTTGTATTTTTTACGAAGAGCGCCAAAACCATCGTACAGTATACATGACTAACGAATTCCATCTAAATGCTCACGGTAATCAAGTAGTTGCCGAAGAACTCGCTCATTTTTTAACCACTTATAAACCAGCTCCATAAATTTATGATAAACTAAAAGATTCCCCTCCATCTTTATTTCCACACCAAGACGAAAGATTTTTAAATTAACCTTAATTTAGGTTAAAATAACCTGAAACAAGATGAAATTCGCTGAATTGATCAAAACAGACCCCCACGCAAGAAAGATATTCGGCCGAAAAGAGATAGAAATCATTCTAAAACAGCTGGACGGAATTCCCCTTACCCAGTCTGAAAGCAACCGCCTTTCCCGGGATATCCGGCCAAAATTAGGGTTTATAGAAAAATGCCTTGCTTTCAAGGATTATTTCTCCCTCAAGAAAAATCAAGAAAATAAAATGATTTTAAAAGAAACCGTATCCCAAATCCTTACTAGTTCAGAAGGATATAAAGTTTCCGCTATTCTCCTCTTTGGCTCCCATGCCCGGCGTACCCCCCACAAAAGATCAGATTTAGATGTAGCCGTTATCTTCAAAGAAATAAGAGAGAAAGACGGCCGTCTTTTTCTGAGGCGAATGCTGAAGATTACCGATCAGAAGATAGAGCTTCATCTCTTCAATTTCCTGCCTTCATCCGTACGGGGAGAGATAGCTAAAAATAGCAAAATATTATATAAACGGAAAGATTTTAAACTTCAGCTTTTTATGCTCAGCCAATTGAAAGAATATTTTGAACGAAATAAACAACTCCATTCAAATGAAAGAGCTTATTAACGCAAAAATAAGAGAAATTGAAGGCAATCTGTCGGATTTATACTCTCTTCTGCCAAAAGATTTCAATCAGTATGCTCAAGACATCAAAACTAAAGCTGCCTGCGAAAGATATTTTGAAAAAGTAGTAGAAGGAGCCATAGACTGCGCTCTGTTAATCATTAAATCCAAGAAATTAAAAATTCCGGAAGATGATTTGGGAGTCTTTGATGCCCTTTGGGAAAGTGGCATCATCAGCCAGGAAACGAACAAAAATCTCAAAGCCGCTAAAAAAATGCGCAATCTTATCACTCATTATTACGGAAAGATTGATGATCGTATTGTTTATGAAACATTAAGCGAAGAACTGAAAAAAGATATCCTGAAATTTTTAAAAGAAGTGGGGGCATTTGGAGGAAAATGAGTATTCTACTTGAATATGCGAAGGTGAACCATGTACAAACTGCTATCTCCTCCATTCTTTCTCACTATCATTCTCTTCAGTCGTATTATAAACGCGTTATAACACAAAAACAGATGGTGCGTTGATTGCAGAGCGTATCCAAGAATAAAGCTGATTCGTGTTACTCACAGTAACAGAAAAGTTTAAATATCACTTAGATGTTACTCCCAGTAACATGAATGAAAAAGAGGCTATCCTGGCCGAGAACATCAAAAATTTCTATCTTGACGGAGAAAACGCTTTAAAACGCCGGTCGTACAATTCTGCTGCCAGCCTTTTTTTCAAATCCCTGGCCGTTTTAACCGACTGGCATCTATTAAAAAAAGAGGGATTTATACCAAAAAGCCATACGGACAGATTCCGCCTGCTGGAAAAAAAATATAAAGAGATTTATCTTCTGCTGGATAAGGATTTTCCTTCGTATCAAGATAGTTATACTCTCCTTCTATCGAAAGAAGTTGCCGAGGTGCTTAAAGAAGATGTTAGAAAACTTGCAAAAAAAGTTGGATTTTCATTGGATTAAAAAAAATGGCATATGGGACATAGTTGCCTACGGCTCATACGCTAGAGGGAAGCATTCTTCACGTGATTTGGATTTAGCGGCCATACTTTATAAAAAAACATCGGTTAATACCAAGTGGAAGCTTAGCCAAGAATTAAAAAATAAAGCTGCACGGACAGATAAAACGTTTGATGTTAAGACTGTGGATATGGAAGATCTGCTTAACCCTGGTTTTCTTGGAAGAGAAGCTATCTTGGCAGAGGGATATTCGATTATCCACAAAGATTACCTTGCTGAAAGATTTGGTTTTGAAGCGGTATCCTTAGTAACTTATTCTTTAAGCAAAATTTCTCTAGCTAAACAAAAGACCGTCTACTATGCATTGCAAGGAAGAATTAAAGGAACGGGCATCCTCCCAAAATTAGGGGGAAAAATTCTTTCTGGAGGGATTTTGCAGGTGCCAACAAGATATTATGAAGAAATCGCATCTCTTTTAGAACAGCATCACATTCCGTATAAAACAACTTTCCTCCTCCAATATCGCGTTTTACATTAACTGGGGTTTACAATGCACAAACTCTTCCTTGACCCATTCTTCCTCACCATCCTTCTCGCCGGCCTCGGCACCCAGCTAATCAAGATTTTAATCTACCGGTTCAAGCATAAACAGGCATTCCGCTTCAAAGACTTATTCGTCACCGGCGGCATGCCTTCTTCGCATTCCAGCTTGATGGTCGGCCTCGCCACCATCACTCTTTTAACCGAAGGCTCTACTCCGCTTTTTTTCCTCACCCTCGCTCTAACTGTCATCATTTTGAGAGATGCTATGGGTGTAAGAAGAACGGCTGGAGAAGAAGGCCTTACCATAAACCTTTTGATAAAGAAACTTCATCCCGGCATAAAGCCCGTACATTACTCATTAGGCCACACCCCAGAACAGGTGCTGGTCGGATCAATTATCGGATTAGTTTCCGCGTTTATATCCTACACAATAGCTCTTTTTTGATTTTCGCGTAATCCTTGACGTTCATCCCAAGATGCTCCACATCCCTAAACGAGTTGACTATCTCTTTCAGCCTTTGGCGGAAAAACAATAAGTCATTTCGTTCAAGCATCTCATAATATTTCTTAAAATCAATCTCGGTAAAACAGAGCAAAGTTAAAATGTCTATCTTATCTTTCTGCCCCTTGATGCTCTCTCCCCGATCTTTCTCCGCTCCCTGTTTAAGAATAAGCAAGACTTCGGGGGAGACTACTTCAAAACTTTCCACCCGCTTCACATCAGCCGTTATCTCCTCCATCGGTAATGTTAACCGAGAGTAAAACGGAACATAAATATCCAAGTCTATTTCCCCGAACTTTATTTCGTATTTTTTAAGAGAATCATTCTTGAACAGTTCATATTTTTGCTTCAACTGCTCCAACTCCATAAAATCAGGGATAACCACATCGATATCTTTTGATTTATGTTGTTTAGTCCAAAGATAAGTTGCCCAGCCGCCGATGACGATAAAACGGAAGTTTTCCTTCTTCAGCTCCTGTAGCAGGTTCCAGCTTTTCTCCGTTAGCACGCTATTCCAAAATTCCATTCAGGTTTCCCTCCATCGCCTTGACAAATTCTTTTGCGTACCATCCCCGTAGATTCCACAAGTCCACAAAAAGATTCGCGGAAGTAACAATCTTACCATATCTCTTCATTTTTTTATCTCTCTCCAAAACAAAAAGGTTTGGCGGCCCTCTTGCCGGAGGAAATCTTTTTTTCAGGCTTTCATCACCATAGACATAGACCTCAGAATAATCCGCCGGCACATCATCAAAGACAAATTTATATGCGCTATACGCCCCAAATATCGCCCCCTCCGGCATCAATTTCTCGATTTCCCGCACTGGTTTTTCCACTCTTGTTGCATAAACAATATCCTTAGGCAGATTGCGCAAGCTTGCCCAATAAAAAAGTATCTTTTTAATGTCCAATACGTGCAGACTTCTTGTTCTTATCTCTACTGCGCCCATCCGCTTTAGATTGCTGACCGCTCGGTTTACTGTACTGAGAGAACAGTTCAGCGCTCGCGCTATCTGCGCTTGAGTCAAAACTCGATTTTTCTTCTCCATCGCCTGATAGAGAATCTCTCGATAGACTAATTCTGTTCCTTTCATCTTTCTTTTATTTTCTTAGTTATTTATAAATCTTTCTTAGTTCAGGAAACATTTAAAATTACATACCACATAAACAAGAAAGACTGAATGCGGATTGCCTTCGCCTAAAAATCATTCAGATTGATCTGCCCTTTCCGTTTGTTCTCCCTGACCGCCTCGGTTTCCCCGCCAACCTGGTTTTTCACTTCTTCGGCAGTTTCTTTGCCAATTATCTTAGCCAGCCAGCCTTTCTCCATCAAACGTAAATCACCCAAGTCCTTCACTCCATTATTAAACAGTTTTCGTGCTCTTACTCTTCCTACCCCCCTTACTTTCACCAAAGGCACCAATTCATCTTTGATTCCATATTTCACCCGCACTCTTAAACGAGAAAATACACTTACCAACTCATTCAACTGCAAAGCTTTGCTCAGCTCTTCGCCAGCATAAAGCAGCCATTCCGCCTTTTCCAATTTTGCCCGGATCTCTCCCGGCCGGATATCATACTTCTCCAACAAGTATTCTTCATCTTTCTCTTGAATCCATTCATTAAAAAACAAGGCTGTTTTGATGCTGTTCATAAAGAAATCTCGCAGATATGGCTCTTCTGGCTCTGCTTCTAACAATGATTCATACTGCTCCATCAATCTATCCCAGATTTCTTCTTCCTCTTTTTTCTTCACTCGCAGAAGCGGCTCCATTTCAAAAGTGTAAGAAAATGCCTGTAAAAAGGAGAAATCGTTTATCTTCCCGCCGTTCAGCATCTTAGCTGCCTTCTTCATCCTCTGCACCAAAGAATTGGCAGTGGTGGGATCAAGATACAGCTCTGCCACTCTTCGTCCCAAATACGTAGCCCCAAAAATTTCCTTCTTTCGCAGAATCATCCCATACTCTTCAAGCAAACCAAGCATTCGGGTGATCATCACATTTACTTCTTCCATATCGCCAAATTGCTGAGCCCATAAAGTCTGGGCAAAAAATTTCTCTGCCCCTTCTTGAGAAGCCATATTCCCCGTAGAAATTAAACTCAATAGGTGCATCCGAAAAACCGGCTCCACCGCCAATTTGCTTTGCACTGGCTCGATCTCGCCGTAGATATATCTCTCCTTAATTCTTTCCTCCTCGTGCTCGCTGCTGGCGATTAAAATCGCTTCTCCGGATTCGTTGAATTCTGGCCGGCCTGCCCTGCCCATCATCTGATGGCATTCCATATTAGAAATCCAGTCCATCATTCCGCGTTTATCATTGTATCTTTTCAAACTTTTAACAATCACCCGAAAAGCCGGAGTGGATACTCCCATCGCCAGAGTCGGAGTAGCGCAGATTGCCTTAATCGTTCCCGAACGAAAATTTTCCTCAATCAGCTCTCGTTGCCCGGCTAACAGCCCCGCATGATGAAAAGCTATTCCTTTTTCCACGCAGTTGGCCAGCTTCTTGCATTGAGTAGTTGAAACAGAACCCACAGATAAGATATCCTTTCTCAACTCAGATAATCTCTCTTCTCCAGTAATCTCCGAAGAAATCTCTTCGGCTGTCTTCTCGGCACTGAGCTTGCTGCTGGCAAAAATCAACGCTTGTTTTCCTTCAGTTATTGTTTTCAATGCCAGAGAAACCGCTTCATCAAGCTCGTCTTTATAGTTATGCGCCACTTTTTTCTTTACCTCTGCTTTTTTAAGAAAAAAATATTTATTTTCCAGATACTATCTCCATTACATCCCGGTGTTTCAGCAAATGCTCTCGGCCAACAGTCCGTTTCGTTTTCACATCAATCGCCCGGATAAAATGATCTCCTAAATCTGTGTGCAGTTTATACGCAAAGTCTAAAGCGGTTGATTTCTCTGGCATCAAAAAGCAGTCCGGCAAAACTCTTCCTTCTCTGTCTTCCAGCTTGCTCACTCCGCCAGGAAAGATAGCGATATATTTCAGGAAATCGAAGACTGCTTTGTCTAAAGTTTCCTGCACCCCGGTTCCGCCAAACGGAATCAAAATATTCTGCCGCACAAATTCTAATGCCGCTTTCTGCTTCTCGCTTAATTTTTCTGGATGTAAAATCTTAAAATCTGTATCGCCGGGAGCATATTCTACCAGATTATTTTTTGCTGCGCTTCTCAATACTACTTCGCTTTCCGCCGAGCAGGCAATAAGAAGATAATGCGGAAATTCTTTTCGTAATCGGATTAAATTTTCTTTACCCGTTTTAACATCCACTTTGTTGCAGGCGATGATCATCGGCTTTGTCAGCTGCCTCAGCATGCTGGCTAAAGAAAACAATGCGCCTTCTGGCCAGTGAGAAGGATCTCCTGCATCCAACCTTAATTTTTCCATCGCTTCTTCTACTAATTCTTCAGTTACTTTGAAAGCATTCATCTGCTTAGCTATCTCTCGGCCCAACTTTTTCTTTTCCACTTCCACCTGCTTGGCGAACCGCTCCCATCCCTTCATCATCACGCCATGATACCAATTATCTAGTTCCTCTTCCAGAAAACGCACATCGTTGGCGGGATCATATTCTCCTGGAGAAAGGATTTCTCCTTTTTCATTAGCGCTGCCGGAGATATCAATTACATGAATCAAGATATCTGCTTGTCTTAGGTTCTCCAAAAATTGGTTGCCTAAGCCCTTGCCTTCATGAGCTCCTGGCACCAAACCGGGAACATCAATCAGCTGCACTGGCACAAATCGTTTGCCTTTCAGACAAAAACCAAAACGAGGATTGCACTGCTTGCCGAATTCTTTGTCTATGCAATCAATTTTGACAAAAGCCACCCCTTCATTAGGAGTCAATGTTGTAAACGGATAAGCAGCAATAGCCACTTCAGCTAGAGTAGCTGCTTTAAAAAAAGTAGACTTTCCCACGGATGGTTTTCCTACAAGGCCGATGATCATTTGATGGTCATAATGGCCATATTTTAAAAACATAATCCTTATAAACCGTTCCTAAATCTTTGCCAGCATGCAGTTCAAAGCCGATTTACATTTACATTGTGGTGACGGAGAAATTCAGGATCCGTGGACTCCCCAGTCTAAAGATATCATTGGCCATGCTAAATCATTAGGGTTTAATCTTCTCTCGTTCACCTGCCACAATAAAGTTTTTTACAACGAAGATCTGGCAGAATACGCAGAGAAGCAGGGCATCCTTCTCATTCCCGGAGTAGAAAGAGACATTGAAGGAAAACACGTTCTTATCTACAATATAAACAACAGAGAAGCCCAGCAAGTGCGCACTTTCAATGACTTGCGGCAGCTTAAACAAAAAAGAAAAAATGTTTTGATTATCGCTCCTCATCCATTTTTCTTCCATGAAGCCTGTTTAGGAGAAAAACTATTGCCTAACCTTGATGTTTTTGATGCCATTGAATATTCTCATTTTTACACTTTCTGGCTCAACCGCAACAAGCAGGCCGTAGAACTGGCCGAAAAGCGCAGCAAGCCTCTGGTCGGAACTTCGGACTGCCATTTTTTGAATCAGATTGGATATACCTATTCTTTAATTGAGGCCGAAGATGATATTACATCCATTTTACACAGCATCAGACAAAACAAGATAGAATTACGAACCAAAGCCCTGCCTAGCACACAATTTATAAAAATTGGCTCTAAGCTTTTTCGCGCATAATGCTCTTGATTCAAAAAAAGAAGATATCTCATTTAACTTCTACAAAAACTTCTCCATTGTCGCCTGCCGATAGACCGGCATTGTTTCCATCTCTTTCTGCAAAGGCGAATAAAGAATTTTTCCCCGTTCAAAGATGCGGATGCTTCCGTCTTCTTCGCTGGATGTAACCACACAGACCCCTTCTGAAGCATTGCTCAAAGCATAAGAAGCGGCCAATGCCGTATGATGTCTTGTGCCTTTGGGAACTGCAAAAGGAGATTTCCAATAACCCAACTCCCGCAGAATCTTCATCACTGGAATATCTACATAAATCTTGGCGCGGATAACTTTTCCATAATCATCCATGATAATCGCTCCGTCATTCCTTCTTCCTTGCACCAAGGTCTGCAATCCGCTGCTGTCCATGATGCTTGCATCAATAAGTGGGCGGTTCTCTAAACCCATCTCCACCAGATATTTCTCCCAACAGCGGCGGTAGCCTAAGATAAGGATAAAACCAAACGTTCGGCCGTAAAGCCTATTGACATTACGCAACAAATGCACTGCTCTAATTTTCACTTCTTTCGGAACATTACGCACTGTAGAACTGTCCAGAGCTTCAAATAACCCTTCTTCTTCAGGATGACAAAGTAACAATTCCCCCATTCTGCCCTCTTTTTCGCAACTTATTCTTGATTAGTATACGGATATGTATACTACTATGGTTTCGCTTAAAAAAGAGAACAGCTTAGACTTTTTAAAGGTTGCTGAAAAATGTAATTGGTTACCTT
>Ga0209542_10017899_pt1 | contig 11536 bp, 9 predicted proteins | sample RifCSPhighO2_01_FD_184028 | JGI IMG/M metagenome (GOLD analysis project Ga0209542, IMG submission 184028) | Soil microbial communities from Rifle, Colorado - Rifle CSP2_plank highO2_0.1 (SPAdes) (version 2) | ecosystem: Environmental > Terrestrial > Deep subsurface > Rock core/Sediment ...
ACGGCCCACTACTTCCCTGCCCTACTCGACGAGGACTACGTGATGCGCGCCGGCGAGAGCGCGAAGAAGCCGGGGAGCGAATTCATGGCCCTTGTTGCCCATGGCACACGAGGGCGGGTGAGGCTGCACCAGACCCAGACCGGCTACGTCTTTGTGCAGCACGTCCCGCAAGACACGCTCACGCAGATGGAGTGGGAGCCACTCTACGCCCCCGAGAAACCGGATGCGGCGTGGGTCATCCCGACCTCCCGCCTCATCAAGGATCTGGTGGATGCGATTCGCACCGACCGCCCACCGCTTGCGACCATCGAGGACGCTGCGCACATTGTCCACCAGACGGCCGGTATCTATGTCTCGCACTTGCGCGGGCAGCCGGTCTCCCTCCCGCTTGAAGAACGAGGGAATCCGCTGTTGCGGTAGGCCACGCAGCACACACGCCCCAGGGGACTATCCCCTGGGGCGTGTGACGTACGCAGGGCGAATTACCGCGATATCGCGGTAGATCGCCCACTCACTGCACAAATGCCTTCTGCACGTAGAGCGGAGTGGTGGCGACGACCCGCGCGATGTTCTTGGCGGTATTGGCCGAGTGATAGAGACTAGAGGCTGGGTAGCGGCCCACGGCCGCTTGTTTCTTGATGGCCGCCTTAATGTGTTTTGCATCGTGCAGGACTTCCACCACGTTCTCGGCCTTCAAGCGCCCGTTCTGCCGCGAGCCGACATTCACTACGGGGATGCCAAGATACGAGCACTCTTTCATCCCGGCCGAGGAGTTGCCGACGAGACACCTCGAGTTCTTCAAGAGCCAGATAAACTCGCGTGGCGGGATATCCTTCAAGAAACGGATATTGTGGTCTTTGACCTGGTCATTGAAGATACGGATTTCTTTGAGGACCGCTTCGGAGCCGAGGTCGGCATTCGGCCAGAACCACAGGGTCGGGATACCGGTCTCGTGGACGGCGTGCACGAGGATGCGCGCGTGTTCATTGGCCTTCTCAAGCTCGCTTGCCACCGGGTGGTACATGACGATGAGGTAGTCCCGGCTAGTGTCGAGTGGGGCCCCGCTACCGGTCGAGGCCACGTCAAACGGGTGATTCTCTTTCGCGAGGGTACGCGCCACCTCCACGTCCGGGCTACCGAAGTTAAAAACGTACTTTGCGTTCTCGCCCATCCGGATAATGCGAGCGCGCGATGCGTCATTGGTCGGGAAATGGATGTGGGAGAACTTGGTGATGGCGTGGCGCACGCTCTCGTCGATGGTCCCGGAGATGTCCCCGCCTTCGATGTGCGCGATCGGGATGTTCGAATACGCGGCAGCAACCGTGGCCGCGAGCACTTCAAATCGGTCGCCGCGCACCACGACGATGTCAGGCTTCAGGTTGTTAAAGATGGTCGAGAACTCGAGGATACCGAGCCCCACCGTCTTGCCTTTGACGATGGGCAGGTCGCCTTCAAGCGCGAAGTGGATCTCGTGAATGTTCCGGTGGCCGTCCGCCTCGAGCATCTCGCGCATGCTGTGGCCCTTCAAGGAATACCGAGAGAGGAGCACCGTCCCGCCGATAAGTATGTGCAGCTCCGTGTCCGCGCGCTTCTCAAGCTCTTCTAAGACGAGCAGGTTGCGGCTGTAGTGGATGGGGCTCGTGATGACGAAGCATACCTTTCGCCTCCCCCTTTTTATATTACGACGCATATCACGCAAGATTCTCAACAGTGAGCGGCTTAAATTTCGAGAGGGGCGCGACCAGACGCTTGCCGAGGACTTCGTGGAGGCGCTCGGAGCCAAGCGGCCCCGCGTGCATACGTGGGCGCATCGCATACATCATGTCTTTCTCGAGGATGGTACCTGCTGGGAGGTCGCGGCCGGCCACAAGTGACTTGTTGAAATAGGAGCGGAACTGACTCTCCGCTCCTTCGAGCTCTCGGTCCTTGGCACCGTAGAACGACGCAGTATCCACGGCTTCGTACTCTTTGGCGCGAATTGCCGCTACCATCGTCTTCATCTCCGCCGGGGTGATGGAGGATTTGTGGTCAGCGCCCCAGAGCTCGCGCGAGAAGGAGAAGTGCTTCTCGATAATACACGCGCCGTGTTTAATGGCGGCAAGGTCAACCTCGTGGCCGTCTATCGAGTGGTCAGAGAACCCTACCGGAATGTCCGGGTACTTCTCTTTGAACACTTCAATGGTCGCGAGATTGAATGCCTCGTGCGGGCAGGGATACTGGGAAACACAGTAGAGGATGGCGAACTGCGCTCCTTTGCCGCGCATATAGGCGACGAGCCCGTCGAGCTCGGCGAGGCTTGTCATACCGGTGGAGATAATGATGGGCTTGCCGGTCGCAATAAGGGTGTCCATGAGCACATAATCGAAGATGTCTCCGGAGCCCACCTTCCACAACGGCGGGTCAATCGCCATAAGCATCTGCGCCGCCCCACGCGACATCGGGGTGGAGAAGATGATGATGCCCTTCTCCTTCGCATACGCGGCAACGGCCTGCCAGAAGGCGGGCGGGGTGCTGCGCTCATTGCGCGAAATCCAGCTGTAGCGGTCGGCGCCCTTGAAGTGGGGCGAGACCATCTTGATATTGAGCTGCTCGTCCTCGACCACGTGGGTCTGGAATTTGACCGCGTCGCAACCGGCGTCTACTGCGGCGTCAATAAGCTTCTTCGCGTTCGCAAGGTAGATCGCAACTGGCTGCTCCGCCTCGGTTTCGATGAAATTCTTGCCTATCTCGGCAATCACGAACACCTCCTCACCGCCGAGCAACGTGCCGGTTCCTGGTATGGATAGAGGTACGGCCATAGTGTAGGTGCTAGTATACAACTTCTTTACGCGCTTTGCAAGGCTTGGAGGAGTACCTCGGCGAGCCGCTCGGAGGCGTGGCCGTCGGCCTTGAAGCACTCGAGGGCGACTATCCGCCTGCGCCCCTCCGCCTCAAGCGAGGGGTCCCGCACATAGCGCTCGAGGGCCTCGACAAGCTCCGTCTCACTCTTCGCATAGCGCACCCCGCCCGAAGCGAGGACGGGCGCGAAGTGGTCGTAGTCGTAGAAGCGACGGATGCTTTTGACATACGGGGTCTCGGCACTTCCGTCGAATCCGACGAGGATGACCGGCTTGTCGAAGACGCAGGCGTCGATACACATGGTCGAGGGCCCGGAGACGACAATATCGGCGTAGTAGAGGGAGTCCGCAAGATGCGCTTCGTTCTCGTGTGAGAGCTCGGTCTCCTTCACCGAGGCGAAGGCGCTACTCGGCCGGTCAATGATGATACGGTTCGTGTTGGTGCGCCCCTCGAAGGCGCGTACCCTATCGCCCGGCGGGAGCCGGACGAGGATCTGGAAGTCCACCGGCAGATGCTCGTCAAGCATCGCGAGGACATCAGGGTCGGCAGTATTAGAATCGAGGTAGCGATCGCCTGTCGGTATGTAGAGGAGCATTCTCTTCCGTGCGTCGCCCCCGATGCGCTTGAAGAACGCATCGCGCGGTGTGCGCTCACCCGTAACATAGAAATCGTAGTGCGGGATGCCGACGGTCTTGACACGCTCACGCGCGATACCTTGTATCTCCTCCGCCTCCCCTTTCAATATCTCGTTCTGCACCAGCACCCGCTCGGGCACGTAACGCACGAGGCCCTTGGCGGAGAGGTTATCCCACGAGCGGACCATGCCGACAACGGGGATGCGGGCATCGCGCGCGGCGAGCATAAGTCGCGTATCGTACTCGCCCTGCATATCTGTAGAGAACACGAGTGCGGGGGCGTGGGTTGCAAGCAGGGCTGTAAACGGTTCGCGGCTCGAGAGGAGGCGCGTCGCAAGCCGCACGAGTGCGCGGCCCCCACGGTTCGCCAGCACGAGGGAGAGGAGTCGGCCGCGCCCCGCAAGCTCGGTCTGTCTCTTGATGCGCAGCGTACGCGTGTCAACGGCAGAGAGCGCTAGGGCGCGCACAAGAGTGTCGCCTCGTGTGAGTCGTAGCGCGACCGGCGCAATGTGCACCCCTGCCTGTGCGAACTCGCGCTCAAAGAAGGCCTGCTTCCCTTCTGGACAGGCAATCACGACCTTCGCCCCTCCCGCGACAAGCCGCGCGAGAACAGGAGTACCGAGGATGTTACGTGAGATAAGCGCGTGGAAGCTCGAAATGAGGATGGTAGGCATGCAATGTCTCACTACGCTTTCACCAAGAAGTATTTACCGGAGGCGCTATCCTTCTGTGGCCGATACGGGGTGTCTTTGAAGAAAGCATCAATCGCGAGCTTAGCGCCCGGGAACTTCACCGCGTCGCCCTCCTCCGGGCGACCCGCGTACTCGTCAAACATCACCACCCCGCCCTTCGCCACCTTGGGGAAGAGGTGGGTCAAGCAATCGGTGTAGGAGTCATGGAGGTCCACATCGAGGTGGAGGAGTGCGATGGTGCCGACCTTGTTGCCGGGCAGTGAGTCGCTAAAGAAGCCTTTGACAATGCGGATGTGCTCGGTAATCCACAGCCACTTGAAGCCGTAGATGAAAAGGCCCATCTGTACGTCCCGTTCACCGTCAAGATACTTCCATTGGCCTTTTTGCATATCCCTCGGACTCACGTCCTCTGCACGCGTCTCGGGGAATCCTTCAAAGGAGTCGAAGCCCCACAAACGGCGCTTGCTTCCTTCGGCCAGGACGAGGGACGCGAGAATTTTGAAGCTGCGCATTTTCCCGACGCCGCACTCGACGATGTCGCCCTCCACCACCGCGATGCGGTCGAACATCCGCAAGAAGTAGATGTGTGTCCCCGCCTCGCGCCTCCCCACGACCTTCACGTCAAGACATAGGTGGAAGAAGAATGTACGGAGCGCTGATTTCAACCGTACATGCATGAAGCGAGCGTAACGCATGGCACGTGGATGCGCAAACTAGGACAGCCTCTCGAGGATGACCTCGGCTACGCGCTTGCCGGCCGCCCCATCGAGCTTCCAGACCTGCTCCTGCCGGATACGCGCGCGGCCTGCCGCGTCCTCCTCCGGGTGCGCGAGGTAGCCCGTGATGGCACCGAGCAGCGCCTCTTTATTCACCACCCGCCGCACGCCCCCCGTCTCGAGGATGTGTCGGTAATGCGTGCGCTCGTACATGCGGTGCGCAGGGCCCCCATCGAAATCGAGATTGATGATGGGCTTGTCGAGAATGGCCGCATCAATGCTCATCGTCGAGAACGAGCAGATGACGAGCGCGCTGTGGTAGATGTCGTCTACCAAGGACTGCTGATCGCCTTTGCCCATGTCCCAATCAACCCCGCGCGCGGAAGAGAAGCGCACGCCGGGTCGTACGAAGGTGAACCGGCTCGTGTCTACACTCTCACGCATCTCAACCACGTCGTTGGGGGGGGAGCGCACCAGCACGTGGAGATCGCTCGGCACGTGACCGTCTCCTATCGCCCGGTCAAGGAGTTCAATCATGCTCCAGTCGAGCGCGCTGAAGGCCCTCCCCACCGGGCAGAAGAGCACGAGGCGCTTGGCGCCGTCAATGCCGAGCTCGCGACAGAACGTCTCGCGCGGCGTGGGTGCCAGTTTCTGGTAGACATCGAACTGCGGCGGCCCGCACACGATCACGTCAGCGGGACTGGCGTCGTGGTACACGATTGCCTCGCGCTTAGTGAGCTCGTTCGGGACGATGAGGAGGTCGGGTAAGATACGGATAACGCAGCGCGAGGTGAGCTTGTCCCAGGAGTTGATGAACCCGATTGAGCAAACCCCGCGACGCTTCGCCTCGCGCACGAGCGCAATCTCGACGTCGGCGAAGAGATGCGCCGGGAAGATGAGGCTTGGATGGTACGTATCGAACACGGCCTTGAAGAAGGTGTCGTGCACCAAGTGCGCGTCGCACCAACGCGCGAGCGCGCGGAAGGGCCGATGGGCGAGCACGCGATTCCCCACCAGGCTTACGTAGTAGCGTACGCGCGCGCCCGTCTCTCTAAGACGCAGCTGCCGCTTGATGTCCATCGTCTCGGTCTTGAGGAGATACACTTTGCACTTCCCCAGCAGGCGCTCCAGAGGCCCGCCCCGGTACCCCGCAATCACCTCGTAGACGAGTCGCTCGCTCGCTGGGAATTCTTTCTGGTAATACGCCGCTTTCTCCGCCGACACGGTGAGGAGCACGACACGCACGTCTGGGCGCGCAGCAAGCGTCGCGAAGATGTCTGTACGGAGGATATGGAGCGCCTCCATTCCCTGAAAGAGGGGGATGACGACCGTATTCGTCGCCTTACCGCTTGAGGATGACATCGAGAGCATCGGCATTGCGTTTGTAGGCGAGCCCATCAGTGGCGCCCACGTAGTCGTGGACGATTCCAGCACGCGCCTCACGATCAGTCTCTGGGTGCGCGAGGTAGAGCTCTAAGTACTCGGTGAGCTCGGCCTCCGTGTACGCAACCCGCACGGCTCCGCGGTCAATCAAGGGCTTATAGTGAACGTACTCGAGCGAGGGGCGATGCTTCTCAATGAGGCCGAGATTGATAACGGGCTTGTCGAATATCATCGCCTCGATAGAGAGCGTCGAGAACGGGTTGATGCACAGGTCGCAGTATTTGAGGGTGTGCTTCAGGTTCCGCATATCCGCCTGATTCATCTGTACCTTCTGCCCCGGCGCACGGTCGTCGAAGAGTAGCGTGCCTGCGCGCTCGATGTGGAGATTCTTAATGCCGCGTGCGATAAGGCTCTCGTATTTATTAAAGTGGTCGATGGGGTGCACCCGGACGAAGACGTTGCACGGCTCTATGGTGCCCGCGTCCCGCAGCGCGAGTACCTGTTCGATAAGCTCGACGTGACCCGAGTAATTGTTATCGGTCATCGTGGCTATCAGGACCGTCTTCAGACCCGGGTCGAGGCCCTTGCTCTTCAAGAAGGCCTCGCGGCTCATCTCTCCCTGCATGGGGGTGAAGTACGGGTCAAAGCGTAGCGGCCCTGAGACGAACACGCTCTCGGGCGTGTACCGGTGGTAGTCGAGGGCCTCTTGTTTGATGATGCCGTTCCAGACGACAAGGTAATCCGTTTTCCTCATGAACTTGCCGTTACTCGTGAGATTGTCCCAGGTGAAGTTGATTGAGGCCGTGGGTATCCGGTGCTTCTTCGCAAGAATAATGGCCCACGCGTCAAAGGGGGTGAAGCCGGGCGTCGCGGTCAAGACGAGGCGCGGCTTGTAGGTAGCCACCGCATCGCGGAAGAACGCCTCGTCGGGTAGCATCCGCCCCTCGAACCACGTGAAGGTGCGTGTGCTCATCCAGCGCCTAGGCACCAAACGCGATACCCTCCGGAGCAACGTCCGACGCCAGTCGGTGTACTTGTTCTTGTCGTAATTCCACCGTACGGACACCAAGGAGTCGAACTGCCGTATGCAGGCAGTCCGCAGGAGCTTGAAGCGGTACCACCACTTCTCATGCAGGAGCTCCTGCTCCCGATACTCGATATTTTCGTTGGTGTAGTAGGCGTTCTGCCCAAGTGAGGCGAGCCCCTCGCGCTTGGGCAGGAAGACGACCACCTTGTACTTGGTAGAGAGGTACCGTATGTACTCCGTGTTGAGGAGGTCGGCGATGTGGGAATGGTGGAAGATGAAGAGGAATACGGTATCCATAAGGTTTAGGGGGCTCTACCTTACTTGGGGAAATAGACGATGCCCTTCAGGGGCTCAAGCTTGGTGTCGTGTATCTGTATATCACGGAGTGTCGCTACGGGCACTTTGACCCGCAGAACGGTGTACTCGCTATCACGTTCTATAACCTCGAGGTACTGCCCGAGGTAGCGCTCGACCATCTTCACGCTCCCACGCCGACCGTCCACATATATCAGGCAGCCTGGGGCGAGATACGGGAGGAAGTGGTAGAGGTCGGCGTTATCGGGAGAGACGAGCATCCCCTCTTCGAGCCAGCCAGTGGGGCCGTCGAGGAATACCATGTCGAAGCGCGTGCCCGGTGGCGGCGTCCAGTCGTAGCCGCAATAGTAGTGGTAGCGTGAGACGCCGGGGATATGAAACGCGTGCGGGGGCGCCTCGACCATGGTGACGAAGGGGGCGAGTTCGCTCGGCAGGAGCTCGCGAGCAATCGGGATGCACTTGGTGGTCTGCTCGAGCGCCGTGATGTGCCCCCGCCCTCCAGAATGCTTCAAGGCGAGCGCCATCGAGGCGGTGGAGAGCCCGACGCCCATGCCGAGCTCCAAGATGTTGGTCCGCTCATGCGTGCGGACGAACTGGTAGAGATTCACAAGGTCGTCTGTACCGATGGTCCACTTGCCCTCCGGCGAGGCGTGATAACGCGCATAGAGGGCCGCGAGCTCGGGTATCGCATTGAGCTCGTGCGCGATGCCCCGCCACTTCACGCGTACCGCCGCTCCGTGAAGGAGCGACGCGCCTCTCTCGAGCGCTCGGGCAATCTGGTTATACATATTTTATCAAGAGGCACTGGCCGACAGCGGTGAGGAGCGGGCGTTCCCTCTTATCGGCGAGGAATTCGTCGAAGGCCTTCTTCACCCCCGGGGTGCGCTTGCCCTGGTAGTCGTCAGAGATGAGGAATCCACCGGGGACGAGTCGAGGATAGAAGAATGCAAGTGCATCCCTCGTGGAGGTGTAGATATCTACATCTATATAGACGAATGAGAATCGGCGACCCTTGATTGCCTCCGCAGTGCTCGGGAACACACCCGGATAAAAGGATGTGTGCGTATCTCCCGTGAAGAGCTTCTGCACACGCGCAAGCGAGGTGTCGTTGAAGTCGTCCTTCTTATGCAGGTCAATCGTGCCGTCTACCTCTGGCATGCCCGTAAAAGTGTCAAAGAGGTGGAGCGTCTTGCCGCTCCCCGCTATCGCGCGAGCGATGAGGGCGGCCGAGCCGCCCCGGTAGACCCCGACTTGCGCGACCTCGCCCGGGAGCGCGCGAGCCTGGTGCGCCCACTGCCACAGCATAAAGAGGCGGTCGGGGCCGAGCATCGAGTACGGGCGGCATGAGGCAAGCGCCGCCTCGAACTCCGCGTCGGCGGCCCAGTGCGCGAGGTCGTGGGCGACCCCCGCCCGAGAGATAACGTAGCCGCTGCGCGCGGCTACGCCCTTGATGAGAGTCGTGAGGGACATGCTCGCCATGATACTATAGTTACGATGGCTCCCATCCTGACCCTTAAATTCGCATCCAACGGCAAGAAGGAATTTCTCGAATCACTTCCAGCTTACTTTCCCGACCTTATCCATGGTTCTTTTTGGTGGGGTCGTTATTGAGGGCGAATAGAGATACCGCCGAGGGGAGTTGTGCCGGGGTCATGTGCGGGCTTCGTAGTTGAAATTCGCCGGGATCTTCCAGACGCCTTTCTCACGGAAGGCGGGTATCTTCTGTCGGCGGGCGGCGTTCGTGAGAGCCGGTCCCGACAGGGAATGTGTCTTGGTGTAGTCGGCAAGCGCGATGATAGTCTCACCCTTGAGATAGGCCAGGCGCTTGTGCAGTGACTCTGTAAGACCGAGCGCCAGAATCTTCTCCATCGTCCGGGTGTTCTTGCGGTCCCGATAGTCACCAAACGCTCGGTAGTAGTCTTTCTTCTCCCGATCGCGGACAATGATGCGCGGAAAGCCAAGCCGTTGGAGCTGGTAGTTGATAATGGTCCGACCGATACGCCCATTGCCGTCGTTAAAGGGGTGGATGGTCTCAAAGTCCAGGTGAAAGGTGCCGACCTTATCCAGAAAATACGAGTTGAGATTGCTGGTGTACTCAAGCAGCATCTCGTCAATCATACATTCGACATGCTCCGGAGCCGGTGCGACGTGCGTACCGACCCGGACATATTCGCCTGCGGTACGGAATCGTCCGGCAATATGATCGTTGATACCGCCAATCAGCATCTGGTGGAGCAACAGGATTGTTTCTTTATCGATCTCGCGTTCCTGTGACTTGGTGCGGATATAGCCAACGACACGGGCAAGGTTCTTCGCCTCAAAGACTTCCCGCACCGATACGTTACGCGATACTTCCATATCAAGGAGAATCTGCTCCGTTTCCTTGAGCGTCAGGGTGGAGTTCTCAATCGCGTTGGAGTTGTAGACCGCTTCTGGGATTTCCGCCTCATCTACCATTACCAAAAGAGACTCCCTGCCCTTGCGGAGCGAATCATATTCGGCTTTGAGTTCCTGAATCCGTGTTTTTGTCGGGTTATTTATGGCCATACGTATGACTAGCCCTTGCGTATATATTAGTCCTTTAACAACAAAAAGTCAATATCCTGTGAATAGCAACAATAAGTACTGGTCTATTCACCACTCTCTCCGGAAAAGGGCGAGAGGGGGGCGGCCTCCGCGAAGAACCGTCGGCCCTCGCGATTCAAGATGCCCCACCAGATGGGTCGGCTGGCGCGCAACCGATGGTACAGCCGAGCGGCCTTCCCTACCTGCCTTTTCACGAATGCTCTCATGAAAGTTTGTTGTGCTAGTGTAGCCGTGCGCGCGGCTACGCCCTTGATGAGAGTCGTGAGGGACATGCTCGCCATGATACTATACGTCGAATACTTTCATGGAGACTAGGCTCGTACGCGTCAGAGAACTCAAAAACTACGTGGGTCAGCACCGCTTGTTTTTTCCAGTGAGCCTCGTTATTCTGGCGGCCATCATAGGGCTGTTTCATATCACCCCGCAGTTGTTCATCCGTAGCGCGGTTGAGCAAAGTGGCGGTACCTACCTCTGGTTACAGGTACCGAATTTTTCTGATGAGACCATTCTCTATGTGCCCCGTGCGCGCGAAGTCGCTGATGGCCATGTCCCGCCAGGCGATCTCCAGGTTGAAAATAATAAAGGTAAGCCGACGGTCTTCCCCGCAGTCCCCCCGCTCCTGATGGGCGGTCTTATCCGCATCTTCGCGTTTGATGTTAACGCCGCGTATCTGTTTGTGAATGTTGTCTCACCGGCGCTTATCTTTCTTCTCTTGTATGCGCTTGGACGCACCGTGTTCACCAATCGCTCGTGGGCGATACTGCTCGGGACTATTGGCGCGCTCACGCCGCTCTATGTCCGCATCCCGCGAGCCTTTGACAGCCTCGAGACGTTTTCAAACATCGTGCTGAAGAACTTTTTTCCTTACATCAATACCTATCTGGATCGAACATTCCTCACGCGCATTGACGACCCGCTTCTTACTGTACCCTTCTTCCTGTTGGCAATGTATCTTCTCCTGCGTCTGTGGCTTCGACCAAGTCGAAATCGCGCCATCGCAGCAGGAGCGGCTGTCGGATTTCTTGCGTACGTGTACTTCCATTACTGGGTATTCGCGGTCGTCCTGATGGGCCTCTTACTCATGTTCACAGCCGCCAAACGTAGGGATGCCTTCAAGTGGCTCTTGCTTGGCGCTTGCATCGCCAGCTTGTTATCAGTGCCCTACCTATTGAACTATATCGCGTTCTCTCATCTGCCCACCGCAGCCGAGGTGTCGGGTCGCCTCGGCATCGAGCACGGTCGCGCCTTCCGGTTTATGAGCGTGTGGCGGGACTATCTCGTATACCTTGGCGCTGCTGCGGCCGTCTTTTGGCTCGTGCCCAAAAAGGAGTTTCACTTCCGTCA
>Ga0209542_10017900_pt1 | contig 11536 bp, 10 predicted proteins | sample RifCSPhighO2_01_FD_184028 | JGI IMG/M metagenome (GOLD analysis project Ga0209542, IMG submission 184028) | Soil microbial communities from Rifle, Colorado - Rifle CSP2_plank highO2_0.1 (SPAdes) (version 2) | ecosystem: Environmental > Terrestrial > Deep subsurface > Rock core/Sediment ...
GCTACAAAACGGATACCAACTGGTATCCGTTTTGCGCTTCTGAACGCGTCGAAGGAAGTAAACCGCTTCACTTCCTTCGGGACTCGAACCCGCAAACGCGATGCCTAAAGTTTCTGGAGTTCCTTCACTTCCGGTCGGCCGCGCAAGGTTTGTGATTCTGATATACTTTCTTCGTATGGAAACACTGGAGACAAGGAAGTCCAGGATAAAAATCGAATCTGGGCTCGAGAAAATGGACGGGACCCATCCGGAACTCCCCGTCGCATTAGAGAAGGACGGCAAGGCGAAAGCGCTGGCATTTTTCGATATTGACGAGACTTTGTTGAGTTTAAGGTCCATGACCAAACATGCCCTAAGTCAACTCTACCCGCAGGAAGCAGATAAAGATGAATTGCAAAGAATTGATCTCTTAGGCAATAAACTTGGACATTCTTATCGTGGGCACGACCGTCTTATTGAGATCTACGAGAATGGGCACAAGAAATGGATCGACCCGGAAAGGTATTGGAGAGAACGATACTTACCTAACGAAAAGGACATTGATGGGAAAGACGGAGTTGCGCATAAGCGTGCGGCGGAAAACGCAGCCAAGTACGCCGAGATAGCAACCAAGCTTATAGAAGAAGAATATAAATCACACCCGGAAAAATTCGAGGAAATAAAACTAAAACCCATCTTCCACTTGGCCGAGCTTTATCAGCGACTCGGCATACCGATGGTCCTGATGACGGCCAATCCAGGAAAATACGCGAATGCCATCGCCAAGATATTGGGCTTGGCAGATCTTTTCTTGGACCTTGCCACGGATGAGATGATGATAGGCGGAGGAAAGGAGAGAGCAATGGAACACTTGATAAAGGGCTTGGAATCTAAAGGAGTTAAAATTGCTCGGGACAGACTGATTGCCGTTGGAGACTCAATACGAGGTGATGTAGGGACTCTAAGAGGAGTGAAGGGTGCTACGGGACAAAAAGGAGTTCTGGTGCTTCATAACCGAGCGGCTTTGGAGAAAATACAGCAGCAAATTAAAGACGACCCATCGTTACGAGATATTGTCGAGAATATAGATGTCGATGGGATCGTATTAAACGAAGTGCCTGTGAACGAACGCGGGAATCCTCGTTTCGGAGGCAAGTCTCGTGAGTTTATCGCGCGGCTTTGAAGACTTTCCTGGCTATTTTTTCGAAGCCGCGCAGGCTATTACCTTTTCTTGTTCCGCCAAAGACCGAGCCCCTTCACGACGGAGGTTTCTTGTCCCTCATTCGCGATGCCTAAAGTTTCTGGAGTTCCTTCAAATCCTTGTCCGGAAGATACAGAATGAGGATGCCGATAACGAGCCATGGAAGGGCCGTGTATATGTGGTTGCCGTCGAATATGTATTTATCGATCGAGTCGAGTATGTACCACATCCCGCGCCATACGAGCACCAAACCGAGCGCGACGGCGATGTTGTCCCTAAAGTAGCGGACGAGATGCTTATGGGGCGGATAATGATTGTTGTTATGTCCATCCATGCAACCAAGTATACCATTCTGGCAATATGTAGTCCGTGTTATTATCCCTAAGCCGTGTTTGTGCGCCGATGTAGCTCAGTTGGTAGAGCACGTCATTGGTAATGACGAGGTCTCCGGTTCAATCCCGGACATCGGCTCCAAGATTAAAGTAGTAGAGATTTTTCCAATTTTTTCTTTGGCGGTAGCCAAAGAAAACCATTGATTCACGGCAATTCCGCACGCTTCGCGTGCTTTTAGGGTGAGGTTCGAGCCGAAGATTTTTTGGAGGGAGGATTTTTTGGAGGGGAGGTCGTCTGTATTTCGTATTTCGTCCAGTATTAAAGCGTCTTTAATCCAGTCTCGCGTCGGTTCGATCCACGCGGAGGGGGTATGTTCAAGACGGGCTATTTGCTCCTCGACAGACTTCTTCTCTGACAGGAGCGTATGGCGACGCTCCAAGTAGTCGCTTCGCTCTATGTCTTGTGCGACATAGACATCGGTAAGTCTGGCGATATTGCGGGATAGCTCCGCTACCTGTCCCCGCAATCCTTGAACGGCCTCCGACGCGGTGCGTCCGGCTGTTTGTTCCTCTTTGTCGAGTATGACGGAGAGTTGGTCTGCCCATGCCTTCGGCATAGCGTAGTCGGCAAGGATAGCCGACAACTGGCGGTCTAACTCCTCCGCCCGTATGCAAGGTTCGGGGCATTTCTGCGTCTTGGACTTCTTGGTGCAATGGTAATAAACGTAGCGGTGGGTCTTACCGCTTTTCTGCCTCTTTATCCGTATCTCTCCGGTAATACCCATACCGCACGTTCCGCACCGCAGAAGCCCGCAGAATGGCCTAGGGTCGGTCTTGATAGAGGGCAGACGGCCTCGGCTTCGCAGGACAGCGTTCGCCCTGTCCCAAAGGTCTTTCGATATGATCGGTTCGTGCTTGCCCTCGTGTATTTCTCCGGCATAGCGGAAGTGTCCGTAGTAAAACGGATTTTGCAGAATGAAGGACATTCTCGAAATATGGACGTGGTTTTTGTTTTTGGATTGGATACCTGCCTGTTCCAAAATCTCGGAGAGATTTTCAAGACGGACAGTTCCCGTCGCGTAAAGCTCAAAGATTTTTTTGACGAGTTTTGCGTTCTTGCGGTGAACGACAACTGTTTTGGTGCTTGGGTCATTTATATATCCGAGCGGAGCAAGGCCGGGATAGATACCCTGCCGCACTTTTTGCCTAAGTCCGCGAGCGGTGTTCGCACTCAACTGGCGGATATACTCATTCGCCATTCCAAGCTCGACGGACATCATCAGTACGTTGTCGTTCTGATAGTGGCTTCTATCGTGCGTTTGTATGTGGCGGATTACGCCCTGTTGCAGAAGCCATTGTATCTGTCCGCCGTCCACGGGGTTGCGAGCCAAGCGGTCAATCTTCCAACAGATAATCCCCTGTGCCTCGCCCCGCTCTATGCGTTTGAGCATATCGTTAAAGACGGGGCGTCCGGGTTTCTTCGCGGAGCGTTTTTCAATAAACTCCTCCGTGATGTGGAGATTTTCGCGCTTGGCGATGTCTCGCAATTCGGCGAGCTGGCTTTCTATGGAGAGGATTTGTTTATCCTCAACGTCGGTACTTTTCCGGGCGTAGAGAAAGTATGGGGTCATTAAATGATAATAACCTATTTTGGGTTATACCACAACGGGTTATAGACTTAACTTTGTATGGGTAATTCACTTCACGCAAAGGAATATCAAATTACTATCAAACGTCTTAAAGACGCGAGACTTGAAACTCAACTTCGACAAGAAGACGTAGCCGCTAAATTAGGAAAACCTCAATCCTATATATCAAAAATCGAGAGAGGAGAACGCAGGATTGATGTTTCGGAACTCGCGGCCTTAGCGAAGATTTATAAAAAGAGCCTCGATTATTTTGTAAAATAACAATGGACTTAAACACCCTCATTACAAAGCTTCAAGCTATAAAAGCTTTGGGTTTCGTAAAAACACATCGCGCTCACGATACTGGTATCGGTAAAACCCTTGAAGACTTGCTTGAGATTAAAGAAAACAATCTCCGCTTGCCGGACATCGGCGAGATCGAACTAAAAGCAAAACGTGTTGATTCTGGAAGTATGCTTACCCTTGCGACTAAATCACCTCTCCCTCGCGGTGTAAATAAAATCTTATTTGAAAAGAATAAATATCTTGACCGAGAGGGACATTACAATCTCCACTCTACAGTGTATGGTTCACGACCAAACAAGCAGAATCTACAAATAGTATTTGAGGGAGACCGATTAGTCTTAAAAAACGGCCACAATATTGAGGCCTATTGGCCGGTCAGTATCTTTGACGATGTGTTGCGAAGTAAATCTGACAAAGTATTGCTTGTCTTGGCTGAAACTGAAGGAGAAAGAAAGACTGAAAGCGAAGCCTTTCATTACGTTGAGGCACATCTTCTGTCTCAAATGAATATCGAGAAGTTTAAGAAAGCTATAGAGGAGGATAAGTTGAAGATTGATATACGCATAGGTGCCTATCGTACAGGTAAAAATCAAGGCAAATATCACGACCATGGCACGGGCTTAAGAATAAGTAAACGAGATTATCTTCAACTTTTTGATAAGGAAGAAAAACTTATTTAGTCTTCCTTAAGACCACTATACTTTCTCTATTCATTGTTTCCTCAAGAGCGCCAACAATGTTTGTTGGGGAGTTCTTAATCGGCATTCTCTTGCCGGGAATATTACGCACGATAATATCCTCGCACGTAAAGCCGATTTTTTCTCCCAATTCGGCAATTATAAAATCAGTAGGGATTCGCACTTGCTTAACTAAGCGGTTCCCTATAACAAGGCAGAAATAATTTTTTGGTTTAAGTATTCTATGTGCTTGTTTCAGACAGTCATTTAGGCCCATATAAAAACTTAAGACATCTCTCGCCCTTGCTTCGTCTTGCTTCGCTATTTTCTCCAAAGATTCCTTGAGATAGTTAGATTGGAGAGAGTGAAGCATATTTTTAGATGCTCTTCCTCCAAGTAGGTCGCTATCTACGCCGGAAGCGTCATTTGGGTTTTCAAAAATATCAATCCATTGGGAGGATAGTCTAGAAAATTGCCCATAGGCAACCGTAGTACGGCTATCCCCGTAAGGGGGAGATGTAATGATACAGTCAATAGAATTTGCTTTAATGTCGTTATCTTTTGAAGAATCTCCGTAGATTATTTTTGTCCACGCACCTTTCTTCGCGTTTTTAAAGAAATCGTTCATTCCCAAGATATTCTTTTCAGCGTTCTTACGAAAAATAGCAATCACGTCTGGGTCGTGTCTCTCTAGTTTTTCGCCTTTATTCCGAACTAGTTTAAACTCGCCATTTTTACAGTTGGAGGAATATCGGACAGTCTCGCTTAAGGCGACCATTAGAAAATTCCTAATGGCGGTGTCCTCAACTTGAAGTATTGCTTTTTTAATTCTCGCCAGTTTAACGACCACTTTCTCTTTAAACCAAAAATCTATATTTTTAAAATCAGGCTTTTTAATTTGACTGTCTTTTATTTTTTCAAGTCTCTTAAGTAGAGCCGAGTATTCTCCCGTCAATTTCTTAGGATTAATAGGTGTCGTTTTCGCTTTAGCGAGGAAGATTGCTAAAGGATTAAGGTCAATCCCGTAGGCGTTTCTTCCGAGCAATCTACTTTCCACTAGGGCTGTTCCAGAGCCACAAAAAATATCAGCTATTGTGTCTCCCTCCTTGCTATATGTTTCTAATAATCTTTTGGCGACTTGGGGAATAAACATCGCGGGGTAGGTGTGTATGCCGTGAGTATATGATTTAGTTTTCTCCCCTCTAAAATCCCAAGAGTAATCTATTTTACGAGCATATTTTTCTTTTCTTGATTGTCCTTGATCTAAAGCCGATTCAAGATTACGAATAACTTTAACGACCACGCCCCTTACTTCCACTTCATCTCGATAGAGCGGAAGTAATGCCGGATTCGCAGGTTGAAGCCTAAATCTGCCGTTTTCGCGATATAGTTTTTTTAATGTCGCTTCGTTATCGTCTATGATGGCGACAACTGTTTGGCCGTTTTCCGCTATTTCTTGTTTTCGGATAACTACAATGTCGCCGTCAAAAATGCCCTCCTCAATCATACTGTTGCCCTGAACGCGCAGGGCGTAAAGTTTTCCCGACTTTCCAATCTCGTCCCTTGTGATAGTAATCTTGTCGTCTGAAAGCTCGATTGCTTCAATCGGCTGTCCTGCCGCGATAATTCCAAGAACAGGAATCTCTATAGTCTGTTTTGCCTCAACTGTTCCAACAGCACGGGGTTGGTTATGTTCTTTATTTAAAAAACCGGCCTCCTGTAGCTTGTTGATATAGTAGTGGGCGGTTGATACGGAAGCGAGTTTAAACTTTACCCTAATCTCCTCAAGCGAGGGAGCATAGCCGTTCTTAGTTAGAGAGTTTTTTACAAAGTCTAGAACTTGCTTTTGCTTTTTAGTTATCATACTGCTATTATAGAAAATAATTAGAATGTATACAAATCAAGTTATCCACAGTATTGAAAGAAAGCTATGTCTAATCCAAAGAACCAACATATAATTCCGCAATGTTATTTGAAACAGTTTGTGGATCCAAAGACGCCGACTGGGTACGAACCTTATGTTTGGATATTCGAACGAGATACTAAAGTAGGAAAAAAGAAGGCTCCTAAAAACATCCTCGCAGAGACAGATTTTTACACGCTCAAGGGCGACTACGTGATTGAGAAGACGCTTGCGCAAATCGAGGGTGACTACTCGGTAATTTTTGAGAAGAAAATCAAAAACCGGATCCCACTTAATCCTTACGAACATTTAGTTTTCTGCGCGTTTGTGGCGGCGATGCTGCAAAGAACACTGAAACAAAAAGAGAATATTGAAAACTTCATGGATCAAGTCATAGGCCATGCAAAGCAAATGGAAATAGCGCATGGGGTAACGCCAAAGACGTCTTTCAAGTGGGAGAAAGAAAAAGAAGACGCTCACAAATTGAGCGTCATACAAATGATTCCGGAGATCACAAAGATACTCTACAACATGAATGTCGCCTTTCTTTGCACCAACAAACGCGTATCTTTTATCACGTCTGATGCTCCCGCCTTTCTTTTCAACAGCCAGTTACAATTCCAAAGATTTTATGGGCCAGGGTTAGAACAAAAGCACGTCGAGGTACGATTACCGTTATCGCCAGAAATTTCAGTCTGTTTTAGTTGGATAAATAACTTGCGGGGTTATTTGAAGATTAGTGAAGATCTGGTGCACGACGCGAACCGAATGGTGTTTGGATATTCACATCAATACTTTATTGCTAATTCACCAAAACTAAAGCGAAGGTGGTTTCGGCGCCTCCCTCTTGATCCGGTTTTCCTTTGGAGATACTTGAAAAACGAGGCGCAGGTCAGGGTATCGAGATTTCGTAACCGAAAATACTATGTCAGAAATAAAAGAACTAAATAAGGCTCGCGACCTTATCGCTCAAGGTAAGCCGAGCGAGGCGAGAAAAATACTGGAGGGTATCTCATCGAAAGATCCAAAAATAAGACTGGATGTGATCTTGGCCTTGCTTGTGGTTTTTGACCATGTAACGGAAAATGACAAGCTCCTTGAGGTAACAAATGAGGGAATAGAAATTACCAAAAAACTCGGAAACGACGAAGTGCATGGATACTTGCTGGCTAGAAAAAGTATTTTTCTGCTCACACAGCTATCCTCAATGATTTATCGACAAAAAAATCTGATGCTCTCTGCAAGTGTTTTTGAGTGGATAGATTTTTCTTTAGAAAGAGACAAAAAAGAGTTTGAGCTTATTATAGAGAAGCGTAAGCCTATTGAAAAGGAAACAGAATCATTGATCGCCGCGGTTATAAAGAGGGCAGAACGAGGTATCGATCACTACTTTCGGGGACATCTTTTCTCCGCGATCGGAGATTTTTACAGCTCTAAATACCTCAACGATATGCTCGATTTTCAGAAAGGAGGAAAAATACGAAGCAAAATAGCTAATATGTATTTTGTTAGGCGGTGGGGTCTCGACAAGTTTCTTTACGACGAGGTTAGCCGCCGGAAAGTCAAAAACTCGAAAGAAAAGTGCATCCTCTACTTCGAGAGATCCATCGCCGAATTCGGGTTAAGCGGGAAGAAATCTGAAGAAGCAAATGCGATTTACAATCTCGCCGTCAAACTAAAACTATTCTACCGCTTTGGTAAGGCAAAAAGACTACTTGTGGAAGCAAAGTCTGTTGCGGTATCTCTAAATGAAAAACCTCTATTGGATAAAATCGAGATGCTTGAAAAAGAGGTTGCCGATAAAAATCGACATATTAGAGATTACGTTGAGGAATTAGGATTAGATTTACCTTAAAAAAGGGAGTTTGCCGATCTACCAAGTCGGCAAAAGTCTTTCAACACGCGCACGGGAGGGTTGGGGCAAGTGTTGGTATTCGTCTTCGACCTCCCCTCCAAAAAATCCTCCCTCCAAAAATCTTCGGCTTTCGTATTTTGAACCTCACCCTAAAAGCACGCGAAGCGTGCGGAATTGCCGTGAATCAATGGTTTTCTTTGGCTACCGCCAAAGAAAAAATTGGAAAAATCTCTACTACTTTAATCTTGGAGCGTTTATTAAAGCACGCTAGTACCAATCTTACCAAAAACGGGGGCGGTTTACCTAGTCATTCAGGTAGTCATTCACTCATTGCCCGAATGACTAGCGGGGAAAGCGGAAAGTCCGCCTAAACACTCACGATTATTGCCCTCCTCCTCGCAAAAGAGAAGTCCTACTTCACTCCGCTCCTCCTAGCGTCCGTCGCTCCGTGAAAATGCCGCGGGTTCGCGTCTGGTGGCTCGGCCTTCTTCTTCCGTCCTGCTGTTAATTTTTGCTCGTCGGTGGGGGGGGGATAGATTACGCTTGAAAATAAATAGCTCAAGGCCGCATGGCCAGAGAAATTATTTATTTTCAAACCATGATTGTAATTTTTCTTCTACAATATCGCGAGGTGTCGCGTAGCGTTCCCGCGATATTCGTAAAATAGTGTCTCGCTCCGCTTCGTATCCTTTCGGTTTGAGTGGAGGCATGGTGATTGCAGAGAAAGCATGAGACGTTTTTCCGTCTATCAGCAATCGCAAAGCGATATGATGATTATTGAGATTCTCTAAATCTTCGCCCGAAAATACGGGCTTCATTTCTTCCGCGAGTTGCTTCGCGTCGTAGCTTCCGACGCGGAAAGAAATGACAGTCCCGACGTTGCCGAAGACGGCGTGCTTGATTGCCTCCGGCAACTGGTAGAGATACTGGTGAGCGAGGGTAAGGTTCAAGCGGTATTTTCGGGCTTCCGAGAGAATAGACGGGAAAATGTCGGTAGAAAAGTTCTGAAACTCGTCCACATAGAGATAGAAGTCTTTTCGGTATTCCTCCGGCAGGTTTTGCCGCTCCAACGCGGCGAGATACATCTTCGTAATAATGGCCGACCCTAAAAGATTGGACTTATCCTCGCCGAGCTTTCCTTTGGAAAGGTTCGCGAGAAGGATTCGTTTTTGATCCATGACAAAACCGAAGTCCACCGAGCTTTTGGGTTGGCCGACGATGTTTCGCATTTGCGAACTTGTGAGCAACTGGCCGACTTTGTTCTGCACGGGAGAGATTATTTCCTTGCGAAAACGCTCGTCATAGTTTTCATAGTCGTCAATCCAAAACATTTTTACGATTGGGTCTTTGATGTTGGCGACGATAGTCTGCCGGAACGTATCATCAACGAGCATACGATACACGCCGAGCAGGGTTTGTCCCGGCGTGTCCATGAGTGCGAGGACACAGTTGTATAAAATATGTTCAAGACGCGGACCCCAAAAATCCTTCCACAAATGACGAAATACGGAAATGAGAGACGAGGCGACAAGATGTTTTTCATCGTCGCCTTTCGCTTCAAGGATATTGATAGCGACGGGGAAGGAGGTGTCCGCTGGATTGAAATAGACGACTTCGTTCGTGCGTTCCTTTGGTATGAAGTTCAGTAAATCTTCAACCAAGTCGCCGTGCGGATCAATGAGGGCGACGCCATTTCCTCTACGCAAATCCTGTATCATCATGTTCTTGATGAGCGTAGATTTGCCCGTCCCCGTTTTGCCGACGATATACGCATGATGTCGGCGATCCGCCTTCTTGATTCCGAATGGGCGGAATTGTTCTCTGAAGTTGGTTTGTCCGAGAAGCTCTATTTCGTCCATTTTGTAAACGCACAAAAAACAAAGAGACGTGCAAACACGTCTCTTTGTCTTAACCCTATTTACGTCTGATGTTCATTCCGTTCCGATGATTTTGGGAGAAATCCCCGGAAACCGGATCAAGTGCGTCTCCCCGCACTCTCTCCGCCCGAAGCACCAACATTTGCTGTGGGCTTGGTGATAATGATGACTTGATAAGTTTATACAATAAATGTCTTACAAAAGTCAAGCAGAGTTAGTTTGTGAATCACTTCACCCTCCTCTTATATTCCTAAATCCCCCAAGCTGATTCCTATCAAAATGACCATTATCGTCAAAGCACTTCGCTATGGTTTCCCCGAAGGCATTTGATACCCTTAAAGCTACATCTTTTACTATATCTTCAATCTCTTGTTCTCCTAATTCGGAGATAATAATGTTCTTTTCAAAACGGAAATTTTTTTGTTTAGCTGTCGGTAGTCGGTCAAGTCCTCGGGAGAAATCGTATGGGTTAGTCCACTTTATCTTTTCGTTCTTGTTTCCAAATCCGTGTAAAGTAATTCCTTTTATGTCCGAGAGCGTGACAATAATACTTATTTCATCAAGATAATCCAGTTTTGCATAAGTATCTTTAATAAATTTCATAAACAACCAAAACGCTGCCGTAAACCATGCAATCTGAAGCATTAAACCAAGTTCTTTGTGGGACCACATAAATTCTGCTCCCAAACCATTTTCTATATATCCATTTCTAAAAACTTCAATGTAGCGAATAGGAATCCTATTACCTTCTTCATCGGGGTAAGCCTTTATAGAACGGATACTATCCGATGTAATCTCTTTGTTGTAATCAAGAAAATCAATATTAAGTCCGAAAAGGTCAATTTGGTCTCTCTGGTTAAGCCACTCCCGAAAGTCCGCAGAGGCAATATCAACCCTCTCTTCCAGATACCGAGGACAACTCGCAAAAAGGACAAAGGGTTTACCCTGATAGCCTTCGGGAACTTCGCGTATTTTTATAAGCGTATTTGCTATGTCTTCGGAAAGTGGAGTTAAAGCAAAATTTTCTTTCTTTTGATCGTCCAAGTTTCTTCCTCGTAAAAATTCCTTCATTTCATCAATGGAAGTTTTACTCTCAAGGAACATTGACCGCACATCATGCTCGTCGGCATATGCCGATTGATAGTTGTGGCGTTTGTAATACGCATTTCGGCCGTCAGCTACTACCATGTGCGGCCGGCGGGGGCTTTGAGGTATATGGACTATAATCACCACTCGGTCGGGGTCAGAAGCAATATCAATAACCTTCGGTTTTATTGTTATCCTCGGTCGGACATTGGATATTAAAACACTTTCAAGCCATTCTTCTGTCGGTTGTCGTCCAATCCTTTTTGGTGTTCCAACAACGGCCGAAGCTCGTCCGTCTTGTTCTTGAACCCCTATAATTAAATAGCCGCCCTCACTGTTGGCCATAGCAGATACATCTTTAGAAATTTCTTTCTTTTCCGGTTCAGTTCCTGAAAGTTCTTGTTTGTATTCCAAGATGGAACTTTCCTTTTCGTTGTTATCAACGAGGGTTTGTATATCTTCCTCCGTAAGTTGTGATATTAGTTTACCAAACATATCCGTAATGATATTAAGAAGGAGTAATTATTACAATAACCTATTTTCAATTAAGTCCTTTTTGGCTCTCTAAAACTCTCTACGTCCAAACGCTTGAAAAGCTCCTCGCGTCGCTTTTGATATTCCGCCTCGACTTCTTGGCGGGGACGGAGATACTTTTCTCCGATCCTCGCCTCGGATACCGCCTTAGCAAATAT
>Ga0209542_10017902_pt1 | contig 11536 bp, 11 predicted proteins | sample RifCSPhighO2_01_FD_184028 | JGI IMG/M metagenome (GOLD analysis project Ga0209542, IMG submission 184028) | Soil microbial communities from Rifle, Colorado - Rifle CSP2_plank highO2_0.1 (SPAdes) (version 2) | ecosystem: Environmental > Terrestrial > Deep subsurface > Rock core/Sediment ...
GAGTTTTGATTCGACGGAATCAAAACTCCTCTCGGGCCTGCTCGCGCGACCCGTTCTACTGAACGGGATACCCCGCGCTCCCTTTCGAATCCTATCGGAGGAGAGAAACAGTAAGACCCCAACGCATACGCGTCAGGGTCTAACTGATTTCTAGCTCCGAACCTGGGACAAAGTTCGACAGTGCCTCGTTCTTGAATATCTCAATGAATCGGCACCATGATCCGAGGGTCATTGTTCCGAGGTGTATTTACTAACCGCGACACTTCGTACGCCATTAAGTCCATTGCTTCAATTTGGGGAGGATCGCCCTCGTGTCCGGCAATTGCCAGCCATTCAAATTCCATATCGTGGGGCAGGATTACTGGCATTCGGTCATGAATCGGCTTCATCACAGAATTGCCCTCGGTAGTCAAAACTGCAAAAGTTAGGTCAGGCTCTTCATTGTTGGAGTCTACCGCATCCCATATTCCCGCCATCGCGAATGGTTTATCGTTTCTTCTCTTTATCCTGAATGGCACACTTATTTTTTTGTCACGGTTCCACTCGTAGAATCCGTCTGCAAGTATTAGGCAGTGTCTCTTTTTGTACGCATCTCTGAACATCGGTTTTTCAGCTGCCGTTTCTAGGCGAGCATTTATCTGTGGCTTCATCTTGCGTTGTTTGTCCCAGTGTGGAACGAAGCCCCACCTGACGAGACGTATTTCATGGGGCGAAGTATCGAGTATCACCGGTAGTCGTGAGGAGGGGGTAGCGTTGTAGTTTGGGCGCACTTCTTCAGCAGGGACGTTTGCGTCGAAGTATTCCGCGAGTAGCGCGATATTCGTCGAAATGGTGTATCGGCCGCACATCAGAATACGATACCATGGCGACACGTTGACATAGAACGAACGTTCTATACACTTCCTCTATGACTGACCACCAACAAGCCCTTGCTCATTTCTATCGTTCCCACAAGCGGATGCCCTCGTACAGCGAGCTTATGCGGTTGTGGGGCTACAAGACCAAAAGTGCCGTAGATTACACACTGCGCAAGCTCACGCGCGAGGGCGTGGTGGGAAAGGACAAGCAAGGATGCATCGTCCCAAAGAAGCTGTACGGGGAAGTACGGGTGCTCGGCATTGTTGAAGCTGGGTGGCCATCTCCCGCAGAAGAAGAGCTTGTGGACACGATGAGTCTTGATGAGTATTTGATTGAGAACAAAGAGGCAACGTATCTCTTGCGTGTAAAGGGCGATTCAATGGTGGACGCGGGTATTCAGCAGGGTGATCTGGTCATCGTGGAACGTACCAATAGCCCAAAGGTGGGACGCATCGTTATCGCCGAGGTCGATGGTGAGTGGACGATGAAATATCTTCGGCAAGGAAAGAACGGCCTTTATCTTGAGGCGGCCAATAGTGCATACAAGCCCATATATCCTAAAGAAGACCTGAAAGTTGTTGCTGTCGTAAAGGGAGTTATTCGCAAGTACTAGAGCACGTATGTCTCCTTTAAGTATTCGTTCGTTCCCACGTGCGATTTTGCATATTGATGGCGATGCGTTCTTTGCATCGTGCGAGCAGATGCAAAATCCAACGCTTCGCGGCAAGCCGGTCATTACCGGGCTAGAACGGGGCATAGCGTCCTCTGTAAGTTACGAGGCAAAGGCGCGTGGAGTAAGCCGTGCCATGTCTCTCCATGTCATACGACGTATATGTCCCGACGTAATTATCCTGCCGTCCGATTACGAACTCTATTCGCTGATGTCGATACGTATGTACGACATCGTACGCCGCTATACGGACGCTGTAGAGGAATACAGCATCGACGAGTGCTTTGCAGAACTGACAGGATTGCGGCGGACGTTGCGCATGTCGTATCAGCAGATGGCGGAAGCCATTAAGCGGGACTTGGATACAGAACTCGGCGTTACATTTTCGGCCGGCCTCGCTCCGACGAAAGTATTAGCGAAAGTTGCCTCAAAGTGGAAGAAGCCGTCGGGGCTCACAATAATTCCTGCAAGAGAGGCTCATCTTTACCTGGCAAAAATGGGGGTCGGGAAGCTCTGGGGTATCGGACACCAGACCGAAAGTTATCTCGCATCAAAAGGTATACGCACTGCTCTCGATTTTGCACGGGCAGACGAGGAATGGATTGAGAAGCATCTCTCCAAGCCGTACCGCTCCATCTGGTACGAGTTGCGGGGCGATGTCGTGTTCCATCTTGAGACGGAGAAAAAGACCGCATACAAGTCCATTTCTAAAACAAAGACATTCACTCCGCCGTCGAGTGACAAGGCGTTCGTATTTGCCCAGCTTTCCAAGAATGTCGAGAACGCGTGCATAAAAGCTCGTCGCTACAAACAAGCTACCTCCGAGATATTTGCGTTCATTAAGACGAATGACTTCCGGTATCACGGTATGGAGATCAAACTCGAACGCACCACATCACTTCCGCACATGATAGTGCATGCGCTACGAGAGCCCTTCGAGAAAGTATTCAGAGCTCGCACCTTGTATCGAAGCACAGGCGTCGTACTCGTTCATCTTGAGCCCGAGCTTCATCAACCGGACTTGTTCGGTGAGATTGAGGCAACAACCCGGCTTTATAAAGTGTATGAATACGTGGATAAGATGTCTGAAAAGTATGGGAAGCACGCAGTCTTTCTGGGAAGTAGCTTCATAGCGCACAAGCGGGGAAATCACCAAGATACTCGTGCGACCCTCCCTAGTCGGAGGAAGGTGGCTCTTAAAGGGGAAACGAAGCGGAAGAGAATCGCCATTCCCCTCATAGGGGAAGTGGCTTGAGACAGTAGCAATGAAATTTTTCTCCAGTCGCTGGATACGTATCGAAATCACACGTGAATTGAAACCAAAAAAAGCCTGAAGTATGTGCCAGTGCAGTCTGAGTACTAAGTCGACACCTCGGGGGAGGCGGTAGCGGCATGAGACCAAGGGGTGGCACATTGAACCTCAATCGAGTTGTGGCATATACTGAACGCCAATGAAGCCGCGACGAAACAAGCTAGATAAAGAGGTCTTTGAGGATGCGCGAAAGGACGTGAAGGCCGCGTTCCCCTATGAGGGGATAAAAATGGGCTTCTTCACGCACGACCCCGCCGGTGCGAGCGTGTTTGGCGGTATTGCTAAGGTGGCAAAGTCCGTCCTCATGACCATCGTCGGGGATTCCGTGAACATCCGCGCTTACAGGGAACCGACACAGAGTACCCTTGGTGTACGGTACAAGGTGGATGAGTATCAGGGTGTGAACCAAGCGAGCGTAGTGAAGCTCCACGGCTCGCAAGTGCCAAACCATTACATTCCACATGATATTGAGAAGGACATGATAGAGCAGAACAATATGTCGGTAGAAGTGGTGCCGGATGGGCAAGGGCGATTGAAGCCGAATGTACAGCCCGACGGCATGGTAAAAGCGTATGTAAACTTCCCAGACCCGACGGAAGAAATACTACGACAGGCGCAGGAGCGAGCGAAGAAAAAGGATAAGCAACGTTAGCCGCTAACGTATCCCTTTTGAAAACCAGTAAATCAACTGCACAAGTCCTGACTGCACCTCTTTGAGTCGGTCGATCGCGCTCTCAATGTTTGGAATCTTGTATTCGGTCTGGATGAACCCCTCCATGCTACGTGCTTCCTCCTCGACGGCGGTAATGACCTCGTCCAGCTCAGAGGTGGATTTCTGAGTGCGATGCGAGATAAAGAGAGTCGCAATAATAGCAACCAATATGAAGCTCAAGGAAGCTTGAAGCATGTACGTACTCTGCGAGAGCATTGTCGCTGGGGCAAGTTCTGCAGTCGAGTTCAAGACAAAGTTGTTGAAGCTGAAATACAGAAAGGTGAAGTACGATGGCTCCTCTGTGAATCTGAAGAGTTCGTCTTGCCACTTGAACAGCGCATAATAAATGCCAGAAAAACTAATGACAGTAAATGTGACCAGCCACAAGAGACCGAAGATGGACGGTATCATTCGCCACTCACTCTTTTGGTAATCCCGCAGTTTGGTTGAGGTAAAGAGACAAAACCGATTGAAAAGAACGGATGACTGAAGGCTGGTATTCCATTTTTCGAGTTGTTTTGGTTCAAGCTGCTCTATGGGAAGGTCACGAATCTCTGCATCAAGAGCAAATGAGGAATGCCCCAAACTACGCGCACCCCTGAAGAGCTTCGAGTATATTTGAAATATGACTGTTGGCTTCAGTGCCGTAAGGAAACTCTTAACGTAAGTCAGTAGCACAAGCGACACTAGCACCCCGATGGCTAGCAATAGAGGGACTCCTGCTGGAAAGAAGATGGCGATAGCGAAAGCGGCGAGAAAGACCGTGGTGAAAATCAGACTGTACTTCAAGTTCTTGAAAAACGTTGCTATCGCATTGAAGGTTGCGAAGGCGAGAATCCAGCTTTGTTGTTTGAAAACAAAAAACGGTAATCGTATGAGCAACAAAACGAATGGATAAAAAGTGATATACAAAAACCACACAATCACATCGCGTGTCCCGACCCATAGCCACATTGCCGACGCAAGCGCGAGGATGAATATCAACTTGAAGCTCAAAACCCACGCGTACTCGGGCAGGAAGTTACCGACAATCCAAAGGTCTACGTCGAAAATAAAGACCTTGGCTAGGGTATATATCCAGAAAAACACAGCCAGGAACTCGAGCGTGTAGTTACGAGCGTAATCACCCGCAGTCATTTCTTCGCGGGGCTTTAGAAGGGAGAGCTTTGAGATTTTCTTCTTTGGCGCTACCTCTGTCTGCGTGTCTGTAGTGAGAGATTCTTCCATGTCATTTCAGTATGATATCAATCTCGTCCATGAGGCGATGGGTCTCGGCGAGGGCGACGATGATTTGTTGGTAGTGCTCGATGTCGGCGGAGGTGAGGGTGCGACCAACGCGGTCTTTCAGCCACTTCTGCGCTGGCTGATAGCCGCCGATAGAGAATGTCCATGCGTCCTCTGGTACACCGCCGAAGTGCTGCGTCTCGTTGATATACACCTTATCGCCATCTCGTCGCACCTTCACGATAGTGCTCGTTCCATCCTCGGGGTAGGCGGTGATGGGGGTGCGCACCGCCGGAGATTCGAGTAGGTGCAGTTCTCGCAGTTGTTTGCCTAGTGCGGCGAGCGCGTTGAACCGTTCTTTATCCTTCGGGTACGGTACACGGGGGAAGTCGATTTTGAGGAACTCTTTGTACTTCTCGCGGTAGTTTGGCGAGTGCAGAACTGCGTAAATGTAGTCAAAGATATCCTCCGGTGCCGGTTCTTCACCGACCAACGAAGCGACTTTCTTCACAATGTCGCGACTGAGGTTCGAGACGCGTGTTCCATCTTCTGCATACGCATACAGGGGCAACACGTATCCACGTTCACGTGTTTTGTTTGAGACATAAGAGTCGTCGACGATTTTGCTGGTGACGAAAACGTGAAGCCATTTATCGCCAGTAGTCTGTCGACATATCTCGAGTCCAATGTTGTCGCCGTGTGAGAAGTGTCTCATTACGTCGGCTCGCGACCTCTCGATGAAATCGTCGTGATAGTAGATAAAACGGGAATCAAATGGGCGATAACTCATAGGCATTACATGCTCCTCGCCATACTGATGTTTGAGAGCATTTGCTGCCTTCCATTTCAGGTTCTCTTTGAGACCAAACTTTGAGAGGGCTTCTTGTGGGGAAGACGAAGCGAGGAACGACTGGATGCGCTTCGTGAGAGTGTCTTTGTCCATGTCTATGACGAAGCCGTCGCGCGACGTAACGATGCCGACGCTTGAAATCGGAAAGAGTTCGTTGAGAGAGAAACCGGCGGCGTAACCCTTGTGTGCCTTTTCGTCTCGCGCCACCCATTCGTGATTCGGCGACTTGGTGGCGAGTTCGTGCCAGTGCATTGAGCCAAGTTCCATCTCATTGAGACAATCAAACTTCATGCGCTTCACTCCGTAGCAATCAGCTCGATAGACTTTGGCGAGGGAGCCTGAGCGCTTTCCTTTGCGACGCACACCAATGAGGATGCCGACACCTTGTTTTATGGCGAACACATTCTCATCCTTGCCGCCATCGGGAGCTTTTTCTTTTTTATTTGAGTTGCCGTGCAGGTCAAGGACGTATATCTCGCTGAACGTTTCCATGAGGTGGTAGCGCATCCCTCGGAATGTAGGGTTGTCGAGGTAGCCATGAGCAGTAATCATGCCGACGATACCCTCACCAGTTTTTTCTATAAGAGATTCGGCAAAACGAATGAACTTCACGTAGTCATCGTTTATCCATTTGCTGTTTCGCTCCTGTAGTTTTTGGGAGGTGCCCGGTTCTACCTTGTAGACATCGTGTCCGGTGTATTCCTTGTTGCTCGACTCTCCTGCGTAGGGGGGATTTCCTATCACAACCATTATTGGTGTCTCGTTCTTGATTCGGGCGGCGGCTCGGCTCTCCTCACTGATGCTCTGTGCAAGACCGAGTGAAGCGAAAAGTGTCCCTTCCTCATTCTCTGCCTTTTCCAGTGAGTTTGTGAGATATATGCCGATGCGTTCCTTGAAATCTTTTGCGCCGCTTTCTCGCAAAGTGGCGGCGAGTTTGAGGTGAGCGATAGTGTATGGCGCCATCATGAGTTCGAATCCGTGTATGCGTGGGAGCAAGTCCTCATTCACGTACCCACTGAAGCGTCCCTCTTGCCCTGCGAACGAGCGACGAATGAGGCGAATAGTTTCATTGAGGAACGTGCCCGTCCCAAGTGCGGGGTCGAGCACCTGCACTTGGTGAATGTTACTCTTCACTTTTTTGCCTTGCACTTGACGAGTAATGGAAATTTTCTTCGTGTCGGCAAGACCTTGTGAGAGGTCAAAATCTCGTTTGAGTATCGCGTCTACTGAACGAACGATAAAGTGAACGACGGCGGGCGGCGTGTAGTACGCACCGAGCTTCTTCCTTTCCACGGGGTCATATTCTTTGAGAAAGTCTTCGTAGAAGTGAATGACCGGATCGGGGGCGGCTTGTTCGGCGCCCCACAAGTCTTGCTTGTAGATTTGTTGCATGAGGGCACGCACATCGGCATTGCCGAATACCTTGCACAAGTCGTCTACGATTGGCTTGAGGCGGTCGTCGAAATCCGCTCCCGCAATGTGATCAAAGAATCTACGGAGTAGAGGGTTGGTGTGCGGAATAAGGTCACGAGCCTCTGCACGAGTAAAATCCTTTGGCGTCTCATCGTGGTAGCGCGCAACAAAGAGACCATATACGAGTGTCTGTGCATACATGTCGGTAAAGTCCTCGAGTGAGAGGTCGTGAATAAGTTGCGACTTGAATGCGTCATAGATTTCTAACAGCGGCTTGTTCTTCGCGCTGTCGGTTTTGAGAAAGCGCAGAAGATTCGCACGGAGTCGCTTGCCGTTCTCGCCCATGATTTCTGCAAGTCTGCTCGCGCGGCGCACTGGCTCCGCCGCATCTTCGAGGAAAGCGCGAGTGGTGGTCTCTAAAAGCGTGTACGAGTTCTCATCGGGTATGAGCGTGCCGAGGTCGGCAACGGTGATGGCATCGCCATACTGTTCGCCATGCTTGTAGAAGCGAAACTCGAGATAATTGGTGAGCACAAGGTTGGCATAGCCGAAATAACGCTTGAGCTGCTCTCCCTTAGCGATGTCATCGAGGTTTTCCCCTAGGCGCTTCGTTTCAACGTAGCCGATAGGAAAACCGCTTTTTATGAGTGCGAAGTCAGGCGCACCAAATTCAATTTTGCCTGGCTCGTTGACGGCGTTCACATCCGGCAACATGGCTTCAAGAAGTACCCCGAGCGCAGGACGGTGTTGATGTTCGAGGTCGCGGGTACCTACACTCTCCGTGGCGGCACGTGTCCTCGCGATTGAGGACAGGTAGGTGTCATATGGGGATTTCATATACATTATCCATAACACTATCAATTCTTGCTCTTTATTGCACTCATATTGAGCGGTCGAATGCTTGAGAGGGGGTATCGTCTGAACAATCAAAATCGCGCGTGCGAGGAAATAGCGACAATATACCAGCCTCACACATGGGTACGAACAATTGTCCCGATAAACAGAACTACCGCAATTTAATAACTCGCAGGACGTTTGGATTACCCTGTCTCTTGCTGAAATACCGACGCAGTTTCTCCTTTGGATAGAATTTTAGGACATCTCGCGGTCCAATCCGCGCGTGCACCTTTCCTACCCACGCTGGCCTAGATTTCTGTTCTACAAGAGCGAAGTCGCCGAGATGAGGGAGCCTCGCCACTCCATGTCTCGCAAGTTCCTGGCGTACAACTTCCACCATGCCGGCATAGAACACAAGAGAAATATCTTCACCGATGAAGTTACATTTTTCCGAGAGAAGTCTATAGAAACGCTGGTCATCTAAGAAGTTCCCGTTTTTCTGACGGTTAATTGGAGGTTTCCATGCCACGTCATAAGCATACAAAAGACCAAAAATTCCGTGAGAGTCCCTGTTCTAGAGCCTCTACTGACGCCTACCTCCTTACTTCAAAATCACCCCCCCCGCCACTTTTCTTTCGCACCACTTCTCTAGGTGCTTATCAGCTAATTAATAAGCATCATGGTTCACACAATTGAGCCAGTGTATCGCATGTACTGGAGCGATGCGGAAGGTACATACGAATCCACGGGCGAACTCATAGGTTATCAGTGCGTAGGCGCAGACGGAAGGGTATTGGGATACGGGGAAGACCCGGAGTCGGCACTCCAGGCAGGTTATGAGGCGGTATGGAGTCTTGAGAAGGGTGGAGAGGACATGCCTCCTAGTAGTCCCGTAGTAACGGCACGCTAGGAACGTATGACACTGAATATACTCTTCGCTATTGCCCTTATTTACGGTCTCTGGTCCACAGTCCGCATGAGCCGGAATATGGGGAACTCTGGAGCCGCCATCGCGTTTGTTCTATTCATGGTCATTTCGGGCATGTTCTTGATACTCGGGACCCTGTGGCCACTGGTCTTGTATCAAGCTTGGAAAGACGAGTTCTAGCGTGTTGCGTAAACTTGTTGTACATAAGAACGCAGTGATATAGTTTCGGTACACACCCGATATGAATGCCTAAACTCTTGCTCTAGCGAGGGCATGGCAAAGAAATCCACGGACATGAAGAGCGGCTCGTTCAGCTCCATGTCCGTGGTCCGTGCCCGAAAGGGCCGGGAGGCGCAAGCCTCGGCTGGCGAGTCGCTTTATGTTTGAAAAACTTCACACAAAGACACTCTGGATCATCGCTGTCGTGAGCGGAATGTGTTTCCTACTTTCTCCAATTCTCGCAACGCCCATAGGAAATCTTGCAGACAGCATTCTCCTTGAACGGTTTCAGGCGGCGTGGTCGGCGTCCCACGATCCTAGTCTTGCGTGGCAGTCTCTTAGGTCCAGCGAGAACATCTTTGCTGCTGCAACCATCACTATCGCACTTCTCTCCCTCATATGCGGCTCGTGTGCCGTGTGGACGCTTTATCGGCGGCATAAGAATCAGGTATGACTGCCGCATTATTTCTCATTACTTTCGGTGTTGCGGGTGGAATCGCGTACTGGGCGTACTGGTGGGGCTATGGCGAAGGAATGCGAGATGGACTCATCGCTGGCGGAGAGCTGCCCGCACTCGGTAAATGGGCAGAGTTAGTGAAAGATCCGGACAAGTTCATAAAACCTGCCAAGCCAAAGGTCGGTCTACTGTTCGAGATGCCCGAGGACGTGGCGAGGGAGTTTGGAGGGGACGAGAACAAATTGCCGTGGATAGAGTTTGTGCGTCGATACAACGCGGCTCTCCGACGTGAAGGTCGCGAAGCCGAACAGATCGAAGCGATTCCAAGCGAAGTAGCAAAAATCCCAGAAATTCTAGAATCGTTGGGGGTGAAAAAGAGTTAGGGAATGTGTGATGAGTTCCACATCAATCCCCATTGTTGCCGATATCACGTCGACGCTGGTCATACCGAAAGCGACGGTAAAGAGATAGTTTGCGTTAGAGGGCGCGTGGTATTGTGGGACTCTTGTATCTTGGTACGTAGGCCTGTGCTCTTTGATTTTGGGCCAACAACCTCCAGTCTATCTGCACTAGGTATTGCAAGGCTGGATGTATAGCAATTTGGTGGCAAAGCCTAGGTCTGTCGTTCCGCCCGGCAGAGGCGACAGGACAAAAATAAAGAGTCGTATGGGCGAGCGCAAAACCGAATGGGTCCCTGCACTCGGATTAGTTGTAGTTCTGTATATCAGTTTACTTGCAACAGGCTCTATACGGCTAGGGACGCTTCGAATTCGATGCGTCGCCAGGACCGGACCAGAAACGAAAGTTTCGGCTCACCCAGTGGAGTGCCTTAGCCAGGCTATAGTCAAGCGCACTTAATGCCTCTGACTCAAACAAAATCCCGGGAGTGCAATTTTTCGCACGCCAATCTTGCCGCTTTCAAAAGGGAGCGGAACGCCGCCAAAACAGCATCAGTCCTCAATCACGCAGCAAGAATCGTCCCTAGTCAGGCAGTGGGACATCATTGTAAGCAAATTAGTGATTGTTAAAAAAGACGATGTCTGAGCCAGCTTTTGCGGGCTCTGCCATTGTGTTTTATAGTAAGGAAACTTATTATTTAACAATCTTAGACTTAAACATCTAGTATCAGATGTTGGGGGTATCCCTTTTGTCCGTGTGTGCTGTTTGCATAGCCGTCCCAGTTGACAAAAGAGAAAACGGGTATATAATGTTTCCATCTTTTCGTGGTAAGGACGTCAGGCCACGACGTTGTCAAGGAGGGGCGCTACCCACAATGACTTGTCTTTAAGTAATTTGCGGACCCATGAATAAGGGTTAACCGCTTCACCCAGCTTCGGCCGCGTTCGCATAGCGTCTCTCGGCACTCGTCATCATCCGTCTTCTTATCGTCGTTGGCGGTGTTTTCTTTTGTACGGCTTAAAATTTAACAGCATTATGATAATGAAAAAAAACAAGAGTGAGTACGCAGTCATATATGTCCGACAAAAGGCCGCAGAATCACCAGACATCAGTAAAGAAATAGCCGAGCGGGAACGTGTGTGTCGTCAGTTTGCGATGCAGCAGGGTTATCGGATCGTCGGCATTTTTCGAGATGTTTACGACGATGAAATCGAGCTCGGAAGGTCCGGCCTTGAATTCATGCTCGACTTCATTTCAGATGAAGGTCCGCACGCGGTAATAGTTCACGAGGAGGACAGTCTTCCAGAAAATTTTCAAGAGTACGGTTACGCGTCGGACGTGTTGCATACGCTTGGAGTGAATTTACTTTGCGTAAGTGCTGAAGGTGCATAGGGCAAAATGTTCTAAACGATCGTCAAATGACATCGGTGTATCAGGGAGTGTTGAAAGATTTAACACTCCCTCGGATGCACCACTTTCGAAATTGGCTCGTCAAGAGTTGAAAGAAATCCTAGGCCATGAAGTCGGTCCCGCATTGTTAGAGAAACTAACTGACGAGGATATTGACCACATTGGAGTGTTTCTTTTGACTGTTCACGCGGAAGCGGCAAAGCGCAAAGCAATTAAGAGCCTATAATTAAGAAGTATGGATGAAATA